>Ga0256831_1001358_pt1 | contig 12904 bp, 11 predicted proteins | sample 132544metaG_FD_189087 | JGI IMG/M metagenome (GOLD analysis project Ga0256831, IMG submission 189087) | Hydrothermal vent microbial communities from Lau Basin, Pacific Ocean - 132-544 | ecosystem: Environmental > Aquatic > Marine > Hydrothermal vents | place: Pacific Ocean: Lau Basin | collected... | reverse complement strand
ACATGTTACTTATAAGTATTATTTTTCAATACTATAGGTTTAAATAGCACAAGAGAAATTTTATTAAAAAAAGCACAATAATATTCAAATAAAAATTGTATTTTTGCAGCCCAAATTTTAGAATTAACTAAGAATAATAAGATGTATGCAATCGTAGAGATCGCCGGTCAACAGTTCAAAGTGGAGAAAAATCAACAGATTTTTGTTCACCGCTTGGAAGGCGAAGAAGGAGCAAACCTGGATTTTGATAAAGTACTTCTAATAGAAGACGGTAAAAAAATCAAGGTTGGAACACCCCTTGTTGAAGGTGCTAAAGTTTCCGCTAAAATATTAACCCACCTCAAAGGTGACAAAGTAATTGTTTTCAAGAAAAAACGTCGTAAAGGGTACAAGAAGAAAAATGGCCATCGCCAATACTTGACCAAGATTAGTATTGAAAACATTACAGCGTAGTATAATTTAAGTTTAACCTTTAAAATTTTTATAGCATGGCTCATAAGAAAGGTGCGGGTAGTTCAAAGAACGGTCGCGAATCGGAAAGTAAACGATTAGGAGTAAAGATATATGGTGGTCAGGCAGTACGTGCCGGCAATATTATTGTTCGTCAACGCGGGACAACACATCATCCAGCTACTAATGTAGGCATGGGAAAAGATCATACTTTATATGCCCTAATTGACGGAACTGTTGAATTCAGAAAGCGTAGAGATAATCGCTCTTTTGTGTCTATTGTTCCTTTTCCTGCTGAAGAAGCAGTTGAAAACTAGCAATTACAAATACTTTAAAAAAAAGCCATCCCTAAAAAGGATGGCTTTTTTTATATCCATTAAAAAATAGACAACTAAAACGAAATATAGTCCTACCCCACATTCACCGCCTTTATATACTTTATACTATAACACAAATGTAATCATGTGTTTATACCTATTTATATTGCAAATTCTATTACCCAATTTTGGGGCATATTTGGCAATATCTTCACCATCTATTTTTTTAACTCCATTAATATTTCTAACATTTTAATAGCTGCTTCAGCAATGATTGTTCCCGGGCCAAAGATAGCCGCCGCCCCTGCATCATAAAGAAACTGATAATCTTGTGGGGGAATTACGCCACCTACTATTACCATAATATCTTCTCTTCCCTGTTTTTTAAGTTCATCGATAACCTGAGGAACAAGGGTTTTGTGGCCAGCTGCCAGAGAACTAACACCCAATATATGCACATCATTCTCTATGGCCTGTCGAGCTGCTTCTGCCGGTGTTTGAAATAACGGTCCTATATCCACATCAAAACCTATATCAGCGTAACCTGTAGCAACAACTTTAGCCCCTCTATCATGCCCATCTTGCCCCATTTTAGCTATCATAATTCGAGGTCTTCTGCCATCCATGGCGGCAAATTCATCAGCCATTTCCACAGCTCTTTTATAGTGTTCATCGTTCTGCGACTCAGATGAATACACTCCTGAAATTGATCTTATCACGGCTTTATATCTTCCTGAAACTATTTCTATTGCGTCAGATATTTCTCCCAAAGAGGCTCGCTTACGCGCCGCATCAATGGCCAAGGCTAACACATTTCCATTTCCTGTTTTCATGGCTTCAGAAATCTTTTCCAAAGCCTCCTTTACTTCTTTATTATTCCTCTCTGCTCTTAACTTGCGCAAACGTTTTATTTGCGAATCACGCACAACAGTATTATCAACTTCCAAAGTCTCGATGGGATCTTCGCGCTCCAAACGATATTTATTAACGCCTAAAATTGTTTCTTTACCCGAATCGATACGAGCCTGCTTTCTTGCGGCAGCTTCTTCTATTCGCATCTTAGGGATTCCAGTTTCTATCGCCTTAGCCATACCACCCAATTTCTCTACTTCTTCTATTAACTCCCATGCGCGATGAGCTATCTGATGAGTCAATTCTTCAACATAATAGGAGCCTGCCCATGGATCAACAGCTCGGGTAATCTGTGTCTCTTGCTGAATATAAAGCTGGGTATTTCGAGCTATACGGGCTGAAAAATCTGTTGGTAAGGCAATGGCTTCATCCAACGCATTGGTATGCAACGACTGAGTATGGCCCAAAGTAGCTGCCATTGCTTCAACGCAAGTCCGAGCCACATTATTAAAGGGGTCTTGTTCCGTCAAGCTCCAACCCGATGTTTGCGTATGAGTACGCAAAGCCATCGACTTTGGGTTAGTGGGATTAAATTTCTTTACGATTTTGGCCCAAAGCATACGGGCAGCGCGCATTTTAGCAATCTCCATAAAATGGTTCATTCCTGATGCCCAGAAAAACGACAGTCGCGGAGCAAAAGTGTCAATGTCCATTCCAGCATTTATTCCTGCCCGCAAATATTCCAATCCATCAGCCAAAGTATAAGCTAATTCTATATCATTGGTAGCTCCTGCTTCCTGCATGTGATACCCACTGATACTAATGGAATTAAACTTGGGCATATTTTGCGAGCTAAACTCAAAAATATCGGCAATAATACGCATAGAAGCTGCAGGAGGATAGATATAAGTGTTCCTCACCATAAATTCTTTAAGAATATCATTTTGAATGGTACCACTAAGTTGTTCCATACTGACACCCTGTTCTTCGGCAGCAACAATATAAAAAGCCATAATTGGTAATACAGCACCGTTCATCGTCATCGATACCGACATCTTATCCAGTGGTATTTGGTCGAAAAGTATCTTCATATCCAAGATAGAATCGATGGCTACACCAGCTTTACCCACATCACCGGTAACCCTTTCGTGATCACTATCATACCCCCGATGAGTTGCCAAATCAAAAGCCACTGAAAGGCCTTTCTGCCCTGCCGCTAAATTTCGTCGATAAAAAGCATTCGACTCTTCTGCTGTGGAAAAACCGGCATATTGTCGTATTGTCCATGGACGAATAGCATACATAGAAGAATAAGGACCACGTAAGAATGGCACTATCCCTGCTGCATAATGCAAATGCTCCATTTTTTCTAAATCCTTTTTCGAATACTTGGGTTTTACACTAATATGTTCCGGCGTTTCCCAACGAATAGTATTCTCCTCGGCTCTATCGGTAACTGTATAGTTGTGTATATCTATATTCCTAAAATTAGGCTTCATATTTCAAAATTATTATACGATTTTTTCTATTATTATAAAGGCATCAGTAGATTACTGTACTTATTGAGAATCTCAAGCATATCCATTCCTGCATAGATAAAATCATCAACCCCCAATGCGCTAAGCTCATCGGCTATACCGATGGGTTTAGCTGCCACCACAATTATCGGCTTACTGTTCTGTTGTTTCATTTCACTTATTAGTGGCATTGCAAAATCCAGGTATTCTTTATCCGAACTACATAATCCAATAATCTGCACCTTTTTTTCTTTAGTCACTTTCAAAATCTCCTCAATGGAAATTTCATCCTCCATCTCCAGAATATCATAGGCCGCGGCGGCAAAGAAATTAGACATAAAACTTGCTCTGGCCTTTCGCATTACCACATCACCAAAAGAAATCAGTAAGAGCTTAGGTTTATCATGTGTTAACGCATATTTCTCCGTTCGCAATCGCAGCTGTTCAAAGGCTTGAGACACTCTCTTTAGCTCTACCTCTGATTTCTTTCCCCAAAGTTCTTTCTCTATTTCACCGAGCATATTTTCCTGCTGATTGGGAAACTGATTTGTCCCTAGAATATTTATCTTTCTTATGGCAGCTTCTTTAAATTGTTTTTCCGATGATTTAACAATTTCTTTTTTAATAAAGCCATTCTCCAACGCTTCCGCATAGCCACCCATATCTTCAATTTGCAAAAACAGATTCCATGCATTATCAATTAAAGCATTCGTTAAATTCTCAATATAATAAGAACCTGCCGCAGGATCCACCACCTTATCAAAATGTGCCTCTTCTTTTATCAGAATTTGCTGATTTTGGGCTATTCTTGAGGAAAATTCATTTTCATTTTTATACGACTTATCAAAAGGCAGCACACTAATCATATCTGCCCCTCCCAATGCTACGGACATAGTTTCGGTAGTTGTACGGAGCATATTCACATAAGGATCATAAATAGTTTTATTCCAACTGCTACTAATTGAATGAATAAAGGCAACTTTATGATTTTCTTTTTTAGCACCAAAAGCGGTACAAATCTTAGCCCATAAATAACGCATGGCTCTTATCTTCGCTATTTCAACAAAATAGGCAGAGCCGATGGCCATGCGGAAATAAAGCTTCTCCAACACATCTTCCAACAAAAGTCCTTTATCCAAAAGACGATGAATATATTCCACTGCTGCGGACAAAGACATTGCCAACTCCTGCACGCTCGTAGCCCCTGCATTATGAAAATGCTGACCATTAATACTTATTATCTTACTATTAGGAAAATGCTTTTTAGCACCTTCAACAAGCGCCTTCAATTCCTTAATATTATCATCAAAAGTTTTGTAATATTTTCCACTTATCAGGCGATAAGCCATGGCATCCCAATTAAAGAATAGGACTATCTTTGATTTATCAAAACCTTTTTCTTCCACATAAGAAATAAGATGGTTAAGAATTATCTTATAGCTCATCGGTTTATCAAAACCTAGCGCCACTTCCTCCATATCAATTCCATCCAGCAAAATAGCCAAGCTATCGTATTTTCGTACTTGCGAACAATTGAATTCAATGGATTTAGCTCCTCTGTCAATAGCTTGCTTCGCGATTGCATTAGCCTTATATAATTCTCCTGTTTCAATGATTCTATTAATCTGCCAATCATTATTTTTGGATGATTTTAGGGAAGGTATTGATTCTAAGAAATTCAAATTATCCAGATCCTCGTCTCGATAAATAGCATTAATATCCATCCCATCGATAGTATGCCAGTTAAGTTTTTTATCGATATCATCGGTTTTTAAATCCACTTTAAGCTTTTCCCTCCACGCCTCTGTACTCACCGGTGGAAATTCTTTAAAAAGAGGTTTTATATCTTGTTTTTCACTCATAATTAATATCTTCTACTATTAAAACGACTCATTGCACGCTAATAACTTTCATCATCAACTACTATTCACTGCAAATATATTAATTTAAGCCCTAATGATAGCTATAAAGGGAAAGAAATATACGCAAATAGAATGATAAATAATAAATCGACTATTTACCTTCTTGTATGTTTAGCCCAAGCCAATAAAGCACTCTTCAAAAGCTTAACACAGATAATAACATCAATAAATGAGTCTGATCTAGAAAGGGGCTCTGTTACCAAACTCTGCATTGTCAGAAATTTTTAAATACTTATTAATAATTAGTTAACTCCGATACAAAATTTCTTCCGTCTTGATTTTGACAAAAATATACCTTTTTAAACTACGCTCATAAGTCATTAAAAACAACTTAATGCCATTTTTTAATACCGGCAAGAATAGCAATATTAAAATGATCATCAGCGGGAGGAATAGGGCACGACCATTTGTGACTATAGGCACAATACGGATTATAGGCCTTATTAAAATCGATTATTAAAGAATCTCCCTGCTGAGGTTTACGCAAATCGATATAGCGTCCTCCGCCATAGGAAGTTTTTCCACTGCTTAAATCAGTAAACAGCATAAAAAGATAGTCTTTGTATTTTTCTTTTTTTGCAAATTCCACATTTTGATAAATATTTATCTGCAATTTATGCCCCTTAAGTGTAAAATAGGCTTTCCCATACTTTACATAAACAGGTAGGCGCGAAGTAGTTGTTTTCATACCAAAGGGTTTACTTTGCTTTTGAAGTACCAATTTTGCCTTCACACGATATGTAATATCAATTGGATAGAATGCCAATGCTTTAAAATGGCTAAAATCAACGGAATCTAAAGGAGTTTCTTTGGGGTTGCTAAATTCTGCATTCATCTCTTGCTGCCATGCTATAATTTCATGCACATAATTTTTATCAGCATTAACAAAGCCGGCAATAAAAGCGACTCCCAAAACCATAAGGAACTTAAAAATAATTTTATTTTTCATCTATTTGAAATTAGTTAATTTAGTAATATATAATCATTTAACAACATTATAACACTAAGTTTGTAGAAAGTTTGCAATTAAATATTATCCTGTTCATTTCATAAAATATCCTATTAATTATAGATAAACTAAACACTCAATAATTTAAAACCTACACTTTATTTTTTATCTTCTTGCTTTTAGCATTATTTTTCTGAAAATAACGACAAATATCGGTAATTGGACATTGGTCACACTTTGGTTTTCGGGCAAGGCAAACATAACGGCCATGCAAAATTAACCAATGATGTGCTATAGGTATAATTTCATCAGGAAAATATTTTACCAGCTGTCGTTCTGAGTCCAATGGATTTTTAGCATTAGTGGTAAGGCCGATCCTTTCGGCCACTCTAAAAACGTGAGTATCAACAGCCATAGTAGGTTTACCAAAAGCCACCGAAGCCACCACATTAGCTGTTTTGCGTCCTACTCCCGGCAATTTCTGCAAATCATCTACCTCTTGGGGAAACTCACCATTAAATTCTGACAGCAATGTTTTTGCCATTCCCACAAGATTTTTTGCCTTATTATTTGGATAAGAACAAGATTTGATATACTCAAAGACTTCTTCTATGGGAGCCTCAGCCAATTTTTCTGCATTGGGAAATGCAATAAAAAACTCCGGTGTTATTACATTAACTCTTTTGTCGGTACATTGGGCCGATAAAATTACTGCTACTGTCAATTGATAAGTATTCTCAAAATCCAGTTCAGTTTCTGCAATGGGTTGATTAATGGAGAAATATTCTATAAATTTATCAAAACGTTCCTTTGTTCTCATAATATACTATTATTTTAAAAACACAAATATACATAAAGCAAGCCTGCTTAGGGCAGTGAAAAATAAATGATCAGTAATTATACTTAGGGCCTGCTTATTATTAAATCACAAAGAGTAGTTAACCCTCATTAAATTCGGGCATTAAAAAGGCAAAAGGCACTGCCACCAATGCCAATAGAGGAGAATATAGAAATAAATTATCCAAGCCATAAATATCTGCTAAATAGCCTACTAGCATACTAGATCCTGCCCCAAAGACAAAACTTAAAGTCATGTAGATACTATTAATAAACGAAGGGCGATCTGATTTATAATCATTCACCAGCGCCAATAACACAGGCGCTGACCCAAACATAAATAAACCACTCAAGGCCAAAAAGAATATAGCTACAGCACCAGAACTGATATTATATAATAGCATAAGAACCGGCATTGCCATAGCAATAATAATAAGGGTTTTTTTTCTACCTATTTTATCAGAATAGTTTCCTCCCAGCAAAGTACCTACAGCTCCGGCGAGCTCAACTATTACCAATGCTATCGTTCCCATCCACAAGCTATTTCCATTATTGGTATAATAAGTGGGTAAAAAAGTTACCAAAAGAGCACGTAATATTCCTCGCCCCAAGATATAGCCTACCACGATGGTAAAAAAAGAAATTAGTAATTTTATTTCTCCTTTTCTCAAGGGTGCCTTTTTGGCAGGAGGTTTAATATCAAAATCTTTCAACTTCCGCAGCCTAAAAAACAAAATAACCGAGGCTACCAACCCCAATGGCATCACCCTCCAGCTACCTTCCAATCCCCACCACGATACTGCCGACACTATTAATAATGGTCCTAAAGCTCTGGCTAGCTCACCGGCAAGAGCATAAAAACTCATTCCCATACCTCGCTTATCTCCGGAAACATTTTTAATAAGTACCGGAGCAGGTACATGGAAAAAAGCAGCACTAAAACCCATAATTAATAGCAACACCAAAAGCTGAAAATAGCTATCTGCCAAACCTATCAGACTCATAGCAATAGCCGTTATGGCGGGGGTAAAAATAATAAAATACCGAATAATAATCTTATCTGCCAACCAGCCAATAAAAGGGTTCATTAAAGAAGGTAAGCGGCCGTACAGCGTTAGCGAACCCGCCAAAAAATAATTCAGTCCCAACTTCTCAATGATAAGCGGAAGCAAAGGCGCTAAAAAGGAAGAATAAACATCATGAGTAAAGTGTGCAAGCGAGATATCTATTACTCTCCATTTATGGTATCTTAGTTTTATCATTTTACTCCTTTATATAGGGAAGTGATTTGAACATCCCTTTATTTTTAACGGCTTCCTCTCGTAGATGCAGAAGAGTCTGATAGGGTCCATTTTCAATAAACATATTTACAATCCACTCAGGGATATTCCCCCCTAATTCCACCAAAATCTGAAAACTCGCCTTTATTCTTCCCTCTGCAAGAGGCTTAAAAACCCAAGTGGCCCGTATCAAGGGTACACGAACATATTTAGAATTTTCGGGAACAACACCTTCTACTGATTTTGAAAAAATAATCACACTAGAATCGGGACGTTGCGACAATACAACATCAGTAACATTATCTCTGTCAGCAATGGGCCATGGAGCATCAGCCACCGTATAAGCGAGCCAATGAAAATTGTTATATTGTTTTATCTTTTTAGCATAAAATACATTATAAGCCCAGCTAGTCTGATCTTGAGTGTTTTCAATTAACGACACTAAAGTAGAAAGCGTAGTTTTAAATACCGATACCACCTTTACCTCTTTGATGTTTGATAAGGAATTTTCTCTGGTAAATACAGTGATTCCATTTTTATGGGCTACTTCATGCCATGGGCCATGACTTGCCTTCAAATTACAAACGATACTTCCAAATAAGAAAACAAAAACAAGGCGGCTTAGCATAATTATCAACCAAGTAAAAAAATCAACTATTAATGGTGAGCAAAAGTACAAAAATGCTATTATCACAAACAATACTTTATAGGGAAATAATTACAAACTACATGGTATCTGATAATACAAGATTAAAAGGGAAATAATTCTATAAATAACGTCAAAAACAAATTAACAGTTAAATATTTTATTACCTTTGTAGGCTCATTTTTTAAAGACATATTTTCATTACAAACAATATAATATCAATAGATTATGAAAACAAACAAAAGAGTTTATACCTTCGGCGACAAAAAAGCAGAAGGTAAAGCAGATATGAAAAATCTCCTTGGTGGAAAAGGAGCAAATCTTGCTGAAATGAATTTAATCGGAGTACCCGTTCCTCCAGGATTTACCATTACCACAGAAGTATGTACAGAATATAATACCTTAGGTGCTCAAGAAGCTGTAAACCTAATGAAGTCGGAAGTTGAGGCCGGCGTTAAGAATATAGAAAGCATTATGAAATCTGAATTTGGCGGCAGGGAAAATCCTTTATTGGTTTCAGTACGTTCCGGCGCCAGAGTATCTATGCCCGGCATGATGGATACAGTGCTTAATCTAGGTTTAAATGATAATGCTGTAGAAGGCATTGCCAAGAAATCAGGTAATGCTCGTTTTGCATGGGATTCATACCGTCGTTTTGTTCAAATGTACGGAGATGTTGTTTTGGGAATGAAACCAGAAAGCAAGGAAGACATTGACCCTTTCGAGGCCATAATGGAAGATCTTAAAGAAAAAAGAGGCATTGAATTAGACACTGATTTCTCAGTAGAAGACTTAAAAGAATTAGTAGCAAAATTCAAAGCTGCTGTTACCAAACAAACCGGCAAAGCATTTCCTGACAATCCATGGGATCAATTATGGGGAGCTATAATGGCAGTATTCGACAGTTGGAATACTGACCGGGCTATTTACTACCGTAAAATGAATAAAATACCCGGTGAATGGGGTACAGCCGTTAATGTTCAAGCCATGGTTTATGGTAATATGGGAGACAATTCCGCCACCGGTGTTGCCTTTACCAGAGATGCAGGAACCGGAGAAAACATCTTTAATGGCGAATACTTAGTCAACGCTCAAGGAGAAGATGTTGTTGCAGGAGTTCGCACACCTCAAGAGATTACCTTGGAAGGTTCCAGACGATGGGCTAAACTTCAAAATATTAGCGAAGAAGAAAGAGCAAGCAACTATCCTTCATTGGAAGAGGTTATGCCAAAAGTATATGCTGAGCTCGACATCATTCAACAAAAGCTTGAAGACCATTATAATGACATGCAAGACATTGAGTTTACCATTCAAGATGGAAAACTTTGGTTACTGCAAACGCGTACAGGAAAACGTACAGGAGCAGCTATGGTTAGAATGGCAATGGAGATGTTGGAAGAAGGCCGTATCGACGAAAAAGAAGCAATTATGCGCGTTGAACCCAACAAACTTGATGAATTGCTACACCCTGTTTTTGACAAAGAAGCAATGGCAAAGGCAAAAGTTCTCACCAAAGGACTTCCTGCCTCTCCCGGAGCAGCAACAGGTCAACTGGTATTCTTTGCTGACGAAGCCGATAAATACCCCAACTCCATTCTTGCCCGTATTGAGACCTCACCTGAGGATTTGGAAGGAATGAATGTTGCCAATGGTATTCTCACCGCTCGTGGCGGGATGACTTCTCACGCTGCCGTTGTAGCTCGTGGAATGGGTAAATGCTGTGTTTCCGGTGCCGGAGATTTAAAGATAAACTATAAAGTTAGAGAACTTAACGTAAATGGTGTTAAGCTTAAGGAAGGAGACTGGGTTTCATTAAACGGGTCTACAGGAGAACTTTACGCCGGTGAGATAGACACAAAAGATGCTGCTCTCAGTGGCAACTTCAGTAAATTAATGACCCTTTCTGATAAATATTCACGGATGTATGTTCGTACCAATGCAGATACTCCACACGATAGTCAAGTAGCTCGTAACTTTGGGGCAAAAGGAATTGGACTTTGCCGTACCGAGCATATGTTCTTTGAAGGAGAAAAAATTATTGCCATGCGCGAAATGATTCTTGCCGAAGACCTAGCAGGAAGAGAAGAAGCTTTGGCAAAGTTGCTTCCCATCCAACAAAAAGACTTTGAAGGAATTTTTGAAGCCATGCATGATCTAGCTGTTACCGTTCGTCTATTGGATCCACCCTTGCACGAGTTTGTTCCTCATGATGAAAAAGGACAACAAGAAATGGCTGATGTAATGAATGTTGACATTTCAGTTATCAAGCAGAAAGTGGAAGACTTATCGGAAGTTAATCCCATGTTAGGACACCGCGGTTGCCGATTAGGAAATACATATCCTGAAATTACCGTTATGCAAACCCGTGCTATCATAGGTGCTGCCATTGCCCTCAAGAAAAAAGGCATCAATGCACATCCTGAAATTATGATTCCTTTAACAGGAACTCATGCTGAAATGAAAATGCAGGAAGGCATTGTAAGAGATACCATTGCCAAAGTATTTGAAGAAAGTGGTGAAAGCATCGATTTTATGGTAGGAACCATGATTGAAATTCCTCGTGCAGCCCTTGTTGCTGATAAAATTGCAGAATCTGCTGAGTTCTTCTCATTTGGCACCAATGACCTTACCCAAATGACCTTTGGGTATTCCCGTGATGATGCCGGTAAATTCTTACCAATCTACATTGAAAAAGGAATTCTTAAGAACGATCCTTTTGAAGTATTAGATCAAGAAGGTGTTGGTCAATTGGTAAAAATGGCAGTTGAAAGAGGACGAAAAACCCGTCCTAATATTAAATTAGGTATTTGTGGTGAACATGGTGGCGAACCCAGCTCTATCGACTTCTGTCATCGTACAGGTCTCGATTATGTTAGCTGTTCCCCTTTCCGTGTACCTATTGCTCGTTTATCAGCTGCACAAGCTACCATACGCGAGAATAAATAATACCGAATCCTACTTCCTTATTAAAAAGGAGTGATAATTAACAAAAAGCGTTCTGATTTGACATAAAAATCAGAGCGCTTTTTTATGCTATGCTTTTTATATTTATATTCGCAAAGCAAATAAGTAGGCATTAACAAGTAAAAAACCATGAAATTTACTATACCAAAAGGAGATCAATTTGAAATTGAAAATATTATTCTTGACCTTAATGGAACGCTGAGTGTAAAAGGAAAAATTGAAGCTAAAACCAAACAATTAATTCAGGAGCTCAAAAAACTAGGTTATCGGCTTATCCTAATCTCAGGTGATATCAGAGGCAATGCAAAGCGAATAGCTGACGAAATGGATATGGAGCTCTATATTGGAAGAGACAGCGAAGAGAAAGCTCAGCAAATGAAACGTTTTAAAAAAGACAAGACTGCTGCCATAGGAAATGCACGAATAGATATTGGAACATTTGAAAATGCTATTCTCTCCATCGCTACCCTGCAAGCAGAAGGAATCCATACCGGTATATTAAACTATGTAGATATTATTGTCCCTAGCATCAATAATGCACTAGAACTATTTATTGATAAGAAATCACTGGAGGGAAGTCTAAGAAAATAACAAGCCTAGTTCCACTTACATCAGCAAATAGTATAAAAACAAAAGTAATAATTCTGATAATCCTACCTATTTTCCGCAAAGCAACACACCAATTATTTTTCCAGAAAAAGTCCGTTTGGTTCATGTAAAGATTACATTTTTAGGCATTTCTTATCTATTTCTTGACCGCACTTTCTTTCTAATGTTTGCTAATCAATTATCATTATGTCTGATTAATTTGAATAAATTTTTATGGCTAAGTTGTGCTTCATGCTGAGAAAAGATACCTGACAAAAGAAAAATAAAAAAATTTGCATACATGTAACGAATACGTTACCTTTGTCCCGTGAGAGAAATATTGATTACACCAGAATGTTTGGATTTTATTGATAGCCAGAATGAAAGGATATCAACTAAGTTTTTTCAATTGATTGTGGTAATTGAAGAACTAAAAATTGTGCATTCCAACTTCATTAAGAAGTTGATAAATACAGACTTTTATGAACTTCGAATAAAAGCTGACAATGAAATTCGGGTAATCCTATTTTCTGTAGATCATTCAAATTTTAATGAATGTACAAAAGTAATTTGTTTAAATTG
>Ga0256831_1001357_pt1 | contig 12905 bp, 9 predicted proteins | sample 132544metaG_FD_189087 | JGI IMG/M metagenome (GOLD analysis project Ga0256831, IMG submission 189087) | Hydrothermal vent microbial communities from Lau Basin, Pacific Ocean - 132-544 | ecosystem: Environmental > Aquatic > Marine > Hydrothermal vents | place: Pacific Ocean: Lau Basin | collected... | reverse complement strand
ACATAATTCTTATTGTGGTTGTGTTGGGTGTTGGTTACGGTGCCAAGTACCTGCTTGACCGTGCTCCTATTTTTACCGGTTTTTCTGCTAAAATGGTTGGTTCATGGGTGTTTATGACCGACAGAACACAAGCAGATGTTGAAGCACATGAGTTAAACAGTTTCTTTTTGTCGCTTTCAAAGAATATAGTTAACAAGGCCGATAAAAGCGTAACAGGCAGTTTTGTGGGAACTGCTAAGCAAAAGGCCATTTACCGCGAGGGTTTGGGCTGTACCCTGCTTGCCGATGGCGATGAAGCCAAAGTAAGAAGCCAGCGGTTAATTCAGCAAAAATTACCCGAAAATCCCGATACCATTGCCTGGCCCTACGGTGATGTGTTGCCATCGGGCGATGCCGTTAAGGTTGATAAAAAGAAATTAAAAGTAGCACTCGACAGCGCTTTTAACCGCGGAAACACTAGGGCTGTGGTGATTTGTTACGATACCATTTTTTTTACTGAAAAGTATTTAAAAGGATTTACAAAAAACACTCGTTTATTGGGTTGGTCCATGAGCAAAAGTGTTACCAGCTCGATGATTGGGGTGCTGGTAAAGGAAGGAAAACTTGATGTTAACGCGCCTGCCCCCGTTAAAGAGTGGCAAAACGATTCGCGCAAAAAAATCACCTTAAACAATATGTTGCGCATGAGCAGCGGACTGGAGTGGGTTGAAGATTATACCGACATTTCGGATGCCACCATCATGCTTTATCAAAAAAGTGATATGGGAGGTTTTGCTTTAAACAAGCCTGCCGCATTTCCTCCCGATTCGGTATGGTACTACTCTTCGGGGACGACCAATATTTTATCGCTGATAATTCGCCGGAAGTTTAATAATGATAACGATTACTGGAAATTTCCCCGCAAGGCCATTTTTAATAAATTGGGTATGAAGAGTGTGGTTTTTGAAACCGATGCTTCCGGAACATTTGTGGGGTCATCTTATATTTTTGCCACGGCACGCGACTGGGCACGCTATGGCCTGTTTTATCTGCATGATGGGGTAGTACGAGGCGAGCGGGTTCTTCCCGAAGGATGGGTTGATTATACGACCACTCCCACAAAAGGTTCAAACGGCGAATATGGCGCACAATTTTGGTTGCAACCCAAAGAGTTACCCGATGCCCCTAAAGACACCTACTTTTGCGATGGCTACCATGGCCAAAGGGTTTATATTATTCCGTCAAAAAAATTGGTAATTGTGAGGTTTGGCCTCAATGGTCACGGCCAATTTGATTACAACAATTTTGTAAAACTGGTAATAGATGCGTTTGAGTAAAATTTTATTGGGGGTGGGGTTCGGTGTGTTAACCTTTGTCTCGTGCAACAGCCCACAAAAAAACAGGAATAAAAAAAGCCCTCAACCAAAGTATGAAAACAGGGCGGTTGGAAAGATATTTCCACATGTTACCATTAAAAGCGACACGACCCTTTCGTATGCCCTGTATCTGCCCAAAAGTTACCGTATAAATAAAAAAAACAGGATTGTTTTTATTTTTGATGCCCATGGACGTGGTGCGTTACCCGTTGAAAGATATCAGGCTTTATCAGAAAAATACAACCTTGTTTTAGCCGCTTCCAACGATTCGAAAAACGGGCTGTCGGGGCAGATGCGGAACCATATTATCACCGCTTTTATGGCTGATGTTGAGAGCCGTTTTAACCTTGATGAAAAAAAAATGTTTACCATGGGCTTTTCGGGTGGTGCACGGGTTGCTACCCTGATTGCTTTGTATAACAACACCGTTGCCGGTATAATTGGGTGTGCCGCCGGATTTCCACAGGTTCAAAACCCTGTAAACAGGAGTTTTGTATGGGTTGGCGTGGTTGGCAACAAGGATTTTAATTATCTGGAACTGGTAAACCTCAACCGTCAGTTAAAGGCAAACCGGTGGAAAAGTAATTTGTTAACCTTCGATGGTAAACACGAGTGGCCTCCCGTATCGGTTATGGATGATGCCATGGGAGTGATGCTGGGCAACATACATAAAAGCCGCTTTCAAATCGATGATAAAGGAACCCCAACTGCCATGGAAAACAAAGAGGTGGAACAGCAGCGTATTCTTGCCCGTGCCATGGAAGAAAAAGATACTGTTTGGTGGAGTAAAGAAATGGCTTTGTTGAAATCGCAGGCAAAAACGGCGAGAAGCCATAGCAAGCAGATGATGAATGAGCGGCTGATAAGTTATTTGAGCATGTTGTCGTATATTTATACGCAACGAGCTATCAACAGTCACAACATCAATCAGGCCGGAAAGTACCTTAAAATTTACGAGCTTGCCGACTACGACAATAAAGACCGCTATTTTTTTAAAGCTGTTTGGTATGCTATGCAAAATAAAAATCAAAAAGCCTTAAATATGCTTCAAAAGGCAGCAGACCTGGGATTTGATGACCCGGCACAAATACAAAAGCAACTGGCTTTGGATGCGATTAAAAAACTGCCGAAATTTGATAAAATTATGCAGGAGGTGCGTGCCAATTGAAAAAGGAATTTCTGATGCAGATAATGGTAAATTAAATCCTCATTCAAAAGCAAGGCAGGTTTATGAAAAATGGTTATCAGATCAAATGGACTGACCATGCTCTAAATGAATTAAAGGAAACATTTGAATATATTGAAAACAATTGGACAGAAAGAGAATTACAGAAGTTAGCCGAAGAAATTGAAAAAACTATTTTCCTGATTTCAAACAACCCTGATTTATTTCCTGTAGCAGAATACATGCAGATATGAAAAGCGGTAGTGAAAAAACTCAATACCTTATATTATCTAAAAGAGATGATAATATTATTGAAATATTGTCTTTCTTTTCAAACAGGCAAAGTCCGAAAAAAAGAAAACTTTAAACAAATTCTATATAAAATCAGCTCACAGTTTGCAACTGTGAGCTAAAGTATTTCCTTATCTCTGAAAGTTTAATTCTCTGCAAGTTCACTCACCGTTTGCAACTGTGAGCCGGTTTTTTAATGGATAACCTTCTTCAACCAAACTTTTCCCAAAAACAAAACATGGTACATTGAAGGTACAATAATTAAGGTAAGGAAAGTGGCAAAGCTAAGGCCGAAGATTACGGTCCAGCTAAGAGGCCCCCAAAATACGGAGTTATCGCCACCCCAGTAAATATCTGGGTTAAAATGATTTAAAAACGAAATGAAGTCGATGTTAAATCCGGTAGCCAACGGAATAAGCCCTAAAATAGTGGTAATGGCCGTAAGCAATACCGGACGGAGCCTTGTTTTACCTGCTTGTACTACGCAGCTTATGGCTTCGGCAACAGGCAGGTCATCCTTATCATTTAGCCCGAGTTCTTTTTTGCGGCGCTGTTTTACCAGTCCGATATAGTCGATTAAAACAATGGCGTTGTTAACCACCACTCCGGCCAGCGAAACAATGCCAATCCCCGTCATAATTACAATAAAATCCATGTGAAATGTTGCCAGGCCCCCAAACACACCAATGGTACTTAGCACAACACTAAACATAATAATGGAGGGTTTAACCACCGAATTAAACTGCGAAACCAAAATAATCATTATCAAGGCCAGAGCAATAAGCAAAGCGGTAAACAAAAACGCCGAAGCATCTTTTTGTTTTTGTTGCTCGCCGGTAAAGGCGTAGTTATATCCTGCCGGCATGGTAAAGCCTGCAAGCACATCCTTTATTTGTGCATTGATTTCGTTGGCATTGTAACCTTTAATAACATTTGAATAAACGGTTACAATACGTTTTCGGTCGATGCGTTTAATTGAGCCATAGGTTGAACTGTAATCGAAATTGGCCACGGCCGAAATGGGAACCTGTACTATTTTTCCGGTGGCCTGACTTCGGAAAGTGATACGTTGATTCATCAGGGTTGGAATATTGTACCGATACTTATCATCAAGTTTTATACGTATTTTATATTCGTCTTCGCCCTGTTTAAAGTCTGACACCTCTTTGCCAAACAGAGAGGTTCTGATGGCATCGCCAATTTGCCCTGTTGAAAGGCCAAACCGCCGGGCTTTTTCACGGTCGATTTTTACCAATAACTCGGGCTTGTCGGGATTCAGGTCGATTTGAAGCCCCTCAATACCGGGGATATTTGCCCTGTTAATTACCGAGCGCATGGTATCACTTAAATAAAGCAGTGTTTTAAAATCTTTTCCGCTGATTTCAATGTTAACCGGTTTTCCGGCGGGAGGGCCTTCGCGTTGTTGCTCCAGCGAAATATCCACACCGGGATATTTTCCAATCAAAGCTTTTGAAAACTGTTTCATAATATCAACGGTACTTACCCCATGCCGATCTTTAAAATCAACAAAGTTGACAGTGATAATTCCTTTGTTCGATCCGCCACCCCTGCCCGAAAAGCCTTCATTTTGTCCTACAGCTCCTTTACCGGTAATGGTTAAAATAGATTTTACAATATCCATATTGGGAGCAAGCATGGTATAAACTTCACCCTCCAACACCCGCATGGTACTGTCGGTAACATCAATGTCGGTGCTAATGGGTAATTCGGTAATTACATTAATTAATTTAGGGTCGGAATGCGGAAAGAAATCAACTTTTGGCTTGCTGCCAAAATAGAAAAAGAGCGTAACAACAAGCAGGGCAAAGGTTCCTAAAATAAAATAGAAAGGATTGTACTTGTACAATGCAAATTTAACAAGCCTGAGGTATGCATTTTCAAGCCAGGGCAAAAACGAAATCCGGAACCATGAGGAGATATAACTGAACACGAAATAGTTTAACAGCGTAACCAAAACAGATATTACCATAAGTGTTCCCAGCCAGTTTATCCCGATGAGATAGCTCAATGCAGCAAGCACGGTTAAAATAATGGTTATACGAAAAACAAGTTTTTTGTTGGGCCGGTCGTGCGGGTCTTCTTTTTTGTAAAAATCCACAAAAACCACAGGCACAATTACCAGCGCCACAAACAATGACGAGGTGAGGGTAATGATAAGTGTTTCAGGCAGGTATTTCATAAACTCTCCCATCAAACTTTTCCAAAACAAAAGCGGGAAAAAGGCTGCCAATGTTGTGGCTGTTGACGAAATTATCGGTAGTGCCACCTCTCCAACGGCTTGTTTTGCAGCCTCAAACAGCGGGAAACCCCTATCGACAAACCGGTAGATGTTTTCGGTAACCACAATGGCGTTGTCCACCAGCATTCCCAATGCCAAAATAAGTGCAAACAAAACAATCATATTTATTCGATAATCGAGCAAGCCCATTACCATAAACGACAAAAACATCGACATGGGGATGGCAAATCCCACAAACAGCGAGTTTCGGGTTCCCAGAAAAAAGTATAACACCAGCACCACAAACAAAATACCCATGATAATGCTGTTTTCGAGGTTGGTAAGCTGCTTGCGCACTATCTCGCTTTGGTCGTTGGTATAGGTAATTACCAGGTTATCGGGAATAACATGGGTTTTGTGGGCATTGTCCATTATTTGAAACACCTGGTCGATGGTTGAAAGCAGGTTTTCGCCTCCCTTTTTAACCACTTGCAGCGTTACCACCGGATTTTTGTCAAGACGGGCATAGCTGTCGGGGTCTTTAAAACCAAAATCCACCGAGCCAATATCTTTGAGGTAAACAATGTTACCTTTTTCCGATTTAACAATAATGTTTTCAATTTCGGCAGGATTGGTAAACTCGCCGATAACTCTGACCGACCGTTCGACCTTGCCAATTTTAAGGTTCCCGCCCGAAATGGACATGTTTTCAAACTTAATGGCATTTTCAACATCCTTATAACTCACTTTTAAGTCGGCCATTTTATAAGGATCGAGGTTTACTTTTACCTCTTTTTCGCTGACACCGGTAATGTTAACCTTTGAAACTTCGTAAATGGTTTCAAATTCATCTTTCAGGTCTTCGGCAAAATTTTTCAGCTCCGAAGTGCTAAAATCACCCGAAAGGTTCACATTAATAACAGGAAACTCACTTACGTCGATGTCGTTAACAACAGGGTCGGAGGGAAGGTCGTCGGGGAGGTCGCTTTTTGCTTTATCCACAGCATCCTTAACATCCTGCAACGCACTTTTAATATTTATATTTGTTTGAAACTCAATAAATATGGAAGAGGCATCCTGTGCAGATGACGAGGTCATCTTTTTTATTCCTTTTACCGATTCAATCTCTTTTTCAAGCGGACGGGTTACCAGGTTTTCCATATCCACAGGCGGGTTTCCCGGATAAATGGTTTGAACCATCACCGTAGGAAACTGAATGTCGGGATAAAGTTCTTTCGGCATCTTTATATACGAATAAAGGCCGAAAATAATGGCTATAATAGTGAAAAGATAAACCGTGTTTTTGTTTTTCAACGCCCAGGTTGAAAGCCCGAAATTACGTATTACCTTATCTTTTTGTATATCGTTTTGGTTCATTGTTGCTCAATTTCAGTATTAATATTACAACGACTATTTAATGTTGATGGCCACGCCGTCGGAAACATTGTTGTATCCGTTGGTAATAATGACGGTTCCCTCGGAGAGACCCGATTTAATTTCGGTATTACCTTTGTACGATAATCCTGTGGTTATATACCGTTTGGTAGCTATAAATACTCCCGAATCTTTAACCGCGATGTAAATGTATTTTCCTTTAATGTCTTCGCGTATAAGATACGATGGCACAACAATGGCAGAGTTGGTTTGATAATCTCGCAAATTTAAGGTGGCCATCATATTGGGTTTGATTTTATAGTGGCTGTTTTCAAGGTTAACTTCCACGTCAAAAGTACGGTTGGCAGCATTAATTACGTTACCAATACGGTTGATGGCAGCCTTAATTTTCATACCCGGAAAGGTTGGAAATGTTATCAACACCGAATCGCCTTTTTTAATGGAAGGCAGGTAACGTTCCGAAATTTTAGCCTTTAAGGTTAAGGGCGAAAGGCTTACAATATGAACCAGTCTCATTCCGGGTGTTCCCATTTCGCCAACCTTTTGATATACCTTGTCCACAACACCCGTAAGAGGCGATTTGATAAACGAAAGATCGTACTGCGATTGCAGCGTGTGTAAGCGGCTTTTTAATGAAAAGTATTTGTTTTTTGCCTGGAGGTACTGCAACTCGGAGCCTATTTTTTTTGCCCATAACTCTTTTTGTTTTTCGTAAAGTGTTTTGGCAAGCTTTAAATTAACCTTTACTTCATCAATGTTTTTCTCAATAATAACGGTACTAAGCTTGGCCAGCAGTTGCCCCTTGGTAACCTTGTCGCCCTCTTCAACATAAATATTGGTAATTTGTCCGTTGGTTTGCGGGCTGATGTACGATTCGTTTTTTGCTTCTACCGTACCGGTGGCAAGAAAGTAGTGCTGAAAGGGTTCTTTTTTCAAAGTAAGTGTGTTTACCGAAACAACATTGCCAACAATTTGCGCCTGACCCATTTTGTCAAGTTTTTCTTCGAGGCCGGCTATTTTTTTCTCTATTTGCCTGATCTCTTTTTGATATTGGTTAATTTGTGCTTTAATCTCATCTGCTGATTTAGCATCTTTTTTTGATGAGCACGAAAACAGTGTCAGGCTCACAAACAGGCCAATAAATATTTTTTTTATATTCATAATTGATAATATATGTTAATAATTTTGTAACTAACTATTGTTTATTTGTAATCCGTTTAATCCGATGATCCTCTCTATGAGATAACTATTTTTAAGAATGTTGAATTTATTTGTCATGGTTGTTTTATCTGAAATTTAACATAAATACTTTATCATCTGATTACACGAATTTCACGGATTTACGTTTTTCGCCAGCGAAAAACATCCCATTAATCTGATGACCAATTTTTTGAATAATCATTCGTCTGTATTAATTTACTTGTCATGCGTACTTTGACTTATTAAAGGGTTAATTTTTCATTATGGTTTTCAAAATAGGCACGTCCTTTTTCGGTAACGATGCCATAAACATGGTAAATAAATATTTCGGTAAAAACTTTTGGCGACATCATTTCGTCAATGGTAAACAGCCCCGAATGTATCATGCCTTCGATGCGCATAAGTGTAATCCGGCTGATGATATCGGCATCGAGGTCAGCTCTGAAAAACCCCTCATTAATACCTTTTAAAAGATTTTGCTTTACCGATTCAACAATTTTTTCGCGCTTTACAGTTACATATTTATTGTAAATATCGGGGTAGTATTTTTTCAGGTCGTAAATAAAATTCGGTTTGTAATCGAATATCATTTTTATCTGAATTTTATGATACGCCAGCAACTCGTCCAAGGCATTAAAGTCTTTATTTGAAAGGGGTGAAAAGTTGCTTTGTTTTATTTTAATCTCCTGAGTTACCGCTTCCTGAACCAGTTCTGTTTTGTCGGAAAAGTACTGGTAAAGTGTTTTCTTTGAGATTCCGAGATGCCGTGCAGCATCATCCATGGTAATGCTTTTAATTCCAAAGGATTTGTAAAGGTTGCAAATCTTATGAGCTATTTCCTGTTTTTTCATCACTGTTTAGTTTGCATTTCGGTTAATATGGCTTCCAGTGCTTCGGCAGCTTTTAAAAATCCAACCGATGCATTTACGTATTGGTTTTCGGCAGTAAGATATTGCGAATGGGTATTTAAAATATCGAGGCTTCCGGCCATTCCGTTAATATATTTTTCCTGTGTTTTGTCGTAAATCTTTTTTGCAACAACCCGGTTTTTTTCTTTGTTTTTTAAAACCAGTAAGGCATTTATATAGTTGTTTTTTGCTGTTTTATATTGCAATTGAAGTTGCGTTACCAACTGCTTTTCCATCAAATTTATTTGATCGAAAGCTATTTTAGCCCGCTTTACTTTTGCCCTCCGTTCGCCTCCCGAAAGAATGGGAATGTTCATGGTAACACCCCAAAACGATGAAAAATACCATTTTTCGTCCGAGCTAAAAAAGTTCCATGTGTCGCGTTGTGCATTGGTAGCAGCAACAAGGTTTGCATTGATAGAAGGCCAGTAAGCCGATTTGGCTAAATCAACCTGTAAAGCTGATATTTCCTTTTGTTTAAATAGTGAATTATAATCGGGGCTGTTGCGATAATTAAACTGTTTTTGTAATAAAACACTGTGTTTTTTTATGTCAATTAACCGGTTGATATCATCGGTTAAAATAAGTGTGTCGGTATTTTGTATGCCAAGATAGAACTTTAAAAAAGCTTCGGTAATCCCCAGCTGATTAATAAAATTAGTTTGCGAAGCCTTTAAATTTTCGACCAATAGCTCTAACTGGTCAACATCAGTGTCCTCTGCCAACCCCGCCTTATAAACCTGTTTGGTTTCATTATACAGTTTTTCGGTTGTATTAAGTGTGCTGTCAATAATACGTAATGCTTCGCGGGTAGCCAGAACATTGTAATACGATTCGGCTACCTGTTTTTTTAATGCTACTTTATTTTTAAAAAAATCAACATTGGTTTTTTCGAAAAAGGTACGAGCAGCCTTTAATCCGATAAGATATTCGCCCGAAAAAATTAATTGGGTAATGCTGCCGTTAACGTTAGCGTTATAGCGTGTACCAAATTGAATTTCCACATCCTTTCCCGGTTGGCCGACAAACTCACCGGGCAATAAACTAGTGGGGCGGGCAATGTTGTCTTTATAGCCGATGGTGCCGTTTATTTGCGGAAATCCATAAGCCATACGCTCCTTTACCTGCTGTTTGGCAGCCTCTATGTCTTTTTCGGAGCTAAGCAGGCTGTAGTTATGACTCATGGCAAAGTCGATGGCCTCCTGCAACGAAAACCTATTTTTTTGTTGAGCCGACAGCTGTTGAACCCAGGCTAACAGCACAACAATTAGAATGATTTTATAATGTTTCACCGTTTTTAAATTTTGTAGTTATAAAACTTTGGATTTTATTTTTCAAGACGCAAAAATAATTAAAAAATCACACAGGAAACGTTTTATGTAAAAATAGTTTCCAGAGTATTATGGTTGTTTATAATCACAGATCGCTTTTTGCTCCGGGGTTTAGCCCGGAGCCATTTAAGATTGCTTTTTGCTCCGGGCTAAACGTTACAAGGCGGGTCAACAGACACACGAGTGTATATTTAATGATTGCTTTTTGCTCCGGGCTAAACCCCGGAGCAGATAGAAAATAACATTTTTATTGTAAAAGTATTATATCTTCCGGATTGCCCGTCCTAACGTGTTGTTTGGCACGCCCGCCTGAACGAATTCATTCGGGCAGGCTCGACTGAATGACGTAGTCGGAAAGGAAGATTAGGATGCGCCGTTTAAATATGTGGCGTTAGGTAACCTACCTGCCGGAAAGGCAGGTTTCACCGCGTTAAATTTTCAATTTAATCATAATGAAATCTACATTTAGCTATCAATATTTCATCGTCACGAACAGTATAAATTAGTCTGTGCCCATTGTCAATTCTTCGGGATCAGAATCCCTTGTATTTATGTTTTAACGGCTCAGGTTTGCCAAGACCTGTAAATGGTGTCCGGAAAATGTCTTTTAACAAGTCATTTATTTTTCCAAATTGGGGCTAACATGGTGGTATCTTCACTATTTCATTAAAACAAATTCGTAGGTAATGGTTCCGCGTTGTTGGCCGGGAGCGGTGGGATCTTGAGCAAATGTAGAGTTTAAGGCTGCCTCAACAGCAATCTTTCGCAGGCTGTTATCCAGTACGGTTGTTCCCTTTGGATTAACCTGTGCGCGGATAACTTTTCCGCCGGGGTTTACCCAAATAGAAACCACCACAGTACCTGTTTCGGTAAATTTAGCGGTAGGTTTTTCAAGGTATTTGGCACCTCTGCCACCAAGACTAAAGGCAACACCATTCCCCTGTCCGCCTTGTCCGTCGTAGCGATTAGAATCCTTGTAGCCATGGGGCTTACCCTGATCGCCTCCACCGGTTGTGTTTCCCTGACTTTGCCCGGTTTTGTTTTTTGAGCTTCCCTTAAACAAAGCACGCTGATTTATAACCGGTTTGGGTTTTTCCTTGGGTTTTTCCTGTAACAGAGGGGCTGTTTCGGTATTGGAGACAACGGTATCTTTTGTTTTTGGTTTCTCTTCCTTTTTGGGAGGAGTTTTAACTTTTTTTTCAACCTTGGGCTTTTTGGGTTTGGGTTTTGTCTTTTTTTCCAAAGCGGGAGCCTTTTCGATATCTTGTGTCAGGTTATCTTCTTTTTGCTTTTGTTCTACCGGCTTGGGTTTGGGTTTGGGAGGAGTTGGCTTGGCTTTTTTTGGTACAACGGGCTTTGCTTTAGGAGGGGGATTGTCCTTTTGAATGGTTCCTTTGCCGGTTTGGTCGTAACCAAAGTTTACCTCTACACCTTCTTCTCCGGGCAATGGCAATGGAGTGCGCAAGGCAAGAAACAACAAGGCTATTATTAACAGCATATGGAATATGATGGTTCCAATGAGGCCTTTACGTTGATCTTTGGTTAGTTTTTTCATCGGTTCTATAATTTTGTAACTGCTTAAATTACATCTTATGTAATGTTTTAACGTGCAGGCTTGGTGGCCAAAATTACTTTATGCTTTGTTTTGTGTTTTTTATTGATGGTGTTAACGGCATCAATAACTTTTACAATATCCTGAACAGGGACTGTTTTGTCAGCTCGTAAAACCACCGATGCTTCATGCTCACTGCGTATTTTGCTATAAATTGCATTTTCCAGATTTGAAGGTTTAACCTTCCGCTCTTCGAGATAAAAGTTTCGGCTTTTATTAATATAAACCGTGATGGTTTGTTTCGACATGGTTTTGCTGCTGCTGTTGGGCAGCAATAACTTTATGGCATTGGGCGCCACCAACGTAGAGGTTAACATAAAAAAGATAAGCAGCAGAAACACCAAATCCGACATGGAAGCCGTGCTGAATCCGGGGTCTCGTTTATTTCGCATCTGTATTGCCATAACCTTACTTTCTAAATTATTTTGTTAATAAAATGGGGACTGTTGAAATCAACCGGCCGGCTCGTGTAGCACATCCATAAATTCGGTGGCTGTAATTTCAAGTTTATACACTACCTTTTCAATTTTTGCCACAAGAATGTTATAGAAAATATAGGCAGTAATACCTACTACTAATCCGCCAACAGTGGTTATCATAGCCTGATAAATACCCTGCGAAAGCAACTCAATATTAATGTTGTTACCGGCCATCGACATATCGTAAAAGGCTCTTATCATTCCAATTACCGTTCCCAGAAAACCGAGCATTGGAGCGGCACCGGCAATGGTAGCCAACCCGGCAACATTTTTCTCCAGTCTCGAAATTTCAAGCTTTCCCACATTTTCAATGGCAGCATTTATATCGTTTAAAGGTTTTCCAATCCGCGATAACCCTTTGTCAATCATTCTGCCAATGGGTGAGTTGTTGCTAACGCAAAGTGCCTTTGCCGATTCCAGTTTCCCCTCTTTTATAAATTTACTAATGTTATTCATAAAACCCTTGTCCTCTTTCGAGGCTTTTGAAATTACGAAATACCGCTCAATAAATATGTAAACTGTAATAACCGACAACAGGCCTAAAATTGCCATTATCCATCCGCCTTTTATTACCAAATCGATAATGGGAAGGGTAATTTCTTTTTCGGTTCCCGTTACAAGAACTTGCGATGCAGCTTGCTGCGCCTGAAGGATAATTCCTGAAATCATAGCTTTTTGCTTTTTGTTTTGAGGTTGTAAATTTACGACAACTATCGTGCAAAGTTTAGTTGCCCTGATAGTTTTTAAACATTTTGCTGTTAAATATAACTTATTTTTGCTGAGTTTATTTTATTTGTTGCAAAATGAAAAAACAAAATTTGTATATCCGCAATCACTAATAATTCAATATAATTGCTTATCTTTGAAGAAAATAAAGATTATGAATATATTTAATTTTACAGCACATTTTAATAGCGAAGAATCTTGCAG
>Ga0256831_1001356_pt1 | contig 12907 bp, 15 predicted proteins | sample 132544metaG_FD_189087 | JGI IMG/M metagenome (GOLD analysis project Ga0256831, IMG submission 189087) | Hydrothermal vent microbial communities from Lau Basin, Pacific Ocean - 132-544 | ecosystem: Environmental > Aquatic > Marine > Hydrothermal vents | place: Pacific Ocean: Lau Basin | collected... | reverse complement strand
GTATGCTCAAAAACTGGAACGAGATCCTCTTTTGGTGTTGGAATTCAAAGCGCCTTTCGAGCGGGTGGTCGACTATTATATTCACAACGATCCTAATGCAGATGAAAATCTAGTACGTGATATGAGAAAAAAGTTGGGCTTCGATACCCAAAGCCCCTATATTCCCCTTATCACCACCAAAGATATCGAGATCTTTCAAAATGCTCATATGATCTTTGCCGACAAGCGTTCTATCAATGTAGCGCTCTATGACAAAGACGAGCGATATATGTACTGGCTTGTCACGGACAATAACTTTCCTTCCAATGTACATCGTGGAGAAAAAGTCAAAGTGATCTTCATCCGTGAAGAGGATGGTATCTATACATTTATCCAGCCTATAGAAGATATCATCCAAGAAGGTGGGAAGACCATCATCAAAATACCTCACACCTTCGAGCTGCAACGTACTCAAAGAAGGGAATACCCTAGAGTTCGTGTAGATCTACCGGTCGTGATAACATTCGAATCCAGGGAAGGTCCTATCGTTTGGCGAGGCCATTTTTTCGATATCAGTGCCGGTGGGGCGAAAGTATGTATAGAAGAAGATCTGGATAAATTGAAGCTTTTAAAGTACAATGATGAGCTCACTCTCTCTTTTACTCTCAACCAGGAGCATTTGGAAATCACAGCAAAAGTCCTCGATAAGGAGATAAAAGCGAAAAAAGGGTGCATTCGTCTGCTTTTCGAGGATATCGATGAAAAAATCAAAGACAAGATAGTGGATTTCGTACAAAAAGAGCAACTCAAACTCGCACAGCTCAATCAGCTATGAAAATAAAAAGCCTCCAACTTTTCATAAAACAAAAAAAGATAAAAATAGAGCAGCTCGGTTTGAAAATGGCACCTTTGCGCCAAAAGCTCCAACGACTCCAGCAACTACAAAAAGCCAATGAGACAAAAATCCGTGAGCTACGAGACCACAAGGCTCACACTATCTTGGAGATGCAACTCTCCTCTTCACTGATACACTCTCTTCAAAAACAAAACCAACAGATCCAACACACCATAGAAAATATTCAGCAAAATCTCACTATACTTCAAAAAGAGCTTCAAGAAGTTTTCGGACAAAAAAAAGCTTTGGAAAAATTGTTACAACGCACAAAAGATCTCCAAACTCAAAAGCGAACAAAAGAGGAGAGCAGGATCGCCGATGAAAACTATCTACGCAAGACTCATTCTCGTTAGTCTTCCCACTCTTCTTTTGGCCGATACTCTCGAAAAAGAGTTGCAAAAGGAGTTCGCCAAACTTCAGCAACTCCGTCAAGAGATAGAAAGAAAAATAGCATATAACAAAAAAATCCTCACCCAAATTCAACAAGCTACACAAGAGCTCAAAGACCTCAATCAAACCATCAACCAACAGATCGAGCAGATCAAAAACGAAAGATTCAAAAAACTGGCGAAAGACTTCGAAAGTATGGATCCAGAATATGCGGGGGAGAAACTCTCAAAAATGTCCGATCCCGCGATCGCCGCTTATATTTTATTCAATATGAACCCAAGAAAAGCTGGAGAGGCTTTAAACTATGTGGACCCCAAAATGCTCAACAAGATAACTTCCATTCTCACAAAACTTAAAAAAAATGCCAAAAAGAAGTAACAACAAATGGCTTACTTTGGTAAGCTTTTTTACTATTTTTATACTTCTTTCAGGATTATGGCTTTGGTATGTACAAGAAGATAGACACAAACGTATCCATCTCTATCTTACTCAAAAAATTCAAAAACTTGATTCTGAATTTAGAACTACCAAGCACTCTTATGATAAACTTTTCGATTTTTTTTATGAAGAGCTGCTCATAGACGAAAAGTTTTTCAACCTACTTTCACAATCTCTTCTACATCCCAATCAAAGACGATGGCTTTATCACTATCTACAGCCACGATTTTCTATCCTCAAAAGATTTTTCATTTCCTATCTCGCCCTCTTTTCTCCTGAAGGAAAGCCAATCCTCCAGATGGACAAATTTCCATCTTCGCATTTAACAAAAAAAGATTTTTTTACCACCTATAAAAGCCCATTGGTGATAGAGTATAAAAAGCCTCTGTACTATAAAGCTTCCTTGGTCGCCACTTTGCACCTGGCGGTTTCGTACAGTATCTTAAGAAGAGAGCTTCAAAAACTTTTTGGTGGATATTACGATTACATCGTGGACAAATCAGTTATCGATAAAAAGGTATTCGGCTATGGTCCGCACACTTTTATTCAAAGTGATTTGAGCCCCGATTTTTTTTATGAAAGAGAGATGAATTCCCCTCACACCATTCCGCCCCTCATTCACACACTCAATCAGTCTATCAAGAACAAAGTCGCTTCCTTGCTCCAAACAAAAAAAAGTTTTGCGGTCGTTCAAAAAATAGGAGAAGAGTATTACACCATCACTTTTTTGCTCATCAAACACCCCTCTCCTATAGGTTATCTTATCTCTTACAAAAAAGACCCGACACTTTTTGTATTTGATACTATTTTTTGGGAAAATCTTTTGCTTGGCAACATATTAGTCATCGCCCTTTTGATATTTTTCTACTGGGTCATACGAAGCAGAAAAAAATTCGAAGCGATGGCTCTGACAGACAAACTGACAGGTCTGTACAATAGATATAAGTTTTATCAAATGGCCCAAGCAGAGCTTGAAAGAGCCAAAAGAAACAAACGACCACTCTCCATCATTCTTTTCGATATCGATCACTTCAAGAAAATAAATGATACATATGGACATGATATAGGAGATATGGTACTACAGGAGATAGCACAGCTCATACAAAAAAATATCCGTAGATACGATACTCTTTTTCGATGGGGGGGAGAGGAGTTTTTGATTCTCGCCCCAGAAAGCGATATCCACAGCTCCTACCAACTTGCCGAAAAGCTTCGGACTCTTGTGGCTTCTCACTCTTTCAAAGAGGTTGGCAATGTCACTATCAGCCTGGGAGTAGCACAAATGAATCAAGCAGACAAAGATATCGATGAAGTCATCAAGCGAGCCGATAATGCCCTCTATGCCTCTAAAGCGAATGGCAGAAACAGAGTGACTCTTTCAGACTGACTCTTTTTTTCTGCTATAAATTTTAGCAAATATCTTTGCAATCGCTTGATAGAGACTTTCGGGAATATACTCTCCAATCTCACATGATTGATACAAAGCTCTGGCAAGAGGAGGATTCTCTTCTATCGGTATATTATGTTTTTTCGCTTCCTCCTTGATACGAAGCGCCACATGATCCACACCTTTGGCCACTACTTTAGGTGCTCGCATCTTTCCCTTGTCATACTTCAACGCTACAGCGAAGTGTTCCGGGTTGGTGATGACCACATCGGCTTTGGCCACTTCCGCCATCATCCTGCTCATACTCATCTCTCGCATTTTTTTGCGTATGGCGGATTTTATCTGCGGGTTCCCTTCATAGAGTTTATGTTCCTCTTTGATCTCTTGTTTACTCATCTTGATGTTCTCTTCAAATTCATACTTTCTAAAAAAGAAATCTATCACGGCCACGGGAATCGAAAGCAGAGCAAATCCCAAAATCATAATCAGCGTATAGCGTACCATCACTTTCGCATCTTCACTGATAGGAAAAGTGGCCAACCGGAATACATCTTGAAGTAGATACTGCACAAGATAATACGAGACCACCATAGCCACTACAAGCTTTAAAAGGTTTCTCAAAAGCTCGAAAAGAGTTTTGAGCGATACCATGCGTTTGATGCCAGGCAAGGGATTGAGCTTGTCTATTTTGGGAACCATGGGTTTAAGAGTGATATGAAAGCCTACCTGCGCTATATTGCTCGCTACTCCCACAATCAAAAGAAGCAAAAAGATAGGGGCCAACAGCAAAGCTAAATCAAAAATGAAATCTTTGTAGAAATAGCGGTTAGTCTCTGGCAAAAAATGGAAAGGATCACTAAAATATTTGACAAATATCTCATACAGCTTATGGAAGCTATAGGGAATATAGTAAATAAAAGCCAAAAACACCGCTACCAGTGACGCACTGATAGAGATATCCTGGCTTTTGGCCACCTGCCCCTCTTCGCGCGCCTTTTGACGGCGCCGGGGGGTGGCCTTTTCGGTCTTATCGGGCTCCTTTGCCATCTACCCTCCTATATGTGTAATCAAATAGCGATACCCTTCTCCCAAACGATCGAGAAAAGAGACCCCCATATATACTATCACAGAGACTCCCAAAGCCAAAGCTGCGATACCTACGAAAATCTGTAAAGGAAGTCCTACAATAAAGACGTTGATTTGGGGAATGAGCCTGTTTATAAGTGCCAAGGAGAGGTTGACAAGATATAAAATCAGAGCGAAGGGAAATGCCAATTTGAAAGCGTAACTAAAAATCAACAGACTCTGCTCAATCACATAAGCCCACATATCTTGATGGAGTTTAGGAATACCCAAGGGAATATGAAGAAAACTTGCAGCGATAAGAGATAAAAAATAGTGATAAATATCACCGATGAAAAAAATGGCATAGAACAAAAAGATAAAAAGTTTGCTAAAAATAGAGACCTGTCCATATGTAGGATCAAATACATTAACGATGGTCAGTCCCATAAAGTAGCTCAAAATCTCCGCAGCATAACTAAAAGCGGCAATGAAGAAATTGACCATCAATCCCATGGCAAAACCTACAACAAACTCCTTGGCGACCATCAAAAAAAGAGTGTAAAGGGAAAAGGATGTCAGATCCATTGTGAGATGGAGATTTTTCATATAAAAAAAGCTCAATGCAAGGATCAAAAAAAACTTGATGTGATGGGGGATCAAGGTAGTGTTGAAAAAAGGGAAACCCATCAAAAGTCCAATCAAACGACTAAACACCAGTGAAAGCAGCACAGCATCTGCAGGTGTGACAAGAGGGGTCATTGAAAGAGTTTATGAATAGATACAAATATGGAGTGAAAATAATCGGTGAGTGTAACGAACATCCAAGAACCAAAAATGATCAACGCCACCACCGTGGCTACGATCTTTGGGATGAAAGTCAAAGTCATCTCCTGTATCTGGGTGGCTGCTTGGAAGATACTTACAATCATTCCCACAGCAAAGGCCGTCAACAGTACCGGAGCACCCACTATCAATGAGACACGCAGCATCTGTTCTGTTAAAGTAATAACCTGGTCTAGACTCATCTATAGCTCTCTATCAACGCTTGAATCAACAACTCCCAACCATCCGAGAGAATGAATAAAATCAATTTGAAAGGAAGGGAGATCATCATAGGAGGAATCATCATCATCCCCATAGACATCAAAATACTCGCTACAAGCATATCGATGACTAAAAATGGCAAAAATACCACAAAAACCACTTCAAAAGCGATTTTTATTTCACTTACCAAAAAGGCCGGCAATAGAGTAGTAAGACTTAGTTCTTCGTAGTTTTTCGGTTTTTCACCGGAAATATCCAAAAAAAGCTTGATCTCTTTTTTTTCTGTATTGTGCACCAAAAATTTCTTGACGGGCTCTATCGCTCTTTGGATAGCCTCTTGATCGGTTATTTGCTTGTTCATATACGGGGTGATAGCTTGCTGCTGGATCTCCACAAATACCGGTTTCATGATAAAAAATGTCAAAAAAAGTGAAAGAGCTATGATAACCTGATTGGGTGGAGACTGGGGGATTCCTAGTGCATGACGAAGAAGTGAAAGGATGATCACGATACGAGTAAAGGAGGTAGCCGTGATCAAAATGGCTGGAGCCAGACTCAAAATCGTGATTAAAAAAAGTATTTTGAGGGTTATATCCAGATTTTTGAGTTGATCTATCGTACTATCCAAAACTCCTGCCGCCATGAGAGGAAGCACCATCAAAGCCAGCAAAAAAGATTTCCTAGCCATTTTCCTGCCACTCTTTTAGCACTTTTATACCACCCCCGTCACAGGCCAACAACATAGTGGTATCTTTGGCTTTGACCAGACACAAAAACATATTTTTACCTAAAGGTTGCATCTGAAGGATCTGGACATCTCCTCCTTTGTTCACAAAAGAGCCTCTTTTTAGGCGATTGAGATAGTAGTAAAGCCCCCCCATCATTACGATCAAAATAACAAAGGAGGACAAAAACTTCAAAAGCTCGACACTATTTGACAAGATCGACGATCCTCACACCATATTTTTCATTGGCTATTACCATCTCTCCTATGGCAAAAGGACGGTTATTGAGATCGATATTGACATATTCCTCTATATTTTTATCCAGCTCCACCACATCACCCTCTTTGAGGGCCAAAATCTCGGCCAATATCTTTTGGGTTTTCCCCACATTGACACTAAACTTGACATTGACATCTTTTAAAGATTCAATCTTGGGATTGATCGGTGTATTGTCTTTTTTGTCCATTAGGCTGTTTGTATCACGAAATCTGTAAAATAGACGTTCTTGACGCCACCTATAGGCAAGATGGCATTGACTCTTTTTAGTATCTCCTCTTTGAGCTCCTCGATCCCTTCGGGAGTACGGATATCATTGGAGCTTTTTGTAAAAAGCAAAGTGGTGATGGCATCCTTTATTTGGGGGAGACGTTTTTCCAATTCCGCCTTTATCTTCTCATCTTGGGCATCCAGTACGATCGTGACTTTCAAATATCTATCGGCATCTTTGTCCTGAAGATTGACGATAAAAGTCCCCACATCGAAGGGGACTCCCAAATCTTCTATGTTTTTGATCTCATCGACAATTTTTTGTGCCTTTTTCTCTTTTTTTTGTTCTTTTTGCTTATCCAAGACCAAAAATTTGTATGCTGCAGCTCCACCACCTCCCACAAGCAATAAAATCAATACTAAAAAAAGGATCAGTTTCTTTTTGCCACCACCTCTTGTCTGCTCCTGCTCTTTTGTCTCTTCAGCCATCCATTACCTTTATCGTTTGATATTCATCGTTGTTTGGAGAATCTGATCACTTGTAGTAATAGTCTTGGCATTGGCTTGGTAAGCTCTTTGGGCGGTAATGAGGTTGATGAACTCTTGGGAGATATCTACATTGCTCATCTCCAGCATACCACTTCGGATTTTACTGATTACTCCACCAGGTACAATGATTGGAGTAAAGGTTTGCTGGTTTGGGAGATAAAGATTGTCTCCTTTTCGAATCAAGATCTCTTTATCTTTAAAAGTTGCAACGGCCAAACGGGCTACATCTTTGACCTGACCATTGGTATAGGAGCCTTTGATTATTCCATCTTCACTTACACTGATGCTCATCAAATCGCCTTTACCAGATCCATTTTGCTGGGCATAGAAGATGAAATCACTACTCAATTGGGTCAAATGAGTAAAGTTCTCTTCCAATGGAGAATCACTAGCACCAGTATTTAAAAAACGACTATCTGGTTGACCGGCAGATTTATGATTATAGGATATGGTTTCGGTTTCGATCTTACTTAAATCGGTAATTGCAGTAGTGGTGTTGTCACTTGCATCATCATAGTTGACAGTGATTGTATCGGCATTACTATTACCACCCGTACCATTGATCAAAATTTTTCCATCGTCATAACTGACCGTGCCTTTTATTTCTCCAGTCTCCAAATCGACAATATGACCAGCACCATCATCATTCCATTTGACATTTGTCGTATTTAATTTAGAAATATAGATTGTCCCAGGCAATACAGGAGTGCTTCCAAGTGTAAACACCCCATCATCTGTCCCTTCGCTTGCAGATTCACCAGTATGCTGATTTGCCGAGGCTATTTTAGTCACATAGTTTCCATTGACGAGTTTTCCCTCACCGTTAAATTTTAATTCCAAGGCAGCATATTTGTCCGTACCATCACTATATTTTACAGCTCTATCGTCTATTTGTGTATAGACTCTCCATGTATTTGCATCGGTTTTAATGAAATAATGCTTGAGAATATGTGCTGTTCCTAAACTATCATAAGTAGTAATCGTATTTACGTAATGGTATGTGGTAGAATCACTTGGATCGAACGTAGCAGTAATTTTTTCTACTTTGGCATCTAGGTTCGCCGGATTTTCAAAAGAGACTTGTGTGGTATTCTTGGGATCCAAAGATCTAGGAATGTTCAAGTTCCCCAATGCCCCAGCGATATTTCCCGATTCATCCAACTTCCATCCCAATAGCTTCATACCATTTGGATTTATTATATCCCCATTTACATCTACACGAAAATTCCCATCCCTAGTATAATAAACCAAATTGGCGGCAGCCGGATTTTTTACCATAAAAAAACCTTCTCCGTCCAAAGCTAAACTTAGAGGTTCGTTCGTTGTTTTGAATGCTCCTTGAGAAAAATCTTTAGTAGTAGAAGCTACAAAAGTACCTCCCCCTACTTCCGTATTCTTAGGAGTACCAGTAGAAGAAAAAGTGGTTCGAGAGCTTGCAACCAAATCACTAAAATTGACCCTCTCTTGTTTAAATCCAGTCGTATTTACATTTGCAATATTATCTGAAATGACAGAAAGCCACTGTTTGTTCGCTCCCAGTCCAGAGTTTCCTGTGTAAAATGATTGAAGCATCTTATCCTCCTATTCTTTCTATATCACTCAAAGAGATGGTACCTTTGTCATACAAGGCAAAGATATCACCACTATCTTTTTGTATCCCAGTCACTTTGGCCGTAGAGTAGATATCGCTGGAAATAGACTTCTCTCCATCTTTTGCTACTACACTCACTTTATAGTATCCATCGGCAATTTCAGTATCATTAAGTTCAACATTGGAATCGCCAAGCTTAAAAGTATAGTGTTGGTTGGCATGAATATTTTTAAAAGTCTCTTGAGCTACTACTTTGTGCTCATTATTATATAAATAGACAGTGGCATAAGAAGCATCTTTTTTGGGTACGAACTCCACTTCAGTCTCCCCATTTTCCACCAATGTCTCATCCCCCTTGTACAACACCTTCTTATCAATTAGATTTGTAGTATTCAAAAAAAGCGTATTGTTGTCATTAAGGGCACTTACTGCATCTTCAAACTTTTTCATCACCTCAAGCTCTCGAAGTTTGACGGTATTGTCGATGAACTTGGAGATATCTTGTGTCTCGAAAGGGTCTTGATACTGAAAAGAGGTGAGGAGAACTTTAAAAAATCCCTCTTGATCCATTTTGGAGTTATCATAGTTGGCATCGTAGACTTTGATATCTTTGCCCGCAAAGCCTTGGAGCGTATCGATATTTTCTATCGCCATACTTTTCCTTTTGGAGTATCTTCAATGATTGTAACGCAAAAAGATTGAATGTTACTTTAAACTACGATAGCTCTTGCACTATCTGTCGCAGTTCTTCGAGACTCTGCACAAGATCTACTTTTTGTTCCATCGGTTGGCGTAAATAGCTCTCCAACCGCTCTTTGTGAGCAATCGCATTGTCGATATTTGGCGAAGAGCCCTCCTTGTACAACCCCATGTTGATCATATCCTCCGCCTCTTTGTAGGTGGCCAATGTAGAAATGAATTTTGCCTGCATCTGCAAGACCTCTTCATCTACCAGTTGAGGTGTAAGGCGTGAAATGCTTTTGAGAGGATCGATAGCCGGAAAGATACGTTTTTGGGCCATAGATTTGGATAGCACGATATGCCCATCCAAAAATCCAACAGCCGCATCGGCTACCGGATCGGCAGAGATGTCATCTCCTTCTACCAAAACGGTATAGATGCCTGTGATACTCCCTTTGCCGCTAAAGGTGCCCGCTTGTTCTATCACTTTAGGCAGCAAAGAAAAGACAGATGGTGTATACCCCTTGGAGGTAGGAGGCTCCGAAGTGGCCAATCCGATTTCTCTTTGTGCCATCGCAAGCCTCGTCAAAGAGTCGACCAAAAAAAGTACATCTTTGCCTTGATTGGAAAAGTAACTGGCGATGGCCATCGCTACGTACGCAGCACGCACTTTGGCCAAAGGAGTCTGATCGGATGTGGCAGCCACTACCACGGATTTTTGCAACGTTTCTTGGGTGAGATTGTCCTCAACAAACTCTCTTACCTCTCGTCCCCGCTCTCCAATCAAAGCTATGACATTGACATCGGCTTTGGTATAGCGAGATATCATGCCAAGCAAAGTACTTTTGCCGACTCCAGCACTAGCGAATATCCCGATACGCTGGCCCTTGCCGATCGTCAAAAGCCCATTGATACTGCGCACCCCCACATCCAAAGGTTCGGTGATACGCTCTCGTAGCAATGGATTGAGCGGATCGTTTTTAAGATAGTATTTATTGGAATAGGTGATCTTTTCTTTGTTCAATGGATTGCCAAAGGGATCGAGAATGGTACCTAACAGTTCATCCCCTACTCCGATACTTACAGGCTCCAAAGCGGCCCGTATGAAACTACCCACTTTGATCCCTCTCGTATCATCGTACGCCATAAGAAGCGCTTTACCATCTTTAAATCCTACTACTTCGGCCTCCAAACCATTTTCAAAAAAACAGGAATCTCCGATAGAAACAGTAGGAAGATAAGCTTCTATGATGGGACCACTCACTCCGCTGATACGGCCTTTGACACTGGCTTTAGGTAAGCTTTTTAATCTCTCTTTTAATTTCATCTTTGATCACGCCAATTTTTTCTTTGATTCTGTTTTCTATCTTAAAATTATCGAACTCGATAATGAACTCATTGGCATTCAACGTCTCATTTCGTTTTACCTCAATTGTATTGAATCTCTTTTTAAGCTCCTCATAAAGCTGGCCATTCGCCTCGATCGCTATCGGTACGAAATGACCAAACTCTTCCAAAAGCTTATCTATCGCCTCTTTGATACTGGCAATATTGGAGCTGTCCACAAACAAAAACTCCAATATCTCTCCCAAACTTTCAGCGATTATATCGCTTACCTGACTTATAAAAAGGGTATAACGCCAGTGCAGCTCTTTTTCCAGCTCTTCATAGTGAGTCTTTATTTGTACAAGTTCTCGCTCTTTCTTTTCATTCAGCTTCTGTTCTAAAGCCTCGAGCCGCTCTTGACACTCCTGCTGGCACTCTGCCTTTGCCTCTTCAAAACCTTGCCGATACGCCTTTTGCGCTTCTTGGTGAAGAAGTTCTTGGTAGTGGCGTTCTAGCTGGGCTATTTTTTGTTGATAGAAAGCTTCGATCTCTTCTATCGATTTTTTCCCCTGTTGCTTGAGCTTTTCACTCTTTTTTTCCAGTTTGTCTATGGTAGTGAAATCATCCAACTCCAGTTTCATTTACTATTCTCTTCTTTTATCCACTTACTGATCATATCCGCTACCAGTTCGGGATGCTCTTTGGAGATTTCCAATACCCTTTTGTATGCCGGTTCACGCTCGATGGAAAACCCTTCTTCTCTTGCCTGGGCTGCCGCTTGCTCCAGTGAAGCCCCTTTGAGTGCGGCCATCTGTTCCGCTTCGATACGTGCTTGTTTGAGCTTTCTGCTACGCACTACAAGATATCCAAGCAAAGCTATCAGTACAAAAGCCAAACCTCCAAGAGCCAGATAAAGTGTTATATTCTTTTGTTTTTTTGATGGAAATGCGCCCATCTGTGTTTCACTGGTCTCAAAAGGCACACTGATGACCGTCACTTTGTCCCCTCGCTTTGGATCGAAACCTACCGCACTTTTGACAAGTTCTTCGTATGCTTTGAGCTCCGCCTCGCTTCTTGGTACAAATTTTGTCGTAACACTGCCGTTGGCATCTTTTACTTTGATATATTTCCCATCGATGAGTACTCCCACCGAAAGGCGCTTGATATGAAAAATCTGCTCTTTGGTTTTGATTAGGGATTTACTGACATCGTAGTTCGTGGTGATATCTTTTTTGTTCTTGTCCAACAGCATATTGCCAGAACCTGTAGAGATTGTAGCCGGTACATTGGTGGGAGTCCCTGGTGCACCTACGGGATTTTGCTGAATCCCTTTGCTTTTTTCCTGGATTTTACGCTCACTTACCACAGCTACACGATCGGGATCTACGATCTGATCTTGTTTGTCTATATGTGAAGTCTCCACATCCACATTTGCCCGTACCACCACCTTTTGGGGACCTAACGCACGTGCTAGCATAGACTGCACACTTTTTTCTATATCTCGCTTGATACGTCGTTTGATATCCACGATATCGTTGCTTTGGTCTTTGGACTCTTCAAGCATATCCGACAAAACCCGCCCTCTATTGTCGATGACAGTGACATTTTCTGGCTTGAGTTTGGGTACAGCGTGTGAAACCAAAAAAACGATGGCTTTGACCTGCTCTTTGGTCAGATCCTGACCCGGCCATAACGAAATGAGCACCGAAGCTTTCGCTTCCTCCTCTTCTCGTGCAAAAATAGAGTCCTTTGGCAGAGCGATATTGACTTTCGCATCTTTTATCGCATCGATTCGCTTGATGGTCCGAGCCAGCTCACCCTCTAAAGCTCGAATATAGTTGATGTTTTCTTGAAAATGGGTAGCCCCCATTTTGGGTTCATCAAAGATCTCAAATCCCACTCCACTCGAATGCGGCAATCCCTTAGCTGCTAGCCTCAAACGAATATCATAGATCTTATCTTTAGGAACTTCGATGATGGAGCCATCCCCCACTACCTTGTAAGGTACCTTCTCCTCTTGCAAAACACTAAGAATTTTCCCGGCATCTTCAGGACTCAAATTGGTGTAGAGCACTCCATAATTTGGTCTGGAAATATTTTGCAAAAGTAGAAGGCTAAGAAGTGATACGATAGCCAACACTCCCAGAGCGAGAAAAAGATTTTTTAAAAAATTCTCGCTTTGAAAAGTCTGACGGATCTTCTCTTTGATTGCCGTAAAATCCAAAGAGCTTTCCTATACCTGCATTCGCATGATATCTTGATATGCTTCTATCGCTTTATTTCTGATCTCCGTCAAAAGACGCAAGGAGATATCCGCCTTTTCTATGGTACTCATAAGTTCTACCATATTT
>Ga0256831_1001355_pt1 | contig 12912 bp, 11 predicted proteins | sample 132544metaG_FD_189087 | JGI IMG/M metagenome (GOLD analysis project Ga0256831, IMG submission 189087) | Hydrothermal vent microbial communities from Lau Basin, Pacific Ocean - 132-544 | ecosystem: Environmental > Aquatic > Marine > Hydrothermal vents | place: Pacific Ocean: Lau Basin | collected... | reverse complement strand
GGATATTTAGTTCTTGATAAGATGCTCTAAAAGAATAAATTATATCTAAAATTCAATTGTAATTTTTGTTCCAAAAAAATAATTATTACTTCTTCATGCCTTTGGCATGAAGAAGAACCATAATTTGTTAAATTCGTGTAGTTCGTTGACAAAAACCAACGAATTACACGAATTACACGAAATCTATCACGCCGCAGGCATGATAGATTTCATATTATTGCAATGGAATATCTTTTTTAATAGAAAGTATTATTTAACATAAAACCCTGCTGCAATAAAATATTCAGTGTCAGGTATTTTGGATACGTATGCAATTTTTGTTTCTTCTTTGCCCGTTGCGGGGTTGTTCCAAAAATATTGGTAATATCCCGAGCCATCGTTTTTTGCAATGTCAATCATGTCTCTGATAATGTAGGCGCCATGGGTATCTTGTAAATCGTAATCATTTTGTCCCTGATGAGAGGCATCAGCGCCATGGGCTATATTGATACCATCGAAATCGTTGATGAAGAAATAGCCTGAGCCGTCATCAAAAAAGCGAATATGATCCAGAAAATCTCTACAGAAAGCAATTTGTTCTTCTGTGGTGGTGTAAATGTTTTTAAATATTCCGTCAATACCATTCGACATGGTACTGGTAACTTCCATTAAAACAATTTTTTGTGCGTCTATCGGGTCGTAATAATTTTCAGGTGGATCGCCATAAAATCCGGTACCTATAAACCATTGCGCCGATGGAATATTAGTAACAAAACTAAGCTTACGCTCTTTTTCCTGGGTAGCCGGATTCAGTTTGTAATATTCAACAAACCCCGAGCCGGAATAGCGAACGGTTTCAACAATTTCTTTGATAAAGTATTTGCCGTTTTGATCCTGTGCGCCTGCCCGTGAAGTGCCAATCAGGTCGTGGTTAATATGAGCCACACACCAGGCAAAACTGTCGAGGGTTTCAACGAAAAAATAACCTGATTTGTCGCTGTAAAATCTGGCAGCATCAACAAAAGCCTGGCTGAATTTTGCACGATTTGTACTATCGGATATGAGGTCGGAAAAAACCGTTTCAAACCCTGTTGCCACATTGGTAGTGTTGGTTTGAACAATGGTTTTGTCGAGGGTGTATTGTGATACCTGAATTGAAGGTGCAGGACACTCATCACAGCTACACGAATAGAAAAAATTTAATCCTGCTATTGTAAGGATTAGAAAGGTTAAGGTACTTTTTGTCTTCATAATTTTGTTTTTAAGGATTTGGATGTATTAAAATAATGATATGAGATAAAATTAAATAGATGTTAATAGAATCACAAATATTTAGCATAAATTATATTAATTTATAGTGATTCTAAGGTTTTTTTTGTTTTTGTGGGCAAAGTGCCCCCTCTTGGTATAGTTATTTGCTAAACAGCGTTGGCTTGAATTGCATTTTTTTACGTTATGGGATATCTTTTTTTCGGAATTTTTTAGGGCTTTATGTTTTAGTAATTTTCTATAATCAAAATCATTACCATATCGCCATTCAGTTGGTTAAAAAGTTTACTTTTGCATCCATTACAAAACAGAAAAAAACTAAAATAATGGCAACCATAAACGAATTAAAAGAGATTGCTTCGCAGGTAAGACGCGATATTATACGAATGGTTCATGGCGCGGCATCCGGGCATCCGGGTGGCTCGCTGAGTGCTGCCGACTATCTCGTAGCACTTTATTTTGAAAGTATGCAACACACGCCCGTGCCTTTCGATATGGATGGAATTGATCAGGATATTTTTATTCTTTCAAACGGCCATATCAGCCCTGCTTACTACAGTGTTTTGGCTCGAAGCGGTTACTTTCCGGTTTCCGAACTTGCCACCTTTAGGCAGCTGCACACAAGGCTTCAGGGGCATCCTGCAACCATGGAAAAACTGCCCGGTATCCGCATTGCAAGCGGCTCGTTGGGACAGGGGCTGTCAGTCGCTATTGGCGTTTGCAGAGCAAAAAAAATTAATGGCGATAACAAACTGGTTTATTGTTTGATGGGTGATGGCGAACTGGATGAAGGCCAGCCATGGGAAGCAATGGCGTACTGCGGGGGTAATAAGGTGGATAACATTATTGCTGCCGTTGACTACAACCACAAACAAATTGATGGTGATACCGATGATGTGATGCCTTTGTTGGATTTAAAAGCTAAAATTTCGGCCTTTGGCTGGGATGTGCTTGAATGCAATGGTAATGATATGGAAGAGGTGGTATCTACACTGCAAATTGCTAAAGAACATACCGGAAATCAAAAGCCGGTAATGATATTATTACATACCCAAATGGGAATGGGTGTTGATTTTATGATGGGAACCCATAAGTGGCATGGTGCCGCTCCATCCGACGAACAGGCGGAAAAGGCGCTTGCACAGCTTAAGGAAACATTGGGCGATTATTAGTCATAGCAAATACAATACGATGAAATATAAAGTTTTAAATTACAAAGATACACGCTCCGGATTTGGTGAGGGGCTTTTTGAACTGGGACAGGAAAACGAAAAGGTGGTAGCCTTATGTGCCGACCTGATTGGCTCCTTAAAAATGAATGCTTTTGCCGAAACCTTTCCCGATAGATTTTTTCAGGTGGGTATTGCCGAAGCCAATATGATTGGCATGGCGGCAGGCCTTACCATCGGAGGTAAAATTCCGTTTACCGGAACCTTTGCAAATTTTTCAACCAGCAGGGTTTACGATCAAATTCGCCAGGCGGTGGCTTATTCGGGTAAGAATGTAAAAATCTGTGCCTCCCATGCCGGTATCACCCTCGGTGAAGACGGCGCTACCCACCAGGTGCTCGAAGATATTGCCATGATGAAAGCCCTTCCGGGTATGACGGTTATTAATCCCTGCGATTTTAACCAGACCAAACAGGCCACCAAAGCCATTGCTGATTACGAAGGTCCTGTTTATCTGCGTTTTGGCAGGCCTAAAGTGGCTACTTTTATTCCTTACGATATGCCCTTTGAAATTGGTAAAGCCATTGTATTAAAAGAGGGAGCCGATGTTACCTTAATTGCCACAGGCCATTTGGTTTGGGAAGCGCTTAATGCTGCCGATATGTTGGAAGAAAAGGGAATCAATGCTGAGGTTGTTAATATTCATACTATTAAGCCGCTGGATGATGTGGCTGTTTTGAAATCGGTTAATAAGACCGGTTGCGTGGTTACTGCCGAAGAGCATAATGTGCTGGGTGGCCTCGGCGAAAGTATTTCGGGATTGTTGGCTCGCACCATGCCGGTTCCCGTGGAGATGGTGGCTGTAAACGATGCCTTTGGGCAAAGTGGTAAGCCCGATGAGCTGATGGAACTATACGGCCTTAAAGACAAAAATATTGTTGAAGCAGCCCAAAAAGTTATTGCACGTAAGTGACGGATGTTGGATAGGTGGATTGTAGCATTGTTGGATTGTCTGCCCATGCTCGACAGTGTCATTCAGGCGAGCGTTCCGGACGGTACGTTTAGGCGGGTTGAATTGCAGGAGTATTGCTTCTTCCCTGGGGTTTAGCCCGGGGAACACAAAAGGTTGATGGATAGATGGCTCAATTGTTGCATTGTTAAATTGATATACTGTTTCCGTGAGGTTGAGTTGATAGAAATTTAATTGAGCAAAAAACTTTTCCCCTACTCTTTATTCCTCGGATGAAATTTAAGAATCGCTTTTCTCAGGTCTTCCCTGTTTAGGTGGGTATAAATTTCGGTGGTGATAATGGAGGCATGGCCAAGCAAATCCTGTACTGCCCGCAAATCCGCTCCGTTTTGAACCAAATGGGTGGCAAAGGAGTGCCTGAAAGTGTGCGGGCTGATACTTTTCCGGATGCCGGCCTTTTCAACAAGATTTTTAATCATAATAAAAATCATTTGCCTGCTAAGTTTTCTTCCTCTTCGGTTTAAAAACAAAATATCTTCACTCCCCTTAACCGGCTCAATTTTAACACGGTCGTATTGCAAGTAAAGTAAGATGCTTTTTTTAGCCTCTTCTCCCAAGGGGACCAGACGCTGTTTGTTGCCTTTTCCGGTAACCGAAACAATACCTTCGTTAAAAAACAGCTCCGAAAGCTTAAGATTTACCAGCTCCGATACCCGCAGGCCACATCCGTACAATGTTTCTATAATTGCCCGATTGCGTGTACCTTCGGGTAGCGAAAGGTCGATGGTTTTAAGTATTTTGTCAATATCTTCAACATCCAAAACATCCGGAAGTTTTCTGCCCAGTTTGGGCGATTCTAACAATTCGGAGGGGTCGGTTTCAATGCTGTTTTCCAAATCAAGGTATTTAAAAAATGCTCTGATTCCCGAAATTATTCTGGCCTGCGAATAGGTTCCCAGTCCCAGTTCATTTACAAAAGCAATAAAATCTTTTAAATCTTCGTAGGTTACTTTTTTCAGGCTCTTCCCCTCTTTTTTAACATTTAAAAAATCGAAAAGCAACGAAACATCATGCATGTATGCTGCTAACGTGTTCTCCGACAGGCCTCTTTCAAGTTGAAGATAGGTTTTAAATCCTTTTTGAAAGGGGAGGTAATTCATTTTGATTGTTATTTGTACAGAGGTTTAAATAATCTTAATTTTTATGCAAAAATGGGAAAGATAAATATAATGGATTATTTTTGTTAGCAGATGAAAATCCTGTTTATTATAAAGTACATAATTTCAAACACTTAACATAAAAAAGAATACAATGATTGATTTTTCGTTAACAAAAGAGCAGTTAGAACTGCAAGAAAAGGTGCGCGACTTTGCACAAAGAGAAATGATTCCCAATGCCAGAAAATATGATGAATCGGCAGAATTTCCCTGGGAAGTGGTTAAAAAAGCTTATGATGAAGGCTTAATGAACGGCCCTGTTGCCAAAGAACTCGGCGGCCACGGACATAATATCTTCGAAAGTGCCTTATCTTCGGAAGAGCTTGGCGCCGGTTGTGTAGGAATCGGAATCTGTATGGATGCCAATACATTGGCTTTAACCCCTTTGTTGTTAGGTGCCAGTGATGAGCAAAAGAAACGTTTCTTTGGTGAGATTATTGAGAAAAAAGGAGTAGCTGCTTATGCATTGACCGAACCGAACGCCGGTTCTGATGTTGCAGGAATTAAAACTACTGCTATTTTAAAAGGCGACAAATATGTGATGAACGGCCATAAACGTTTTATCACCAACGGAGGTGTTTCGGAGTTTATTACCGTTTTTGCTTTGGTTGACCCGGAAAGAGGCGCCCGCAGTCTGTCGGCTTTTGTGGTTCCCACCAACTCTCCCGGCGTAAAAATTGTTTCCAATCTTAGTAAGATGGGACAGCGTGCCAGTATGCAGACCGAATTTATTTTTGAAGATGTAGAAGTGCCTAAAGAAAACCTCATTGGTGGCGAAGGACAGGGGTTTGTGCTTGCCATGAAAACTTTTGAGCGTACCCGTACAGGTGTGGCTGCCTTAAGTGTAGGTAATGCAAGGGCTGCTTACGAAACTGCCCGCGACTGGGGTAAAAACCGTATTCAGTTCGGAAAGCCTGTCACCGCTAACCAGGGTGTAAGCTTTATGCTTGCCGATATGGCCACCGAAATTGAAGCTGCCCGTTTGGTTACCTGGTACTCGGCATGGATGTATGATACCGGTAACAAACAAAAAAATATGCTTTCGGCCATGGCTAAACTGTACGCTTCGGATGTGGCCATGAAAGTAACTACCGATGCTGTTCAGGTGATGGCCGGAGAAGGCTACTCAACCGATTTCCTTGTGGAAAAGATGATGCGCGATGCCAAACTTTGCCAAATTTACGAAGGAACCAACCAGGTTCAGCGTTTGGTTATTGGTAAAAGTATCTTGAAATAATAAAATCAGATTTTTTTTAAAGTTCCTGTTTAAGCTTTAACCTGATTAATTTACAAATTTGTCTGAATACTCATTTATCCCCGTCCTTTAGGGCGGGGATAAATGTTGCATAAAAATTCGGCTTTAGCCATTAATTTTTTATGATTAATGGCTAAAGCCTTCGGAATATTGATTTTTGTAGCCCCCACCCTAAAGGACAGGGCAAAGGACGGGGCAAAAAGAATAACAGCTAATGAATTATCAAGGTTAAATTAATAAACAGCCTTCGTTTTATTGCGAAGGCTGTTTTTTGTTTTATAGCCTCTTATCTTATTCAAATAAAAAAAGCCCTGTCCAAACGGAAGGGCTTTTTTAATACGGTAAAAAACTTTTACAGACTAATCGTCCTGAGTTTTTCGGGTATAATGTTTTTTGTATTTGTTCATAAACTTGTCCACACGACCGGCAGTATCCACAAGTTTCATCTTACCTGTGAAGAAAGGGTGTGATTTGTGCGAAATTTCAAGTTTTACCAAAGGATACTCATTGCCGTCTTCCCAAACGATGGTGTCTTTGGTGTTTACTGTTGACTTGGTAATGAAAGCATAGTCGTTCGACATATCTTTAAAAACTACCAGTCTGTAATTGGTTGGGTGGATATCTTTCTTCATTTCTTCTGTGTTTTTCGATGCTTTATTTAAAGGGGTGCAAAAATATTAACATTCAGCTTAATATCCTAACATTTTTTCAATATTTTGAATATAAATTTTTTTAATGGGTGGCGATGTCATGTAAGTTACCCTTATAACTCTGTTAATCAATTGATAATAGAAACTTTAGAGTATCCACTCCGTCGGCATAATCCCACAATTCGGGCGATTGTGTTTGTCCGAAAGGAACGCTGTTTCGTACAAATCCGCTGTTGGAAGCCACACATTGTATCTTGTCGTGATTTACCAAAAGCTCATTTTTAAGGCTGTCAGCATTTTGATAATAAGAAAAATGAAGTACGCTTACCGGCGATGCAAAACTGTTACTTTCGGTCAACAACGAATTGCCGGTGTCAAAATGTTCCGTGCCATTAATCATAAAGATGGCTTTGTTGTATTCGTAATTATTAAAATATTTGTTGTTGTCGGCAATTTCCTTTCGGGCGGACAGTACATCCATCAGCGGAATAAAATCGTACCCTGCCGGCACAAACAATTTTGCCACATTACGACATCCCAGTCCGTAATATAAAAAGATGTCATCGGCCAGCGCATTAAGTTCCTTTTCAGTTTCGTTTCCGGTAAGTACAGCAACGCCATTTCTGTTTCGGCGAATGATATTGGGGTATTTCCCAAAATAGTAATCGAAGTAACGCGACGAATTGTTGCTTCCCGTGGCAATAACCGCATCAAAATGCTTTAACTGCCCATCGGTAAATTCAATACGCTCTTTAAATCCGGGTTCTATTTCCGTTAGTATATCGGCAATGGCAGGCATCAATTTGTCATCATCCGATGAAAGTTTGGCAATAATTTTATGTCCTGAAATAAGAACACTCAAAAAATCGTGAAATCCCACTGCCGGTACATTTCCTGCCATGATTACCGCTACTGTTCGAGTGGTGCAGGTTTTATTAAAGTCATCCCGGTAATCGGTTGTCCATTTTTCAAGCTTTTCAGGTTTAAGGCTTTCCCCCAGCGATACCAGCGCATTGCTTACAAATTCTGGTGTAAACCAACCGTTTTGTTGGTGAGATGTGTTGATAAGCGTGGCTAAAGCAACTGCCTTATCACGAAGTTGGGCATCAGAAATAGTGTCAATTTGAGCTTTGTTGTTTATCCCCGACAGAATCTCTCCGAGTTTTGCAAAAGCCTCTGTTCTTTTTTCAATGGTGTGCATCAATAAAAATTTTTGCAAAGGTAGGTTTTATTCTTTTCTGAGTAGGGAGATCAAACTGTTAATAGATTGTTTGATTTTCGTACATTATCCTTTGCCGGCGTTGGCAAGTCGTACTCTTTTAAGATTTTTAGTTGTGGCATTGACTTGTGCTAATTGCAAATATGGATGGCTTTTGGGCTGTATTTTTATCTTTCGCTCCGTTAGCTTTGATAATTATCGGAAGAGCTATCGGGATTTTTATCTTGGCCCTAAGAACCTGTCGCCGTTAAAATGTATCATGTGTTCAGGAAATTCCATAATCCAAACTTCTGTATCCCATGCAATTTCGGTAGTGTGTTTTTTAAATTCTGATATATCAGGGAAAGCGGTAACATATATTTTATCTGCATCACAATCTTTTAAAAACTCTTCCAATTCAACAATTCTTTTTGGTGACATTGGGCCATGAGAAGTAACTGCTTCAATTAAATACAACCAGTTTTTACGTTCATCAAAAATTACCACATCGGGTAATTTACTATGTTCTGTAATTGGAATACCAATATTTTCCAATTTTTCTTTTTCAACGTGTAAGGCTTTATTTTCCGTATCTCCCAAATACAAAAGAATTGAACCTTGTGCAAATCTTGATGCAAATTCTTCAACTACAGCTGCCTGCACCTCGTTATGTTTCCCGGGAGAAAGGTGAAGTACTGTTCCGTTTGCAAGTTTTATAGGAACACGAGACATTTCCCGCTCTTTGCCGTATCTTTCTTTTAACTCACCAATTTCAGATTTGAATTTCTTTACTGCTTTTTTCCAGTTCTTAGTTTTATATGTTTTTATTGTTTCTAAAGCCAATCTTGAAATTGCATAATGTGCTTTGGGGCTATTAACCGGCAAGTCCGGAATGTCAGGATTGTAATCTGCAATTCCGGCATGAACAAATTGATGAAGTACTTGTCTTCTAAAAGTTTCTCTTGTGTTTGGGGCATATCCTTTTCGGTAATTCTTAAAAATAAAAGGCATAATGCCTTTTGAAATACCATGACTTTGTTTAAATGCTTTTGCCCAGCTATCTTTTTCTTTGATATTACATAATGCTAAAAGAGTATAACCTGAAATTTCATTTTGTTGAGCATCAGGCAACCCCAACTCTTTTAAAATTGCTTGTGCTTCCTGTATTTTTGACATCTGTTTTCTTTTCTAAAAGTACTGTATTGATAATATTATCAATCGATTGTTTATCATAATCATTTAGCTCTTTAACTTTTTGGCCAATATTTTTTATTTCATTTAATGGTGGCATTTTTATTTGTTTTAATTCTGATGCTCCCACCTGCGTATTCCCATTAAAGGTTCTAAAATAAGTATCGAATAAACTGCTGCTATATAATGCTGAAATACCCCAAATTTCATTTTCTAACATATCCCCGTCAGGTCTGTGTATATAATTAACGTGATTTTCAACACCTATCATTTCAGTTTCAATGTTTGAACAAAAATAAGGACAACAAACTAATCTGCTCTTATCATCTTTTGAGCTAAAACGTCTTAAAAAAATATAGTTCTTATTCTTCAATAAAACCTTTCTTGACGCTTCTGAGTTTTCAATCAACCCCGGCTTATTACCTTTTTGTAATGGATAGGCAAATTCCATGGGTTTTACATTATGAAGCCAAATTAAAGGTGAAATAATTCCATTAATTTGACCGTCTTTTTTTAAAAAATTTCTATTTCTGAAAGCAACAACAGGTCCTGTTGAAATTTTAATGTTAAAATCGTTTAAAGTATTATGCCAGCCTTTAAAGATTTTAATTGTGTTAAATTCATTTGGGTTAGATGGAATAAATAGAATTTTGTCTTGTGAATTCGTATCAATTAAATCTTCTGTGTCATATAGATATTCAATGGCATTTTGAATATCTTTATCGCTTTCAGAAACTGTAATTTGTATATTTGAGTTATGGTTTTTAGATGCTCGAATAATGATGTTTTCTTGTAAAACATTATCGTTCTTGAACATTTTATTTCGCGAATGAAAGATGTGTATGTTCGATATGCTAACCTCCTTAAAAAATGACTGTCTAAATGCTTTAAAATAGTTACCTGCTGCAAAACTTCTTGGTGTAATAAAAATTAATTCTCCGTCCGGTTTCAAAAGCTTAGCAGACAATCCCATAAAAATAGAATAAATATTAGGTTGTCCGTAAACCAATTCTTTTGCAACTATAGCCCTTTTATCAGATTTTGATATTTTGAAATATGGTGGATTTGAGACTATATAGTCGTACTTTTTGGTTTTTTTAGTGTTAAAAAGAGAATTTTGATAAAACGCAACTGAATTATCGACAATAAAATCTGTTACGTTTAGCAAAGAAGAAAATCCTATTTTTCTATGTTCAAGCCATTTCTTTAAAAATTCAACAACTTTTTTAGTTTCAGTTAAAATTGTTTTATCTGTTTCATATAAAGTAAGTTCAATTTCCTGTATGTTGTTCTCCTGAACTAATTTTTCGATTAACGAACATGATAAGATTGCCGTTCCGCAGCCGGGGTCAAGTATTGAAATCTTTGTTGCCTTTGGTTTAGCCAGGTTTCCCATAAAATCAGAAATACTCTTTGGGGTAAAGTATTGACCATTTTCTTTTTTATGTTTTTCAGATGTAGAATTAGCATAAGATAGCCCGATATATTCAGCATATTTTGAAGGAAGTTTATATTTTTCTATCAAATTTATCATTCTACAAAGTTAATAATTTCTATCGTGGGGAACAAAGAATAGCTCTTTTGGTTTTTAACAATATTTATCAAGTGCCTAAATAATTTAGTTAGAGCTAAAAGTGCTATTTGTGCATTGGCCTTTTCTCTAAATGTTTTATTATAGCAAGATTTTTTTCTTTCATGAAACCTGGTATTGATATATGCAGAAATATCGTATTTTTATCGTCTTGAATATATTGCTATGTATAATCATCGCACGATACGAGGTGTTATAAAGGTTTTCGATTCAATTCAAAACCGGTGGCAAAGCCGCTCCTTTATGAAGCTGCTGGGTACTTTGCTGGTTGTTTTTTATCTGCTTTCGATGTTGATGATTGAGTTGCAACGGATGGGCTTGCTGGGAAGCGGATTTAGTTTTGTGCCGGTAAATCATTTTAAATCCATTGAGCTTGCTTTTACCCTGTTGTTATTTTTTGAGGTGGTTGAACTGGTGCTGTCGCTTGAGAAATCGGTGTCGCAATCCATGCACATTCAGCTGGAAATTTTATCGCTTATTTTGTTACGAAGCGCTTTTAAGGTTGTGGGTGATTTTCCGGAAGTAATTACTATGAATGCCATCAAAGAGGATGTGGTTTTTATGTTTGCCGATGCCTTTGGAGCACTGTTGATATTTTTTGGAGTTTTGGTAATTAAGCGTTTTGAGAAAAGCCTGTCCATTTGTCGTACCGAGGACGGGTTACAAAGTTTTGTGGCCATAAAAAAAATGTTGGCGCTGCTGTTGCTTGTGGTCTTTTTAACAATGATTATTTTGGATGTAGTTTACTTTTTTATGGGTATTCATGTTTTCGACTTTTTCCATTCGTTTTATACCATTCTTATTTTTTCGGATGTGTTGGTTGTATTTATTTCGTTGCGCTATTCCGATTCTTATCTCGTACTCTTCCGCAACTCGGGCTTTGCACTGGGGACTGTAATTATCCGGTTGGCGCTCAATGCCAATGCCCCTTTTAATGCCCTGCTTGGTTTGGTGGCCACCCTTTTTGTTATGGGACTGGTTTATTTTTATAACAAAGCCTATTCCGACGAGATGAAAGATGTGAAGCTTCCGCGTAAGTTTACCAACAAAAGCCGATAGTTTTACCCCTTTTTAATATTGACCTCTTTTTGGCTATTTTTGCTGCAAATTATTTAGAATATGATTGATAAAACAACAATTGATGGTTGGAATGCTGAATTCGGAAACGGTTCGGCAGCAAGCATGCTAACCTGGTTTTTAAAAGAATATAAAGGAAAGATTGCTCTTTCGTCAAGCCTGAGTGTTGAGGATCAGTTATTAACCGAGATGGTTGTAAATATTGATGCTGAAACCAGAATATTTACTTTGGATACCGGCAGGCTTTTTCCGGAGACTTACGATTTGATTGACCGTACGGCCAAAAAATATAATAAGGAGATAGAAGTTTTTTTTCCTGAAGCGGCTGACATTGAAAAAATGGTACACGATAAGGGGATGAATCTCTTTTACAGCAGCATCGAAAACCGTAAACTGTGTTGCAACCTGCGTAAGTTGAAACCGTTGGCGCGAGCCATGAAAGGGCTGGAGGTGTGGATTACCGGTTTAAGGCGCGAACAATCGGTTACGCGGGTCGATATGCAAATGGTTGAGTGGGATGAAAATAATAATTTGCTTAAGTTAAACCCGCTTATCAACTGGACGGAAGAGGAGGTTTGGAAATATGTTAAGGAGCATAACATACCCTACAATCCGCTGCATAAAAAAGGGTTTGTGAGCATTGGATGCCAGCCGTGTACGCGTGCAATACTACCCGGCGAAGACCCTCGTGCAGGCCGATGGTGGTGGGAAGACCCCGATACACGGGAGTGTGGTCTGCATAAGCGGTAGGTTAATACCCGTATTTCTTCCACATTACTTTAAGCTTGTTGCGCATTTCATTTTCGCGTGGATTGTTGCCGGGAACAAACAATTGACTTCCCGATATGGCTTTTGGCATAAACTCAATATCCACAAAGTTGCCCTCATATCCGTGGGCATATTTGTAGTTTTTTCCGTAACCTTGCTGTTCCATCAGTTTGGTGGGCGCATTTCTGAGATGCAAAGGAACAGGCAGGTTTCCGGTTTTTTTAACCAGTTTTTGAGCCTCCTTAATGGCCATATAAGCAGCGTTGCTTTTGGGAGATGTGGCAAGATAAATAGCTGTTTGCGATAAAATTATCCTGCTTTCGGGCCACCCGATTTTGCTGACGGCATCAAAACAGTTGTTGGCAAGCAGCAGTGCATTGGGATTGGCATTGCCAATGTCTTCCGATGCAAGGATGAGCATTCTGCGGGCAATAAATTTGGGGTCTTCGCCGGCTTCAACCATTCTGGCAAGCCAATATACAGCTGCATTGGGGTCGCTGCCTCGTAACGATTTTATAAACGCCGAAACGATGTCGTAGTGCATTTCGCCCTGCTTGTCGTACATTACAAGGTTTTCC
>Ga0256831_1001354_pt1 | contig 12914 bp, 17 predicted proteins | sample 132544metaG_FD_189087 | JGI IMG/M metagenome (GOLD analysis project Ga0256831, IMG submission 189087) | Hydrothermal vent microbial communities from Lau Basin, Pacific Ocean - 132-544 | ecosystem: Environmental > Aquatic > Marine > Hydrothermal vents | place: Pacific Ocean: Lau Basin | collected... | reverse complement strand
CACTGGACACCAGCTGATACAACGCCCGCAGCCAGTACAGCCGCTGCGCCCGTATTGCTCATGCCAGAATGCAAATTTATGGGTCAGCCACTGACGATAATGCTGACGGGTTTCCTTACGAAAATGAAAACCGGCAATATAACTGTGTTCAGTTGTAAAACAGGAGTCCCATTGACGAAAATGATGACTGGTCTGCAAATCCAGCTCCGGTTCATCGTATTCACTATGACAGAAGCAACTGGGGCAGACCATGGTACAGTTGCCGCAGCTTAAACAACGTTCGGCTATTTTATTCCATTGCTGATGATTTAAGCGATGAGACAGTAGTTGGGCAATCGGACGATCCGGTAATGCTCTGGATTGCTGAGCCGCTGCATTCAGGCGCTGCTGTTTTTCCAGTGCCTGTTGTTCAGTAACTGTCTTTAATGTGACCTGCTGCGCCAATACATCCAGAACGTCCTGTCCCGCAGAAGAACCACTCTGAATAATAAAATCATGTTCCAGTTCGGTCAGCAGTAAATCATATGCCTCTTTGATTTCCGGCCCATCACCGGTAGAAACACAAAAACAGGTTTCCGTTGAACGATGACAATTGACCGCAATAATAAACAGATTGTCACGATGCCCGGCATAATAGGGATCCTGAAACTGCTGTTGCAGAAAATGTTGATCCTGTAATTTTAATGCTGCCAGATCACAGGCTCTTAAACCTAAAATGGCCAGTGGCTTATCATCTGTTAACTGGCTATTAAACTGAATCCTGCCATCTTGCTTACTCACCGTCCATAATTTTTCCTGCGCTTTAAATAACCAGGGTTTGACTCCCTGCGCACCTGTGGTTATGGAAAAAAAATCTTTGCAGTCCGTATTATGCAGCAGATGATATTCACCGGGCTTTTGTTGATCAGTATAACCCAGAGGTAATTGTGAGAGTTTGCTAATAGAAGAATATATTAAAGTCTGTTCCGAGACGCTTGGACCGACACATTGATAAGACTGGTTTAAAATATCCAGTAGTGTCTGTAGATCATTTTTTGTGATTGCATGGTACGTTGTTGTTAGCATGGTTGTTAACATAGCCAGGCACCTATACAGGACTGTGTGATTTGAGTATAGCGCTTTTTAAATAATGACTGCAAGCTAACCTGAAAAGATAATATTTGCAGTACAGCCCGGAGAGCTGAATAATTATATTTAATCTTTATTTAACAGGGATTTTAAATCTGCAAAGGGGTTATGTGTTGCCGCTTCACTTTCCTTAGTGACATTTATATCACCAAATTCCAGATATTCATTCATTTTCTGGTGCTCATTATCATGGCAGTAAATACATAGATTTTCCCAGTTACTGCCATCCGGTGGGTTATTATTATGGTTATGGTCAATATGATGCACGGTTAAAAGCTGCAGGTTTTCACGGCTAAAGGTTTTACCACAGCGTCCACAGACCCAGGGATGAATCTTCAGAGACTGTTCCCGATAACCTTTTTCCCGCTCAGATATTTCCACATGCGCTTTTTTGACAATAGCATCCAGCTTTGCCGGATCCTTTTTCTTCTTTATTGCTCTACGGCGACCTACCATTATTTTACCCACCAATATTTTAGTTACGACTTACCACTTAATTATATGCTATTCCTGCTTTTATTTTACACAATTTTACCTATAATCAATGTTAATTATTCCCCAGACAGGAAATTCTGATGAATCAAAAAGACCCCATTGCCCTTTCTCCCAAACAGGCCGCTGAGATGCTGGAAGAACAACCCAATGCGCTATTAATTGATGTTCGTTCATCCATGGAGTTTTTATTTGTGGGTCATCCTAAAGGAGCTGTGCATATTGCCTGGATTGACGAGCCGGACTGGGATATAAACCCCCATTTTGCCATAGAAATACGCAAACTGATTCTGGGTGGAATCTGTGGTGATGAAGAACAGCATCCGGCCATTATTTTAATCTGCCGCAGCGGCAGGCGCTCCTTTGAAGCCGGTATTGAGCTACTCCAGTCCGGTTTCGATAATGTCTATAATGTTGATGAAGGCTTTGAAGGGGAGTTAAATGATGCTCATCAGCGCAGCTCTGTCGGCGGCTGGCGATATCATAATCTGCCCTGGGAGCAATGTTAATGAAAATAATTTTATTTCTGGTGATCAGCGGCATTTCCAACGGCTCAAATACTGAATTTCATCAGCAAATGCAAAAATCCTATAGCAGTCTGGAAGAGTGTGTAAAAAGCAGTATTATTATGCGCAAGGTATTGCGTGCCGAAGACAATTTACAAATTCGGGACACCGATGTATATGCCTATTGTAAACCGGACAAAACCACTATGAGCCAGCAGGAATTTATTGAGGCCAGCAATAAAATTCGTCGGCTGGAAAAATATCTGACCACAGAAAAATGGTAAATTACAGACGGATCCTGTCAAAATAGCGTCCACGATATAATAATCGAGGATGATTTTTATCGTCTCTAAAGGCCAGTCGGGTATGCAATACATTATTACAGATTAAACCCTGACCAGCTTCCAGCCGGCCTTCAAACTTATAGTCAGAGTTACTGTTTAAAAGCTCTCTTAACACCTGCTGAGCTTTCTGAGTCAGTTCATCATCTTTCCAGATAACATTTCTGGCTCGTGCGGTATAACGCATATGCAAACGCCCTTCCTCAGTAAGCATAAACACCGGGCCGCTGCGATCCGGCCGAACCAGTTTACCATCCAGTACATTTTCTGGAATCGTCATGGCATCGGGAGCCATAAGCGCCTGTATATAGTCCGGATTTTCATCTCTTAATAACAGATAGACAATTTCGTTATCCCATAACTGATTTTCCCCGCCCTCTGCTGCTGGTCGAACACAGTGCAGGATCATACTGTAGATCTGTTCTGACAGGCGATTATAATAACCATCCACATGCCAGTTAATGCCTTTTTCACTATAGGGTATATAGATAGCATGTAAACCCTCTTCAACCACCTGAATAGAAGTAAAACCGTCTTCATCGGCACATTCATTTTTATCCAGAGAACTAATTCCCAGCTGCCGCCCCAGTTGTTCGGGTATGGCCTTATCTGCTACATCCTGCTGACCCAGAGCGTATATCACCATATTGGTTTTGCGCAGTAATGCTTTTATTGCCGCCAGTTCCTCAGCTGTCAATTGAAAGGGATCACGGATCTTTACAATTAAGTCTGTTATAGAGTGGGGATAGTTTTCCAGTTTCTGCTTTTTCCATTGCTGATAAGCACTTTCATTCGCTAAAAGGAATGGGTTGTCAGGGATCACAATAGATGATTCGGGCATAATAAAACCTGTTCCAGCGGAGCTGAATTATTGGTGAAAGTGTAATTCCTTAGCCAGTTTTATAGCGTACCAGGTAGACAGAGCACAAGTGATAATACCTTGAGTCGTTACATAAAATTTTTATTAAGAAACTAATTGCAGACTGTTTCACATAAAAAGAATAAGAGATACCTAATATAGCAAAAAAAAATGTTTTTTTACATTATTTGTCATATTATTACAGGCTCCCAGGATGGCAGGAGTGACAACTATTTCCCAAAAGCCTCGTCTTTTATGGCGAGGTGCCGGGTTTACCGTGCTGATGTTCAGCATAACTTAATTATTTAACCAGGATCTCCCATGTCTGTTATAGAATCCGCTTCTGCACTACCGGGACGAGATGAACCGATGCCCGTTACCAATAGACATTATGTTAACCAGCACCCGATTCAGGCGCCATTTCCAGAACAGATGCAGCAGGCATTATTTGGGCTGGGCTGCTTCTGGGGGGCCGAACGTGTTTTCTGGCAGTATCCCGGTGTCTATAGCACCGCCGCAGGTTATTCTGCCGGACTGACACCCAACCCGAACTATCAGGAAGTCTGCAGCGGTCAAACCGGACATAATGAAGTGGTACTGGTGATCTTTGATCCCCGGATAACCGATTATCAGGCCTTATTGAAACTATTCTGGGAAAGCCATAATCCTACTCAGGGAATGCGTCAGGGCAATGATCGGGGCACTCAGTACCGTTCAGGGATCTATACTTTTTCAGATGTACAGAAAGAACAGGCATTAACCAGCCGGGAACATTATCAGCAATGCCTTAATGAAGAAAACTTTGCTACTATAACCACAGAAATTATAGCTGCCGGGGCATTTTATTATGCTGAAGATTACCATCAGCAATATCTGGCAAAAAATCCTGGCGGTTATTGTGGTCTGGGCGGTGTGAAAATTCCGTTTTAACTGGCTTTGTCAGTGTCTTTACACATTAGCCATGCAAATACCCAGGTTGCAATGAAGGGCAATATCGCCAGATAAAGATTCAGTTCAAAAGAGCAGAACAGGTCTTTTGAATAACAGTTATAAGCATTACTCAAGCCTGACATCCAGGCAAAAGCCGGTACCGGAATACCGGAATGTTCACCATATAACAATAAACCAGGTGCTAATGTCACGGCCAGAAAGGTACTGCGCCAGAAACAGGAGACCTGATGTTTAATCAGCCATTTTCTGACCAGCCAGACAACACCCAGATAAAGGATCAGAAATCCGATCAGGCTTGCGATTATTACCATACCACTATCCAAAACAGACCTCGTCAGGTTAAAGGAAACAAATTATGACTCGCATTTTATCTGTATTTGTATTTTTTACAAGTATCTTGCTGCCGTTAAGCAGCCTGGCCGGCGAAGTTAGTGTTATCAATACAGATATTAAAGCGCTGGGCGGTCAAAAATACCGGTTTAATGTTACCCTGCAGCATCAGGATGCCGGCTGGGATCATTATGCTGATCGCTGGGAAATACTCTCACCCCAGGGCACCATTCTGGCCACCCGAACCCTGTACCACCCTCATGTCAATGAACAGCCTTTTACCCGCACATTAAGTACGACTCTTCCCGCAGGAATAAGTTCTGTCACTATCAGAGGGCATGACAGTGTACATGGCTATGGAGATAATGTATTAATACTCAGTCTGCCGGTTTCCAGATAGCATGAATTTTCTGGCTAATAAATTATCAAGGGATAAAGGACTGGGTCCGTATAAAACATAAACCAGAATCATTGAACCCCATAAAACATGATCCATCATACCCACCATATTATAATAATCGGTTTGCGAATAGGCAAAGGCCGCCACCGCATTGAGAATAAAAAGTCCCAGTGCCGCAGGTCGGGTCATTAAACCCAGGACAATGAAAACAGGTAATATCAACTCCCCGGCCGTCGCTGCATAAGCCGCAATTTCCGGTGGTAATAAAGGCACTGAGTACTCATAGGCAAATAAATCCAGGGTGGATTGCCAGGATTGTAGTTTAGTCATACCGGACTGAAAAAATACTTTTAGCAGATACAGTCGTACTAAAAGATCAAAGCCATGAATCATAATGTCGTTGCGTGAAAAAAGGAATTTTTTTATCATTTTTCTGCTCCAGTGGTGTAAGCTAAATTGTTGTTTTGCCCAACACCTCGTGAGACCTCATCCTTAAGGTCGAAGATGGCGGGATGACAACTATTTCCATAAGCCTTGTCTGTTAAGGCGAGGGGCCGGGTTTACCGGAAAACGGAATAAAAAAAGAGCATCGGGTAATCCGGATGCTCTTTTTTAAGAAAGTTTATGCCAGGGTTTATTTTTTACCTTTATTACCGGCAATCTTGGCACAGGTACCTTCTGGTACATATACCCATTCATCCGGTCCAGCATCTACTTTGGCCATACCGGCACAGGCGTGCTTGCTGGTACCACAGTCATTCATACCGGCTTTAGCAATGCCCTGGCACTTTTCAAAACCCGGCTTGCCAGCATGAGCAGTTACTCCCAACATAGAAAATGCAATGGCTAATAATCCGATTAAGGCTGTTTTTCTAGAATGTCCCATATTGTATTCCTTATTGTTAACAATTCAAAGTGTGATCTGTTGATTAAACCTGAATAAATCAGTTGAACCGACATAACCTATAAGACCCGATCGTTTTAAAAAAAGTTTCAATTTATTTTGTTTTTATTGTTCAGCTTGTGTTCACAGCAGATAAGGGATAATTTATATCAAAGCATCTTATTAAGGTTCAGCAAGTGCTGAAAAACACCATGTTTAAACAAATTAAATTAAATGTCGGAAAGAAAATCCGTCAATCCACGGTCTATAGTGATATGAATAGACAAAACCGTTTTGAAACACTGGTAAAAGCCTATTCCAGTGATTTATACCGTTTTGCTTTCTGGTTATGCAATAACCATTCTATTGCCGATGATCTGGTACAGGATACCTTTTTACGGGCATGGAAAGCACTGGATAAACTGGAAGATGAAAAAAAAGCCAAAGCATGGCTTATTACTATTCTGCGTCGTGAGAATGCCCGTCGTTTTGAGCGTAAACAACTTGAGTTAGTTGATATTGAGGATGTAATAGTTGAGGACCAGCTTAATCTCGGCCCTGAACAGTCACTGGATAAACAGCAGTTTTATCAGGCCATTGCAAAACTGGAGATAGATTATCGTGACCCCCTGTTATTACAGGTACTTGGTGGTTTTAAAACTGCTGAAATAGCAGAAATTCTTGAGCTGAATCTTAATACAGTTAATACCCGTTTATTCCGGGCAAAAGGTCAGCTCAAATCCCTGCTGCACAAAGAATACCATCTATCTTTACACAATAACTCTTAACCCGGTTGAACGGGCTAAGTCTATTGATAACACGATACCTTATAAGACAAAAAACACAGGATTTTGAACGTGGATGATCTGGAATTTAGAAAACGGGCAATTATTGATCCTGATGATCAAAGTGCTGATTTTCTGGAAAAAGTCAATCAAAGCAGGAGCAATCAGCGTTTTGCAGCTGAACAACGCGCCTTCAACCATCAATTGACGGATACCTTAAATATTAAAACGCCCGAGAATCTGGCCGAACGTATTATTCTGGCTCAACAACTGAGTGAGTATAAATCCACTCGCCGGACCAACCAGCGAAAATGGTTTATCTCCGCTATTGCCGCTTCTTTTTTCGCTCTCGCCATCAGCTTTACCCTGTGGGTACCCGCTAATGTAAACGGCACTCAATTGACGGCACAGGTTATCAGTCATTATTATCAGGATACTCATGCCTTAAACGTACACATGAATGTCGCAAAAAACAATATAGATACCATGCTGGCATCATATGGCGGCAGGCTCAATGGCCCTATCGGCAAGGTCGCCTTTCTGGGGCATTGTATTGTCGGCGGGCATACCGGCGTACACATGGTTGTACAATCCCGGCAGGGACCTGTAACCATTTTGATTTTACCTTCTGAATCAATAAACCATGCTTATAAACTGCATGATCAACAACTCACAGGTGTACTTTATCCTTCTAAAAAAGGCAGCATTGCCATTCTGGCGGAACATGCTGAAGTTATTTCCAGTACCCGCCAGCGGCTGGACTCCAGTTTGAACTGGATTATATAAGCCCTCGATAGCGCACACTGGTTTGATAAATTTTATCCAGTGTGTCACTACTGCAATATTGCTCCAGCAGTGGAAACAATTGCCTTTCCTCGGTACGAGTATGCTGTTTTAACAGCTTTCCGAAAGCTTCCAGTACTTCTTTATTGCCCGTTTTCATCTGTTCATAATAAGCATCCATCTGCCGGTGTTCCTGCTCAAGCTGCTGACCTAAGCTTACCATCTGTTTAATATCAGGTTCGGAAGTTTCCGTAATTTGATAGTGTTCTGAAATCGTTTTAAAAATACTTTCTTCTTCAATTTTAAAATGTATCATCCAGTCATCGGGATAAGTAGTTACAATTTGCTGACAAAGTTCTTCAATAGCCCTGCTGTCACCCTGTTGTGCGGCATTAATCGCTTTTTGTGCCAGCACCAGTGACAGATGATGCTCTTTAGAGAGCAGCTGAAGCTGTTTTATACGTTGCATAATTAATTCTTAGTTTAAAAAGACTATTTATAGTATCATTAAGATGAACCAATATTAAGGAGAATATGTCATGAAAAAGATTTTTAGCCTGTTATTATTTCTCGCTGCTTTTACCACTCAGACTGCTGTGGCAGATGATATTGCCGATACTTTAAAAATATTCCGTGATGCCGGTGAGAGCGCCGGTTTTTTTAGTAAAAGTTATGGTTATGCGGTTTTTCCAACCATTGGTAAAGCTGGTTTTGTCATAGGTGGTGCTTATGGTAAAGGCAAGGTGTATGAGCAGGGAAAATATATTGGGGATACCAGCATGACCCAGGGTTCCATCGGCTTTCAACTGGGTGCTCAGGGATACAGCCAAATCGTTTTCTTCCAGAATAAAGCTGCACTGGATGCCTTTACTTCTGGTAATTTTGAATTCAGTGCTAATGCTGAAGCCGTAGCAATTACAGCCGGAGCCTCTGCCAGTGCTTCCACCACGGGTAATACGGCATCAGCCAGCGGTGGTAAAAATAATGCCAATACTGCCAGCGGTGGTTTTCGTAAAGGCATGGCGGTTTTTACTGTAGCCAAAGGTGGTCTGATGTTTGAAGCCAGCCTGGCTGGTCAGAAGTTCGATTTCACCAGAAAAAAATAAGTGCTGTGGTTTAAACCTGAATTTATCCAGGACAGGTTCAGGTTTAAACAAACTATTCACAGCCCGTGCTTAAAGCAGTTATACTCTCCGGACAACTAATTACCGGGGATATTATATGAGTTCTGTTAAACTCAATAACGGCTGGAAAAACCTGCTCCACGAAACCTTTGAAAATGACACCCTGCTTAAGCTTAAACAGTTTTTAAAATCAGAAAAGGAGCTGGGCAAAGTGATTCTGCCTCATTCCAGCCTCTGGTTTAATGCTCTCAATACTACCGCCCCGGAAGATGTAAAAGTCGTCATTCTCGGGCAGGACCCCTACCCCACACCCGGTCATGCACATGGTTTGTGTTTTTCTGTTTTACCGGATGTCAGACCCATCCCAAAATCTCTGATAAATATTTTTAAGGAACTGCAGGATGATTTAGGCATAAGCAACACCAATGGCCATTTACAGTCCTGGGCAGAACAGGGTGTATTATTACTCAATAGTGTATTAACGGTAGAAAGCGGTAAACCCAATTCACATCAGAGCCGCGGCTGGGAATACCTCACTGACTGTATCATTAATGAACTGAATCAACAAACCCGCCCCATAGCCTTTGTACTATGGGGCAGCTATGCCCAGAAAAAAGGGGCCATTATTGACAACGATAAACATTTTGTACTACGTTCCCCTCACCCTTCACCACTGTCAGCCTATCGTGGATTTTTCGGCAGCAGGCCATTTTCAAAAATTAATCAGTTTTTACAGCAGCAGGGAGAGGAAGCTATTAACTGGCAAACATGACCTTTATTAGCATGATTTTTTGTAACTGCTCAGCGTGTTTAGATTTTGTGCCAGTTCAAGGCACAATAGCTTCGCTACCTCAAAGAGGCGCACGGAAAATGTGAGCGTATATCAATACGTGACCATTTGAGTACGAAAATAACGCCGAAATGGTGCAAAAGATGAATACGCTGAGTAGTTACGATTTTTTTATCTATTCTCAACCATACTCTTATCTCCAGCGCCCTGAGCATTCTCGCTATGCTTTTGAAACACATTAAGACTTATATAAAGCCCAGATACCACCGGCAATACCCAGACCTGCCAGGATCTGAGCTTCCAGCAACATACTTCCTGAATACAAAATAGCGCCGCATATTAATAGTGCAGAACTGATAATAGCCGAGGTGGTTTTTTTACTTTGTAATTCAAGCTTTTGTTCTATGCGGTTCAGCGTTTCGCTTTTGTAGTTAATGCTCAGCTTGCCATGACGCACCTGCTGTACCACATCAAACACTTTATTAGGAAAATCCGGTAACTGCTCCATCCACAAGGGGGCATTATGCTTGATCTGTTTGGCAAAGGAGCGAAAGCCCAGCTGCTCTTTCATCCAGTTTTCTAAAAACGGCTTGGCAGTATCCCACAAATCCAGCTGCGGATAAAGTTCACGACCCAGACCCTCAATATTTAACAGGGTTTTCTGCAGCAGCACCAGTTGCGGCTGTACTTCCATATTAAAACGACGGGCAGTTTGAAACAGGCGCAGTAATAACTGTCCGAAAGAAATTTCATGCAGCGGCTTTTCAAAAATCGGCTCACAAACTGAGCGAATGGCCGATTCGAAATCATCCACCCTGGTATCAGGCGGCACCCAGCCGGACTCCACATGCAGTTCCGCCACCCGATAATAATCTCGATTAAAGAAGGCCAGAAAGTTTTCGGCCAGATAACGCTGATCTTCCGGATTGAGGGTACCCATTATGCCAAAATCAATAGCAATATACTGGCCGGTATTAGATACAAAAATATTACCCGGATGCATATCTGCATGGAAAAAATTATCCCTGAAAACCTGGGTAAAAAAGATTTCCACACCCATTTCTGCCAGCCGTTTAAAATCAATATCCATAGCCTGCAGCTCTGTCATGTTGGTTACAGGCATACCATGAATACGTTCCATTACCATGACTTTTTTACGGCAGTGATCCCAGTCTACTTCCGGTACATAAAGTACAGGAGAGTCTTTAAAGTTACGTCTCAGCTGGGAAGCATTTGCGGCTTCTCGCAGCAGATCCAGTTCATCAATAATATTTTTTTCAAATTCATGCACCACTTCCACCGGGCGAAGACGTTTGCCATCAGCCCAGTAGCGCTCTATTTTTGCGGCAATAACATATAATAAAGCCAGATCTCGTCGAATCACTCTTTCTATATTTGGACGTACCACTTTAACAACCATTTCCCGGCCATCGTGCATAGTGGCCGTATGAACCTGGGCAATAGATGCTGATGCCAGCGGCGTACGGTTAAAGTCAGCAAAAATTTCATCAATGGGCTGTTTAAAGGACTGTTCAATAATAGTGACGGCCTGCTCACCCTCAAAGGGTGGAACCTGATCCTGTAATTTAGCCAGTTCTTCAGCCAGATCATCGGGTAATAAATCACGTCGTGTTGACAGGATCTGACCAAATTTTACAAATATAGGTCCCAGATCTTCCAGCGCCATGCGAATGCGCTCACCACGCGGTCGGCGAGTACGATAACTAAGCCAGAATGATGGCGAAAAAAAACGTATTAAACGTAAGGGCCTGAACAGATGGGTATTGAGGATTAACTCATCCAGACCATGTTTAAGCAGCACACGGCTAATGGTCATCAGGTGAAAAAAATGGCTGATATTTCTCATAAAGTGAATATTATCCGTTCTTCTGCAGAGCATTTTCCAGACGCTGGAGCCGCGCCTCGGCTCTGTCCACGTCATTTCGAATAGTATCCACCTGCTGGTTAAAATGCTGAATTTCCGGCCCGGAAGCTATGTCACGGGTCTCATATTGCAAGTACTCACTTACATCCATGCCTAATGAATTAAGCATTTTCTTTCCAAATCCGAAAACGTCTCGAGCAACATTACCCAGTGAATGAGCTATCACATCACCGGTGATATGAGATAAATGTTCTTCCCAGTCAATATCCAGTTGCTGAAACAGCGCCTGGAAATTCTGCCCCAGCGCCATATCTCCGCTAATACGGATATCACCGTTAAAAACTGAGCGAGTCTTTTCCTGTTCTTCTGCCAGCGCCATTTTGCTAAAGGCCAGCAGGGAACCGGAAATAATCGTGTCCGGCTCACCTTCATAATGACTGACAATTTCAATCCTCTGCTCATCAGGAAAAAAATACAGGTTCTGATTAATATCGCTGATATCAAAAGCAATAATCCGACCTTTAAAGCGGGCCAGCCGCTGAAAAGTTTCCGGATCCATTGCCAGCAGCTGGTTCAAGCCTGTTTCCATGGCGGCCAGCAGAGGGACCATCATAGGGCTGGTTTCAGAATGCTTTTTTGAAGATAAGCCCGGTTGTTTACTTTCCATACTATCAACACCGTCTGACACTAGAATTTAAACCCGCGATGCAGAGCCACAATACCCCCGGTTAGATTTGTATAGTCACATCGTTCAAATCCGGCCGTTTCCATCATCCCTTTTAAGGTTTCCTGATCCGGATGCATTCGGATAGATTCGGCCAGATAACGATAGCTTTCAGAATCATTAGCAATCAGCTTGCCCATGGTGGGCAGAATATTAAAGGAATAAAAATCATAAAGTGGACTTAAACCCGGTGCCACCGGTTTGGAAAATTCGAGTATCAGCAGACGACCGCCCGGCTTGAGCACCCGGAACATTGATGCCAGGGCGGCATCTTTATCCGTCACATTACGCAAACCAAAGGCAATAGTAATACAGTCAAAGGTATTGTCAGGAAACGGCAGGCACTCGGCATTAGCCTGAACATATTCCACATTACCAACAATACCGCGATCAATTAACCGAGCACGTCCTACCTTCAGCATGGAGTCATTAATATCGCCCAGAACCACATGGCCTGTTTCACCCACTATTTTAGAAAATTTGGCCGTTAAGTCACCGGTTCCACCTGCCAGATCCAGCACACTCTGGCCACGGCGAACCCCGCTTTTTTCCACTGTCAGACGTTTCCACAGTCGATGAACCCCCATGGACATTAAATCATTCATAACATCGTATTTACTGGCCACCGAATGAAAAACCTCAGCCACCTTGCCGACTTTTTCTTCTTTATTAACGGTTTTATAACCAAAGTGGGTAGTATCACCCTGCTGATTCTGATTTTCCATGCTATTTCCAGTTAGATTATTTTTCTGCATCAGCTAATTATACGATGAATCCCGCATAAAATCATAATCCTGTTAAAATCCGCAGCAAAAATCGGTCAGCCCCAATATTTTGATAAACTGACAGAAAAATGTAAAATTCCACCGCCTGGCCGGATTTAATATGAGTAGCATTCATTTTTTCAGTAAATATCGGGCAAGAGTTAATCTA
>Ga0256831_1001353_pt1 | contig 12915 bp, 10 predicted proteins | sample 132544metaG_FD_189087 | JGI IMG/M metagenome (GOLD analysis project Ga0256831, IMG submission 189087) | Hydrothermal vent microbial communities from Lau Basin, Pacific Ocean - 132-544 | ecosystem: Environmental > Aquatic > Marine > Hydrothermal vents | place: Pacific Ocean: Lau Basin | collected... | reverse complement strand
CAACAACTTCGATCGTTTTGCTCATTTCAGTGTGGGCTTCTTCGCTTATCCAATCGTGGAGTATGTGCTTCGCAAAGGACTTACAAACTCTTACCGCTTTGCCATGTATGTTGGGTTTAGCACCATCATGGCGGTAGCGGCACTTTACGAGATAAACGAATGGGCCGTAGCGGTGCTTTCAGGTGGTAGTGATGTCGGGCTTGAGTATCTTGGAGTTCAGGGTGACGTTTGGGATGCGCAGAAAGATATGTGCTGCGATGGTATGGGCGCGTTGACGGCACTCCTCATCTACTCTTTTGTGAGACCGGATAAAAATTACGCGAATGAGCTGACTAAAGACTCTTAGACTTGTCGCTCAGCAACTGAAGAAACTTTTCGTTGGGCAATGGCGGAGAGAAGATATACCCCTGAATGAGAACATCGCCGTATCGCTTTAGCGCTTCAAGCTGTTCTTTTGTTTCGACACCTTCGGCTACAACGTCGAGGTGAAGCGTTCTTGCGAGTGTGATGATCGTTTGAATGACAGCAGCATTGCGTTCGTTATCCAAAATATGATCGATGAAGCTCTTGTCGATCTTGAGTTCATCGAGTGGAAAATTCATCAAATAACGCATAGAGGAGTATCCGGTTCCAAAATCATCGATAGAGAAACGGAAACCGTACTTTTTCAGTTCGTTCATGATTTTTAGAGCATATTCTACATTTGAAACTACGGCCTCTTCGGTAATCTCCAAAATGATAAAGCTTGGATCTATGCCCATACGCTTCGCTTCGGAGATTATAAAAGTGGGAAAACTCTCCATAATGAACTGATTGGGAGAGATATTTATAGCTATGCTTTTGAGAGTGGAATTTTCGATTTTTTCTCTATTCTGCACGATAAATTCGAACACTTTTCGCACGATGAGCCTGTCGATCTCCAGAATCGCACCGGTTTCTTGGGCCAGAGGAATAAAGTCTCCCGGTGGAATCAGATTGCCGTCCTTGTCATGGAGACGTATAAGTGTTTCTGCAGAGCGTACTTGCTGATGTTTGTCGAATTTCGGCTGGAAATAGGTGATAAAAGTATCATTTTTGATCGCTTCGTGCAGTACCTGTTCCATTTCAAGCCGTTTGTCTGCACTGGACTGCATTTGTGCGCGGAAGAAAGAGAACCTGTTTCGTCCCGCTTCCTTGGCTTGATAGAGTGCATTGTCCGCATGTTTGATGATTGTCTCTACATCCTCCGCATCTTTGAAGAGTTCGATGCCGATGCTTGTCGTTATCTTGATCGTTCTGTTCTTGACCGTAATGCTTTCATTGAAGATACGCTGTATCTCTTTGGCAAGTTCAAGTGCTAACTCTTTGGTTTTTTCGATATCTTCAGAGAGAGGTTCGCTTAAAATAAGAAACTCGTCTCCTCCAAGTCTGTATACTTTTACTCCACGCGCTTCCAGTTTTTTCAGCCTGCTGGCGATTTCGACGAGTATCGCATCGCCAATGTTGTGTCCAAGTGAGTCATTGAGGACTTTGAAAAAATCCAGGTCTATAAAATAAAGAGCGGCATATTTACCGCTTTTCTTGCACTCTTGGATTCTTTTTTCCAGATCGAGTTTGAGCGACCTACGGTTTGGAAGATCGGTAAGAGGATCGTGCAAAGATTGATACTCAAGCTGCGAGTAGGAATCCTGAACCGTCTTTTGCATTTTGTTAAAAGCGTTTACCAGAGATGCCAAAACATCGTCTCGTGTCCAGTAGTTTTCCTTCCTGTCCAGCTTCAAAGGCGGTAGTTCTTTGTCGAAGCGGATCTCGTCGGTATAGCTTCGTATCTTGAAAAGATGCTTCGTGATTAAAAACCAGATCAAGATAAGAATGAAAAAACCGACAAGCAGCATAGTGATGAGTAAAATACTTAGAGTGGAAAGCGTGTTTCTAAGAATCTCCTTTCGGATGTATTTCGTCGTAGCGACCATGCTCAGCGTTCCAAGGTAGGTACGCTTTCCATATGCATCATCGTGATACAAGGGTATTTTTTTAATCAAAACATCTTCATGTGATTGTGGTGGAGTACCTGCTTTGAGAAGTGTTTTACCTTGATCGTCATCAAGTTGAAAGTAGATGAAGTTTCGTCTTTGAAGCAAGCCGTTGAGAATCGTTTTAAGAGAGGTTATATCAAGTATCCATAAGCTGTCTTCTATAGAGCGGATGTGGACTTTCTCTATTTGGGCGAATTCCTGTTTGAGCATCTCTTTCTCGAACCTGTATTCTCTCATGACTTCGATCGCGCCAAGGAGCAGCGTAATCATGATGGCAAGACCAAAAATGTAAAGACTCAGGCGTATCGCCAACTTGCTTTTGAAAAATGGAAAAATATTACTGTTGTTATCGTACATCATGTCTCTTTTCTTTTTCTTAACTATATTTTCTGTCGGGATGGTATCTTATATCTATTTGATAGCGTTTGATTATTTTTTGATAGGTGCCGTCTTTATGCATTTGATCTAAAATCGCATTGAAATGACTTATGATTCCGGCAAAAGGTGAGTTTTTGCGTATCAGAAGTCTATATTCCATCGTGGTAATGGGGTAGTCTCCCATCACTAGCTCTTTGAGCTTGTTTTGCAGTGGTCCACCCTTTTGGATTTGCGCTTTTATGAAGTAGGGACCCGTATAGTCATTGAGCAAGTAGATATCAGCTCTTTTTGAGGCTACCATATTCAACGCACTTTCCGCTGTAGGTACCCAAATGACTTTCATCCCTTTGAGATTCTCTTTGGACCATCCTGAACCTTCTGTATCGACGATGATGAATTTTTTCAGGTCGTTGATAGTACGTGCATTGAGAATTTCATTGCGTCTAGGATTGTTTTTGTTTGTAAAGACGTGCTCATGGACTACCAAGACGGGATCGGTCGCTAGAAAATTTTTTTGACGAGTAGGCGTATAGACGGTAACCATCCCGTCTCCCAGACCAATCTCGACCATTTTTTGAGCGCGACTCCAAGGATAGAGTTGAATGTGAAGAGGGATGTTCATACGTCTAAAGACTTCGGTGAGAACATCATGAAAAAGTCCTTTGGGTTTCCCTTTTTCATCACGATAGATCAACGGTTTGTAGTCTTCATCGTCTACCCATTCGAACGGACGATTTGGGTATTCAGCTGCGCATGTCGTCGCCGAGGAGAGTATAAATAAAAAAAAGATATAAAAAATAATTCTGCACATTTTTCCCTCTGTTCCGGATATTATTACTATTGTCATAGATTATAACACATTTTTTGGCAAACTATTGTCAAAAACAGGAATATTCAGGGAAAGGAGTGGCAAACAGCCTTTTAACCATATACTCTTTTAAATATAACGATAGCGCCCATCGTCGCGGCAAGCGTGAGTGTGACATTGAGAAAGATGTTGAGTGCTACTTTCGTGAACTCTCCGTCTTGAAGAAGCGTGACATTCTCGAGTGAAAATGTGGAAAATGTCGTGAGTGCCCCCAAAAAACCCGTGATGACAAGTGCTTTGTATTCCGGTTGAATGGTATGGGAGAAGTACATCGCCGCAAAACCGATGATAAAGCTCCCCAGAACATTGACAGTAAGTGTGCCTACCGGAAAGAAACCGCCAAAAAGTTTTTGTGTGTAGGTCGCTATGAGATAACGCGAAATCGCGCCGAAAAAACCTCCGGCTCCGATAAAAAGAAGTAATAGCGCGCTCTTCATCTACGCTTCCTTTTGAAAGTTTTCATGTTTGTAGCGGATGACTTCTGTATCGGTCAGAGTCACAAGAGCGTTTTGCATCATCGAGTCTACTGAATCCAAGAAAGTATATATTTTCTCTTCATCATCGATAATCTCGACCACGAGTGGCAGTTTTTGTGAGAGTGCCCAAACTTTGAAGCTGTGCACTTCGCTAAAAGCGCCTATGCCGGCGACCGCTTTGTGCACGGTCGCTCCGGCGACTTTTTCCTCTTTTACTTTTTTAAGCAACACTTCCCACAGAGGTTCACCTTCGAACTTGTCGGTCGTGTCAATGTAGATTTTGAGCATTTTCTTTTTTCCGAGGTATCTTTTCATAGTGAGCAACTTTGTGTTGGTTTTTGAAAGTATAACAAAGAGGACTAAAAACTCAGATAATATATCAGTCTGAGATCTTCTCTGTCTTCTCTACCGCCGAGCCCTTTGTCGAGAAGCTCTTCCGATTTTTTACTTTGATCTTTGAAAGAGGCTCTGAGTCTGAACTTGGAGTATGTGTTGAACGTGTATTTCAAATCGACAAGGTACTCTGTAAAATCGTCTACATGATCGAATCTGTTAGTGCCGACTTTGGCATACCCGAGTTTGAGTTCCATTTTTTTTAGCGGTTTGAATGTCATGAAGCCGCCAAAACCTGTGCTTGGTTCGTACAGACCGTAACCTTGTTGAAAGTCGGTATATAATGGTGCAGAGGATATCGTCTCGAGATTGTTGCCTATTATCTTGTCATATACAAGTGCAATACCGATTTTTGTAGTAAGCCCTGTAGAAATTTTTGCACCCAACGCTTTGGAGTTTGGTTCGTCTATATAGTCGTTTCCCAGATATTGGGTTTTAATATAGCTGTTTATGCCAAATGGTATGTCGTATTGAAGACTTAAAAACTGATAATCTCTTCTTTTTATCTTCTCTCCTTTGGATGTTTTTGTTGAGAGTGCGAGAATGTACTGTGCTTTGAGGATGAGAGCCTTGTGTAATTCGTTTTTGATATAGATATATCCAAGTCCCTCTTTTCCCCAAAAACGCTCTTGTCTATTAAAACCGCTTTTGTAGGATGCAAAACCGCTGTATGCTTTGACGTAGCCTGCCTCGACAAGAGTGTTTGGAAGATCTGCGCTTTTGATGATATAGGCCTCAAAAACCGTGGGTACAAGACGTTGGTCGTTGCCTTCTAGCAGAGGAGTGTCAAGCTGTTGGCGACCAGCTTTGAGCGTCATATTTGCGTTCTCATACTGCAAATAGGCCTCACCGAGAAATTGGATGTCCTCTCCGTTTGGCTGTAGCAAACTTGTGCCTATTCCTTCTCTTCTGGTGTAAAAATTTCCTATTTTATGGCTTCCGTAGTATGCCAAACCAAATCTGAGACGATGGTATTTGCCGCTTTCGTATTTGAGAATCCCACCACCGTTGAGAGCCTTTGCGTCATAGTCGATATGGTCGAAAGTCCGGATCATATAAAACAGTTTCAGGTTTGCAGAAAATTTTCCGCTTTTGAGCGCATTCTCAAAACTTGCAGATTTTTTGACTGCTGAAGCGTTGATGTTTGAACCTGATGCAGATAAAAGTGTAAAACATAGTAACGATATGGTCAAAATTTTCTGGATACTTGCCATAACTTCTCTTTTTGATTATAACAATAGATAGAAGATAGATTATTGCAATAGTTTTCTTAAACGAAAATATTGTATACATATTTTTTTTGTGATAGTGCAAAGAGTCAAAATTGTTGAGCGTATACTTTATAATGATTTATGCTTGCGAGTAAATTCCGGCATGGAGCCGGAAAAAAAGTTGGGAGATGTCTCTTATTTGTTGACGATGGATTGGATCTTCTCGACGACGCTTGGATCTTCGAGAGTTGAAGTGTCTTGGGTGATCTCTTCGCCTTTGGCGATAGCGCGCAGGATACGTCGCATGATTTTTCCTGAGCGGGTTTTTGGCAATCCCGGAACGAATGCGATATCGTCACACAGTGCGATGTTGCCGATCTCTGATTTGATGACGGTGTTGATCGCTTTCATCTCGGCTACTTCGTCACCAAGCCCCTGATCGTCTTTGAGGACGACATATGCGAATATAGACTCCCCTTTGATATCGTGAGGACGTCCGACGACGGCGACTTCAGCGACATTTGGATGTTTTTTGATGGCGGCTTCTATCTCCGCTGTTCCCATTCTATGGCCTGAAACGTTGATAACATCGTCGGTTCTTCCAGTGATTGTGATATAACCGAGTTCGTCGTAGACTGCTCCGTCACCTGTGAAGTAAACTGGTTTACCGTCTTTTTTGACATCACCGAAGTAGGATTTTTTGAATCTCTCCGGATCGCCCCATACGCCGCGAATCATACTCGGCCACGGCTTGGTTACACACATATAGCCTTTTTCCCCTACAGGAACCCGCTCACCTGTTTGTGGATCGAGAATTTCACCAAAGATTCCCGGAAGCGGAAGTGTTGCGCAACCCGGTTTGATAGGTGTGGCGAACGGAAGAGGAGAAACAATGTGTCCGCCTGTTTCTGTCTGCCAGTAGGTATCGACTATCGAACATCTTTTCTGTCCGACTACTTCGTAGTACCATTTCCATGCCGGAGGATCGATAGGCTCTCCGACGGTTCCTAGAACCTTGAGGCTGCTTAGATCATACTTCTTCGGTTCGTCTTCACCCATTTTATGTAAAACTCGGATGGCTGTCGGAGCTGTATAGAACTGGTTGATACGGTACTCTTCTACCATCTTCCATGGACGTCCAGCATCAGGGTAGGTCGGCACACCTTCGAACATTACAGTCGTAGCGCCCATAGCCAGCGGACCATAGACAATATAGGTGTGTCCCGTGATCCAGCCGACATCCGCCGTACACCAGTAAGTGTCGTTCTCTTTGATGTCGAAAACCCACTCCGTCGTCATTTGCGCCCAGAGTATATAGCCGGCTTGATTGTGCTGGACTCCTTTTGGTTTGCCCGTACTGCCTGATGTATAGAGCAGGAAAAGTGGGTCTTCGCTATCCATCACTTCAGGTTCACAGGTCGTACTTTGATTTTTAATGAGCTCGTTATAGGAGTAGTCACGTCCCTCGACCCACTTGATTTCTTCATGGTTGCGCTCCACTACGAGGACTTTCTCAACCGGTGTTTTCTCTTCCAGCGCGACGTCGACGACGGGTTTGAGCATATAGGGTTTGTCTTTTCTGTATGCGCCATCAGCCGTGATGACCACTTTGGCTTCGGCATCGATGATGCGGTCACGAAGTGCTTCTGCACTGAAGCCTCCAAAGACGACAGAGTGTATGGCGCCTATACGCGCACATGCAAGCATCGCAAATGCCGCTTCGGGGATCATCGGCATGTATATGATGACGCGATCACCTTTCTTGACGCCAAATTCGTTTTTGAGCAGGTTCGCAAAACGGTTGACTTCCTGATACAGCTCGAGATACGTGATAATGCGCTTGTCGCCTCGATCACCTTCCCAAATGATGGCTGCTTTGTTCTTCCTTTTGTCCAGATGTCTGTCTATACACTGGTATGCGACATTGAGCTTGCCGCCGCCGAACCATTTGACAAAGGGAAAGTCGCTTTCATCGAGAACTTTGTTCTCATCGAACGGCTCGAACCAGTCGAGCTTCTCTTTTGCAAAATGCGCCCAAAAACCTTCATAGTCCTCTTCGGCCCATTTCACAAGGTCGTCGTATTCGCACATATTTTTTATATACGCCTCTTTTGCCAGCTCTCTGTTTGGATAGTAGAGTTCTTCCGCCATATTTGTTTCTCCTTTGAGATCTCATGATGTTATTTTCTCAAAAAAGGGAAAATAGACTTGATCATCTCATTTTTTTATTGATATTGTGTAAAATAGTATCGCTACTCTATCACAGCCGTACTCAAGCTTTTCTGTGAAATACACAAGAGCAGTAATCTCTAAGTTTTACTTAACTTAGTTTATTTGCTATTAAGATGAAAGAGATTATTATACGCATATTTGGAGTTAAAAAAGGTTGGGTATGAGATTTTTACATATAGTTCTTACAGCTGTTTTCGCTTTTGTCTTGACAGCTTGTTCGACGCAGAAAAATACCTCAAACGAACAGATCAAAATAGCGACCAATTCATGGATAGGCTATGCGCCGCTTTTTTATGCCAAAGAGACTGGAGAGCTTGAAAAGCTTGGTTTTTCACTCATTGCAAATGTTTCGTTGGCGGAAGCTGCCGATGTCTACAACGTAGGCAGAGCCGACATGGTCACAACTACGCAGCATGAGTACTATGCATTGAAAAAGCTTGTAGGTGACGTGACGCCGGTCATTCTTCTTGATCGATCAAACGGCGGCGATATGATCCTCTCGAATGTTCCGCTGGAGACACTTAAAAGCGTACCTCGAATCGTCGTTTATCTGGAGGTGGACTCCATCAACTCCGAATTGCTCAAAAGTTTTTTAAAACGGAACAGGATTGAAGAAGAGAAACTGTCGATAATCAACGAAGACCAGTTGAAAATACAGAATGTGCAAAATACGGAAGTACCGACTCTCATAGTCACATACGCTCCCTATGATGTCGCTTTGAAGAAAAAAGGCTTTGAGGAGATTGCCTCGACGAAAAGTATCCATGACCTGGTCGTCATAGATGCGCTTTGTGCCAGAAGCAAGGTTATAAAGAACCATAAAGAGCGGCTTGTCGCTTTGAAAAAGCTGCTGGATAAAAAAATAGAGCAGATCGAAAATGATCCGAAACGCTCTTTCGCTTATGTCAGAAAGTATCTCGGCGATATCAGTTACGAGGAGTATCTCGCCTCTTTGAAGAGTATCGAATGGATCAACCATCCTTCAAAAAAGCTGCTTGAAGTCATAGAGCGTATGGGATACAAAAAAGAGAGTCTTGTTCAATGAAAAAAACAGTCTCCATCAAAACATTCATACTGACTGCCGTCGTCGTTTTGTTCGTCGTAGAAGCGACGCTTTTTGTCAACTTCTATGAGAGTTCAAAACATAATATAGCCTCTTTGCTCAAAGAGAATATCCAGACGAAAGTTCTCACTCTGCGACACTTTCTCGAGAGAAACATGCAGATAGACAATGCCAACGCAATCACTGCCTATCTAGACAATGCCGTCATAACGAACAGGTTTATAAAAGACATACACATAGTGACGAGCGATCACAGAATGATCTATGCGACTGACAGGCAGAAGGTGGAGAAACATCCGGGAATTAAGTGTGTCAACATTGTGGATATTTCCAGGGCGGATGTTTTCACGCAGCGTTGCTACTCTTTTCCGCTTCGTCTTTTCAAAGGTTTGAAGCCATATTACTATCATGTCTATATCTATACCGATACGAAATACTTCGATTCTTTGCTCAACGAGCAGATACGCCACTATCTGATCTATTTTTTAATCTTCGGGGTGTTGTTCATCTCTGTTCTATGGCTTGTGTTTCGTTATCTCGTAATCACTCCGCTTGAAAAACTGCGACAGTATGCATACTACAGCACTAAGCCGCCCAAACAGTTTCTCATAAGTGAAATAGAGAGTATTCGCTACTCGCTGATGGTGACTTTCAAGCGTCTGAAAAAAGAGCAGGAAGAGCTTTACAAGCTCTCGACTCAAGATTCTCTCAGCGGGCTGTACAACAGGCTCACTCTTTTGGACAAAGTCAACTGGCTCATAGCGCAGAGTCAAAGAGAGAAAAAGCATTTTGCGCTTGTATTCATAGATCTTGACGATTTTAAAAATATCAACGATACCAGAGGACACGATTTTGGAGACAAAGTTCTTCAAAAAGTTTCAAAAATGTTGCAGGAGAGTGTTCGTGAAAACGATATCGTGGCGCGTTTTGGCGGGGATGAGTTTGTCGTGGTACTTACGGACATAGAAGATGATTCGACTATCATCAATGTCCTTGAGCGTATTAGAGAAATGTTTCGCAAACCTATCGAAATAGAAGGTGCCAGTTACACGATAACCGCAAGTATGGGAGTCGCTGTCTATTCAAAAGACGGTGAAGATATATCGACTCTACTTAAAAATGCGGATATCGCGATGTATACCTCAAAAGATGCAGGAAAGAATAGATACCACTTCTTTACCGAATCGCTCAACAAGCTAATCGAAGACAAAGTCCGTATATCCAAAATCATGAGAGAGGGATTGCAAAACGGTTACTTCGAGCTCTATTATCAGCCAAAGGTAGATATTCAAACAAATCGCATCGTCGGGTGCGAGGCTCTCATACGTTTGCATGATCCTGAGGGAGGCATCATTCCTCCAGATAAATTTATTCCGATTGCCGAGAGTAACGGCTTCATCATTCCTCTTGGAGAGTGGATTATAGAAGAATCGACCAGGCAGATCCAAAAGTGGCAGCAAAGCGAACTCAAAAACATCAAAGTCTCCATCAATATTTCCGGAGTACAGTTCCATGATGCCAATCTTTACGGGATACTGCAAAAAAACATAGCGAAAATTAAGCCTGATAGTCTCGATATAGAACTGACGGAGTCTGTATTGATGGAAGATTTTGAAGAGAAAGTGGAGCTTATCGAGCGGATCAAAAAACTGGGTGTGAGTTTTTCTCTCGATGATTTCGGTACCGGTTACTCTTCTCTTTCGTATCTCAAAAAGATTCCGTTCGATACGGTCAAGATCGACAAAAGTTTCATCGACGATTTGCAAGAACCAAAAGAGGGGAAATTTGTACAGCTCATCATCGACATCGCCAAAATTCTCGGTCTCGAAGTCGTTGCCGAAGGGGTGGAAACGCAAGAGCAACTCGAACTGCTTGCGCAAATGAAGTGTGATATCTATCAGGGGTATCTCTGTTCCAAACCGCTTCCGGCCAAAGAGTTCGAAGAACTGCTTGCATCGAACATATGCACCATGTAGTTTTTTTGCTATTGCTGTTTGTCTCTCTGCGAGGTAACGAACTCGAACATGCCGCTTCGCCCTATTTGCAGCAACATAAAGACAATCCCGTAAAGTGGCATATATGGAGTGAAAAAACTTTCGAGCTAGCCAAAAAAGAGCACAAGCCCATTTTTCTTTCTATAGGGTATTCGACTTGTCACTGGTGTCATGTCATGGAGAGAGAGTCTTTTGACGACAAAGAGGTGGCGGCACTGTTAAACCGTTATTTTATCGCCGTTAAAGTAGACAGAGAGGAGCTTCCATTTGTCGATGCCTACTTTCAGGAACTTTTCAAAGTGGTAAAACACCGCTATGGCGGATGGCCGTTGAGTATCTTTATGACGCCGGAAAAAGATGTGTTTTACATGGCAGGATATATTCCAAAGCATAAAAAATTTTCTCAAGAAGGTTTTATCCGTCTTTTGCCAAGACTGCATCTGCTCTATGAAGACAAAACTAAGTTGCAAAGGCGGATAGAAACTATAAAAATAAAAAGCAAAACCAATCTTGAATCACCCAAAAAGCCGGATCTTTTGGAACTAGAAAAAAGTTTTAAGAGAGAATATGACGATATATATGGTGGGTTTGGAACTTCTGCGAAATTTCCGCAACCGCAAAAACTGCAACTTCTTTTGGATGTCGCGCTCGCACTGGACGACAAAGAGCTTGAGGAAGCGTTTTTTACGACACTCGATGCGATGGCGACAAAGGGAATCTATGACAGTATCGATGGCGGATGGTTTCGATACAGTGTCGAAGCTTCATGGGAAATTCCGCATTTTGAGAAGATGCTCTACACGCAAGCGGAGCTTGTCGCACTCTATGCAAGAGCGTACGAACTGAAAAAGAAACCGCTTTATAAAAAAGTGGTGCAAGAGACGGTGGCTATGCTCGATCGTCGCTTTCGCTCAAAAGAGGGACTTTACTTCAGTGCGTCGGACGCACAAAGCCAAGGCAAAGAGGGCGGCTACTACCTTTTTACTCAAAAGGAGCTGCACGAAGCTTTTAATGAGTTAAAAGAGACAAAAGACCTCAAAGAGGCTCTTGATGACGGTATGCAAAACTTCGGCGAGGAGATCCCACATCTCACTACAGGGCGCTTCGCGTCCGAAAGGCTTTTACGCTTTGCAAAAAAAACTTCAAAGTGTACGACATACAAGAGTTTTTCCTTTTGTCGACAGGAAGCTGAATCTCGCATGGAACGCGATGTTTGCCGAGGCGCTTTACAGGGCGTCAAATATCGATGTCGCCTATAAAAAAAGAGCCGACGGTATCGTTTCGGCACTGGAAAATCGTCTGTTTGAAAGAGGAAGACTCTATCACTATATGATAGACGAAAAAAAAGTGGAGCAGAACGAATTGCTCGAAGATTACAGTTTTTTTGCAGGTGCCTTGCTTGAGAAATATGCGAAAGAATCCGACATAAAAAGTCTGCAGTTTGGCAAATATCTTCTGCTGCATGCAAGAGACACTTTTTTCAAAAAGGGACGTTTCTTTCTTCAAAGCGGCAATTTCGATGTGGAGGCGACGCTCGATGACAAATACTATACGAGCGCTTATGGAAAATATCTGCTCAATTTGGTGCGGTATTGTCATTTTGGTAAAGAAGAAAAGATTTGCACTTTTGCGAAAGATTTGCTTTTTAGGTTGAATCTTGGGAGTGGCACTCCTGCCGCATCGAGAGCTTTTTTGCTTCTTGAGTAGTTCATTACACATTCATTGCATATTTCTTTAGTATAATTTTAGCACTTTTACAAAAGGATGGACATGCGTTTTAAGTTATTGTTTTTGTTTATGATTCCTTTGACACTCTTTGCCGGTTTTGGGCGGTTCGTTTCTCCACAGGAGGCGTTTCAACCCTCTGTAAGCGTGCAAGATGGGACTATCGTCGCCAAAGTAAAACTGGCGAAAGATATCTACATCTATGATCATGCTTTGAAGTTTCAGCTCGATTCCGATACTTTGCGCATCAAAAAAATAATCAAGCCAAAACCCGTGGTTCACGAGGGCGAGAAAGTTTATGAAGGCACTCCCGAGTTTCATGTCGTGTTGGAGAAGGTAAGTGACGTTAGCGGAGTACAAGAGGTAAAGTGCACGTTCGGATTTCAGGGATGCAGCGCTATGGGACTTTGTTACGAACCCATGAGTAAAACCTATACGCTCAAAGTCGATACGTCGAAGATAGAAGGAGCGAAGAGCGCCACGCCAACACAGTCTGCAAAAAACAGCGTCGATTCCATAGCAGATACACTCAAACACGGAAGCATCTGGCTGATATTAGC
>Ga0256831_1001352_pt1 | contig 12924 bp, 14 predicted proteins | sample 132544metaG_FD_189087 | JGI IMG/M metagenome (GOLD analysis project Ga0256831, IMG submission 189087) | Hydrothermal vent microbial communities from Lau Basin, Pacific Ocean - 132-544 | ecosystem: Environmental > Aquatic > Marine > Hydrothermal vents | place: Pacific Ocean: Lau Basin | collected... | reverse complement strand
TGACACCGATAACTTTGATATCCGGATTTATCTGTTTGATGGCACTGGCTATCCCGCTTATAAGACCGCCGCCGCCGACAGGAACGACAACCGCATCGAGTTCCTCACAGTTTTCGAGCATCTCCAGGGCTATCGTCCCCTGCCCTGCTATGACCTCTTCATCTTCAAAAGGATGTATAAAAGTAAAACCGTTCTCTTTGGCAAACTCCACTGCAAACTGATATGCTTCATCATAGTTGCTACCGCTTAAGATGACTTCCGCGCCATAGTGTTTCACGCCGTTTATCTTTGTAAGAGGCGTGGACTCGGGCATCACGATCGTCGCACTTGTACCGAACTTCGAAGCACTCAGTGCCACACCCTGTGCATGATTGCCTGCACTTGCGGCTACTACACCCTTTTTACGCTCTTCTTCACTAAGAGAGGCTATTTTATTGTACGCACCTCTGAGTTTGAAAGCTCCCGTAACTTGGAGATTCTCTTTTTTAAGATAGATATCGCTGCCTGAGAGTTCACTAAGATAAGGAGCATAGCTAAAAGGAGTCTTGACGGCAACGCCTTCGATGCGCTCCTTTGCCTTTTTGATCTTTTCTAAAGGTATCAACTCAGTGTCCGAAAATCGTTTTGTGATCTACCATGGAGCACTGATTCTGTACAACCTGCATTCCATGCTCTTTGGCATACTCGGCAGCTTCGTTGTTTACAATCCCCTTTTGTGCCCAAAACACCTTGACATCTCCACGCTCAACACATGCCTTGGCTATATCCATAAGCGCGTTTGGCTTTCTGAAGATATCGACCATATCCACTTCAAAGGGAATCTCTTTAAGACTTCTATATACTTTTTCACCAAGTATCTCATCCTCTTTGGGATAGACGGGCACTATCTTGTAACCGACACTCTGCAGATACGCAGCCACTCTGTGGGAATCTTTTTCGGGATTGGGTGAGAGCCCCAAAACGGCGATAGTCTTCACACTTTCAAAAATTTTTTTCACTTCATCCATATTGCTGTTGACTGTCGGAAATTCGCACTCCATCATTTACCCTTTTTTCTCGGCATTATACCAAATTTTCCTGTCCGAGACGATAAAGCGCGAAGTCGTACTTGAGCGGATCGAGAGGATCGAAGGTCCGCAGTTTCTCTGTAAGTTCAAGTGCCGCTTGGAGATCGTATGTCTTACGCTGCAAAAATCCCAATCTTCTCGATACATGAAAAGTATGTGTATCAAGCGGGATGACAAGATCACTTTTGTCCACTCCGCTCCAAAGCCCCATGTCTATAGCATCGCTTCGTACCATCCAGCGCAGATACATCATCCAGCGTTTGAGCGCACCGCTGCCCTTTGGTTTTTGCACTTTTTTCGAGATCAAAAAAGTGTATCCCCTTGAGTCTCTGCCGAATGCCTTTTGCAACTCCTCTATAAGAGCATTGACTCCTTTGACAACATCACCGTTCTTGTAGCCTTTTAGAAAGAGCTCGTTGAGTGAGTGACTCTTTTTGATCCGTGCCAAAGCTATAAAGAGTGCGATAATATCCTCACTTGTCTGAAAGCGATAATAGTGACTGCCAAGTGCCTCTTGTATAACGCCCTCACTTGCATCGAGCAGCGAAAAATCCAGTGAGCGTAAGAACTTCACGATGGAAGCGACATTGCCATACGCAAACAGCGCACATACAAGCGCTACATATTCATCTCTATACTCTCTTGCGACGATAATAGGATCCAGCCGCCTCTCGTTTACCTCATCGAAACAGTTTCGCTTTGAAACTTCGCTTTCCAAAAGTTCTTTTATATCTCTTTTCATCTGCGATATAATAGCATATGCAAAGAATCATAAACCCCATAGAGCTTGGTGCGACACTCTTCGCGCCCGCCACGCACAAAAATATAGAGCCGATCTTAAAAAGAGAGAAGTACCCGCACTTAAGAAGTCTGCTTATAGATCTTGAAGACGGTCTTGGAAAAAACTCCTACGATGAAGGCTTGGCAAGAGTTCAAACGCTGCTTTTGAAGCATAAACCAAACGACCTTCTCGTTTTTATCCGTCCAACAGGTCCAGACTCTTTGAAAGAGCTTCTCAAAATTGATCAGATCGAAAAAGCGGACGGTTTTATCCTGCCGAAATTTTCACTTCAAAACAGTGCAAGATACAAAGAGATTCTTCACGACAAACCCTTTTACATTATGCCAAGCATCGAAGGAGAAGAACTTTTTGACGAAGTGCTTCTGCAACGACTCAAAAAAGAGATCACGGAGTTCAAAGAGCGTCTACTGCTTGTGCGTGTGGGATGTGAGGATATGATGCGACAGCTTGTTATGATGCGAGAGTGCGACAAATCGCTCTTTGACTACAGCGCTCCTGCTTTTGTTCTTGGAAGAGTGATCGCAGCTTTTAAAAGTGCAGGTCTTTTTGTCAGCGGATGTGTCTACCCATGCTTTAAAGATGAAGAGCAGTTTCTAAAGGATATAGAGCGTGACCTTCAAGAGGGGCTTTTCTCCAAAACCATCATCCACCCTTCCCACATCGCTCTTGCCAACGAAGCCTACAAAGTAACAAAAGAGGAGCTTGCAAAAGCAAAAGAGATACTTGCTGCCAACAATGCCGTCCTCAATCAAAACGGCACAATGGGAGAGAGAAACACCCGTCTTCCCTATGCAAAATTTATCCTAAAAAGAGCGGAAATTTACGGTATCAAGCCGTAGTGCCGAGCTTGTAGAGTTTCTTTCGCTCACTCGATCCGGCGATATTGAGCTGTTTACGGTACTTGGCGATGGTTCGGCGCACCATCTTGACACCGAACTTCTCTTGAACGAGTTCGAGTATCTTCATATCACTCAGCGGTTTTGCTCTTGGTTCGTTTTTGACAAGTTCGGCGACATACTCTTTGATGGCAGCGTTTGAAGTCTCCTCGTCGATGGCAGTAGTAAAAAAGTCTTTCATCGGGAAAAGTCCCCGATCACAGGCTATATACTTGTTGGCTATTGCGCGTGATATCGTCGATGGATTGTGCCCAAATTCATCTGCAAGTGTTTTGAGTGTAAGCGGTTTGATACTTCCACCGGTAAAGAAGTCATACTGATACTCCACTATCATCAACCCTACCTTGTAAAGCGTAGCACGCCGCATATCCAACGCATCGACAAGGCTTTTGGCCTCTTTGAGCTTTTTGGATATAAACTCATGTTCAACCGCATACTCGCTGTCGATGTGGATAGTCGGATAGTACTCGTCATTGAGCTTGACTTCGATGTTGCCATCTTCGTCGAAATAGATCATGATATCAGGGATAATCTCTTCGGATTTTTCTGCATACTCGAGGTTTGGAGGGTTGCGAAAACGCGATATAACTCGCATCGCCTCAGCAAAGTACGGCTCTTTGGAGTATGTATGGATATTTTCAAGATTTTCTATCATCTCTACAGCCAAAGGGTAGGCACTCTCATCTATATCCGAGTCCTCAAGCTGGAACAAAAATGACTCCCGCAGATCCTTTGCCGCAATCCCTACCGGATCGATATGGGCAAAGCGTTTGCGCACCCGCTCGAAGCTCTCTTCGTTTATGCCGTGTTCTTCACAAAACGCTTGCGTATCTCCCTCATAGTAGCCTGATTCGTCAAGATTCTCTATAACGAAGCGGGCTATCTCTTTGGAGATGGGCGTTGGAAAGAGACGGGAGTCTATCTGCTCATCAAGCACATCATAGAGGCTTCGCTCCTGAATGGTAAGCGCTTCTATCTTCTCGCTTGAAGCGTTGGAAACACTGCCATAAAGCACCCTTTTTGGGATGCTTTTTGACATATTTTCTTCAAAGGAACTCTGGACTTCTACAACGGGATTGGACTCGACAAAGGGTTTGATCGCCTCTTCAAGATCACTGAGGCTGCTGTGCAGGATCGGCAGCCAGTTGCGAAGAGTGTTGGAGAGTTTGTGTTTGATGGCGACATTGCTGCTTTGTCGTAATGCCGGCACCTGTTTCTTCCTTCGTTAAAACTTGAAATCTTCGCCGAGATAGTGCTTGCGCACATCCGCATTTTGGCTGATCTCTTCACTTGTACCGCTTGCAAGGAGTGAGCCAGCTTTGATGACATACGCTCTGTCACACACCGCAAGCGTCTCACGCACGTTATGGTCGGTTATAAGCACGCCGATATCGTAACTCACAAGCTGATCGATGACCTTTTGGATATCGAGCACCGCAATGGGATCAACACCCGCAAAGGGTTCGTCAAGCAACAAAAACTTCGGCTTGTTTACAAGTGCTCTTGCTATCTCCACACGTCTTCTCTCACCGCCTGAGAGACTGATACCCTTACGATTGCGTATAGGCTCTATGTTGAACATATCGAGCAACTCTTCTATGCGCTCTTGCTGCTTTTGCTTATCCTTTGTCATCACCTGCGCGGCGACAAGGAGATTTTCTTCGACCGTGAGATCTTTAAAGACCGAAGCTTCCTGAGGCAGATAGCCGATCCCTTTTACAGCTCGCTTGTGCAGTGGCAAAGAGGAGATCTCCTCATCATCGAAGTACACCTCTCCGCTTGTCGCTTCTATAAGACCGCAGATCATATAAAAGGTGGTCGTCTTCCCCGCCCCGTTTGGTCCAAGAAGTCCTACAACCTCACCACTTGTCACCTCCAGACTCATCCCACGGACAATCTCGAGATTTTTGATCTGTTTTTTGAGATTGACCGCTTTTAGTGTATGCATACGACATACTCTCTTTTGTCAAAGGCTATCTTATTGATATCGATCGTAGCCACATCTATGCCCGCATCTATGAGAAGATTTTCAAGGTATTTATCGCCCCACTCCACAAAATGCAGCCCATCTTTCTCAAGTTCTTCGAGCATCCCCAGTGAAAGAAAATGCTCCAGTCCCTTGTTGTAAAGATCATAGTGGTAAAGTCCGTCGGAGTAGATATGCTGCAATGAAAATGTCGGGGATGTGACATCCTTCGTAATCCCAAGCTTCTTGGCAAAAGCCTTGACCAATGTCGTCTTGCCCGCAGCGAGATCGCCTTTTAGAAGAACCACTCCTTTTGGAAACTCTTTGACAAATTCATCGACCAGTGTATCTATCTGCTCTTCGCTCAGTTCGTATCGCTTTTTCATAGTTTGCTTGAAACCTCCACGATGTCGTTGAGCTTCTCAAAGGCGATGCCATACTCAAGTACATCCCTTGCCATCTCCAGTCCCTCTTTGATGTCATCTGCCATCCCATCGACATAGAGTGCCGTTGCGGCATTGAGCAGTACGACATCACGCTGCGCATCACTTGCATAGCCTTGGAGGATATCCATGATGATCTTGGCATTGACCTCCGCATCACCCCCTTTGATGCTTTGAAGCAGATTTTTTCGTATGCCGTACTCTGCAGGGTCGATGACAAGCTCCTCAATCTTTCCATCTTTTAGATGTGCCGCGTAAGTTACACCACTGATGCCGATCTCATCCATCCCCTCTTCGCTGCTGACAACCATCACATCTTTTGCGCCGTTGAGCTTCATCGCCTCTGCCATCTTCGGCACGAAGCTTTTGTCAAACACACCAAGAAGCGACTTCTTAACTTCTGCCGGATTGGTGAGCGGTCCAAGGATGTTAAAGACTGTCTTGTCGGGGATCGACTTGCGCACCGGCATGATGAACTTCATAGCCGGATGGTGGTTTTGCGCAAACATAAAACACCAACCCGTCTCTTCAAGCAGTTTGGCGTTTTGCTCGGGCGTTAGCTTCAGACGCACCCCCAGCATCTCCAGCACATCTGCGCTACCGCTTTTGGAGGTAATGGAGCGGTTACCGTGTTTGGCTACATAACTGCCGGCTGCCGTGCAGACAATGGAGGTGGCAGTGGAGATGTTAAAACTGCCTATCTTGTCTCCACCTGTACCGACGATGTCTATAGCTTTTTCTTTGAGTTCATCATCTATAGGCAACTTGATGGAAAAGTCTCGCATCACTTCAGCTGCTGCAGCGATCACCTCTACAGGCGTTGTTTCATCGAGTTTGAGTGAGAGCAAAAACTCCCGCATCTCCTCATCACTCATCTTGTGTTCAAACAGTCTTAAAAATTCGCTCTTTGCCTCTTCGTATGTCATGAAAGTTCCTTTATATATTTATCCTGTTCCGATTTTGGAGTCGATTTGGTTGTAGGAATGGCAAGCACCTCGTAGCTTTTGGAGCCGTTTAGATAGTTCAGCGTTATGCAATCCCCAACTGCGACATCTTTGCTTGCCTTGGCAACCTTGCCGTTTAACTCCACGACACCGTTTTTGATCATATCCTGCGCGATACTGCGCCGCTTTGTCAGGTTCACACTGTTTAAAAATTTATCTATTCGCATATAATGGCTCTAATTTTGTTTGGATTTTAAAATAAGTAAGCTTATTGTAGGGAAAAAAAACTAAAAGTTTTGTAAGAGTGGAACAATTTTTGCGTAATCGGCGTGACTATTACACACCATTACGCCTGTGGCATCTCAAAATCAACTTTTTTCTTGATGTACTCTTTATAGTATCTGTATCCGGAAATCATATTGCCAAGGAATATTAAAGAGGAGAAAAAAAAGAGCAGCGCTCCGGTTACAACGAAGTAGCGCGAAAAAACTCCAAGCGCAAAAGCGATATAAGCCCCATAGTAGAAGTAGGTTTGCAGCTGCATTCTCTTTTTTGGTATGACCTGACTCATCTCTGCATCGAAGACCATTGAGGAGCTGAGGTGAAACCATGTCAAAAAGGGGACGATCTTGTAAAGCATCGCGTTTATCAGTGCGTACACCCCGCCAAAAAGAGCGAAAAAGGCGACAAAGAAGCTCAAATCGACATCGACAAAAGCATCTACGGCAAAAAGCAGCGCCGCTATGGCGGCATTGGACATAGAAAAGTACCACAGCGTTATGCTGATGTCGCTTCTGGCACGCTTTCGGTTTTTAAGGATATATACGCTTGCAGCCGCAAAGAGAAGCACACATAATGCCAAAGCGATCTTTATCGTCCCAAGCAGGAAAAAATCATCTCCCAAACGAAAGTAGACAAACCCAAAAAGCAGTGCAAGTACGGCGATATAGAGTCGCTCTTTCATCACCGTTGGAAATTCTCGTGCTACGAAGAACATCGGAACGATACGATAAGAGACGGCATTGACAAGAAGAAATACCCATCCAAAGAGCATCAGCGCTATATGGATATCGCCAAACTGCACACTGTTGACAACCCCGCTGTGTCCAAGAAGTGCGATAAACCCGAAGATCGTCGCTACAAAAAGCAGCGCGAAACTCGCTGCGAAGTTCTGAACGAGAAAGTCCTTCTCGCTGCTTTCAAAGACGGTACTAAAAGAGAGGTAGGCAAAGTACCCAACCCCTCCAAGCAGCGCCAAGCCTCCACTGTGCATCAAAGGTGTAACATTAAGCAAAAAACCGCTGATGAACAAAAGGGCACCGAGATTGAGAAGCGCATAGATGATGTTAGCGTTTTTGACGACGTTTTTATAGGCTATCCCAAGCATCACGGGGATCATCTGAAACATCGCCCCAACCATCACATGGGTAAAAAAGCCAAGTGTGAGCGTATGCGTTATCGCGATGGAAGCGTAGTCGAAACGACTGCCGATTTCAACTGCTTTGGCAGCGAGTACAAGCGCAAAAAGAGAGAGATACACCACCCCCGTGATAAAAAAACGAAGCGGAATGCCATACGGCGGCGCCTGTTCTAAACTAAGTCCTTGAAACATCATTTCTCCATATCTTCATCAAAAAGTCGTTTGGCTCATCCCTTACTATCTCATACGCCATACCACGCGCGGCTATTTCATTGAAAAGATGACGCGGGTTCATACGATGCTTGAAAACTAAAACCTCATCCTCTTTCAGCTCTTCCAAAGCACGCACGGCCAATACAAGCGGCTGGGGTGCTTCGAGTTCACTGACATTAAGGAGTTTTTCTTGCATTACCAGTTTTGCAGTTTTTCAACGATCTCGTCATTCTCGCTCATAAGATGCTGCTGTATCATCGTATAGAGCATCTGCTCCTCTTTGGCATTGTGCTGCTGCAAGAGGATGTTCATCGACTCGCCAAGACCGAAGATGCGATCTTTGTCTTTGGCGTTGTATGCCTCATCCATTTTTTCAAAGAGCGACTTTGCCTGTGCGTGCTCCATACGCATAACTTGTGTCGGTCCCTGTGTCATGCCCGTTTTTTGCTCGAACATTGGGAAGAGATACTCCTCTTCCATATCGAAGTGCTTGAGTGTTTCGTTTTTAAAAGCGAGATACTTCTCTAATGCCGCATCGAACTCTCCTTTTTCAACTGCATCTTCTGCTTCTGCCAAAAAGTGGTCGCACTCTCTGTGTTTGTGGATCATAAAATCTTTGATCGTCATCTTTTCTCCTTGATTCTCTATTTTGAGAGGAATTATACACTAAATCGGATAATTTGACTCTTATTTAGGTTTATTATTTTTTCATATAATTGCAAAAACACAAAATAAAGAGGCACTATGCACTACCCATACGAAGGATTAGAACCCTATACGCTGGCAGAACTGCTGGATCGAAGTGTAAAACTTTATGGTGAGCGTCCAGCTCTAGGCTGGGTCGAGGGCCTTGCCATGAGCTACAACGAACTTGCGGCCAAAGTTCATGCCATGATCGAGGTACTCAAAGAAAACGGCATAAAACAGGGGGACAAAGTAGCCCTCCTCAGTGAAAACATGCCAAACTGGCCTATAGCCTACTTCAGCGTCACTTACATCGGTGCCGTTATCGTCCCCATACTTCCGGACTTCAATCCCGCAGACGTACACCATATTCTCAGACACTCCGAAGCCAAGGGAATATTTGTCTCTTCAAAGCATCAGCACACCATCGAAGAGCTCAGCAACGCCAAGATCTCGTTTGTAATCAATCTCGATCGACTTGAACCCATTGAAGACCTCAACAACTTCAGCTCCATCGAGCAGTTCCGAAAGAAGATCTCCGACAAAATAAAGAAAAATCAAGAGCAGTACCGTCCCAACGAGGATGACATCGCTGCGTTATTATATACATCGGGGACGACGGGACATTCAAAAGGCGTTATGCTTACCCATAAAAACCTGACAACCAACGCAATGAGCTCCTTTAGCGTACTCAAAATCTTCCCTGAAGATGTATTTTTGTCCATTCTCCCACTGGCACACACTTTCGAGTGTACAGTCGGAATGCTTGTACCTGTTTTACATGGTTGCAGTATCCGCTATCTCGACAAAGCCCCCACACCGACAATCCTTCTTCGGGCATTCGAAAAAGTTCGTCCGACCATGATGCTCAGTGTTCCACTGGTCATCGAAAAAATATTCAAAAACAAAATTCTCTCCAAAATAAACGGCTCTTTCCTCACACGTACACTTTACAAGATACCGTTTTTCAAAAAGCTCATCCATAAAAAAGCCGGAGCGAAACTGATGGAGACTTTTGGAGGAAGGCTACGCTTTTACGGTATAGGCGGTGCGCCTCTTCCTACATATGTCGAAGAGTTTTTGTATGACGGCAATGTTCCCTATGTCGTCGGATACGGGTTGACAGAAACAGCTCCCTTGCTGTGCGGTACACCGCTTGATCAGCCTAAGAAAATAGGCTCGACCGGTCCGGCGCTTTATGGAGTAGAGCTGAAGATCAAAGATCCAAATGATAAAGGCGAAGGCGAAATCTGCGCAAAAAGTCCAAGCGTGATGGTGGGGTACTATAAAGATGAAGAGAAAACAAAAGAGGTCTTCGATGAAGACGGATGGTTCCTTACAGGCGATCTCGGTTATCTCGATGATGAAGGCTATCTCTTTATCAGCGGACGCAGTAAAAACATGATACTGGGCCCAAGCGGAGAGAACATCTACCCCGAACAGATAGAAGCCATCATCAACGAGCATCCTTTGGTGCTTGACTCTCTCGTGCTTGAAAAAGACGGCAAACTCATAGCCCGTGTGCATTTGGATTATGAGCAACTTGACCGTATGCTCAAAGCCGAAAAGAGAAGTGATAAAGAAGTACATGAGGACATCGAAAAGATTTTGGAACAAATTCGTATAGAGACCAACAAGCGTCTTGCTTCGTTTGCGAAGATTTCGAAATTTATAGAGCAACAAGAAGAGTTTATAAAAACACCAACAAAGAAAATCAAACGCTATATGTATATGTAATTGTGTTATAATTTTGAAAACTATGAAAACTATATGAAAGGGGAAAGATTGAAACCAAAAGGCTTTGGCAAGAACTATTTCAGACTTAACGCCATTCAAGCCTACAGTGCTGCACCCATTTTACATGCAACACTCACCTCTTTCTCCTTTTTCACACACCAAAGCTACTTAGAGGCAAGCAGCGAAGAGGAAGATGAGTCGCCTCCTGATTTGTTGGAAATTTTGCCCAAACCGGTTGCGGCAGCGAAAAAACCCTGCCACTGCAACGCCTATTTCACACACCTTAGCAGACTTATGGTTCTTTTGAACCACTACATCCCGAGATGTCCCTACTACACAACCTACTTCGCCTTCAGGCGGACCGGCGTTCATCCACCCCTTTTTGCATAGTCAATCAACCTCATCATAGCCATACAAAACAAAAACAAGAAAAAAACATAAGGATAGAACTATGCAAAAAAACTGGGTAAGCGGATTTCCACGAATCGGCGAACAAAGAGAACTTAAAAAAGCACTTGAAGCCTACTGGAGCGGTAAAAGCGACTTTGAAACTGTACAAACAACAGCTCGCGAGCTTAAAAAAAGACACTGGAGCTATCAAAAAGAGGCAGGCATCGACTATATCTCCTGCAACGACTTCAGTCTCTACGATACGATGCTCGACATGGCGGTAGCGCTTGGAGCGATTCCACAGCGTTTTGCCCATCTCAAAGAGGAAAAACTCTACTTCGCCATGGCACGCGGAGAGCAAAATGCCGTGGCGATGGAGATGACGAAATGGTTCAACACCAACTACCACTATATCGTCCCGGAACTTTCACCGGCTGACAGCTACAAACTCGATGCTACAAAAATCGTAAACGAGTACAAAGAGGCAAAAGAAGCGGGTATAACACCTAAGATCAACATCATCGGTCCTCTGACTTTCCTCGCGCTTTCAAAAAGAGTCGATCGGGGTGATACATTCGAACTCTATGACAAAATAATGCCAATCTACGAAGAGTTGCTAAAAATCATCTCTGTATTGGATGACGAAGTCGTAGTGCAGATAGACGAGCCGATATTTGTCAAAGATGTCACGCCAAAAGAGCTCAGTCTCATCAATCCGACTTATGAACGACTTTGCAACGCCGCGCCAAATGCCAAAATAGCCATCTTGACCTATTTCGAGAGTGCGCCTGAAGCCGCCAAAGTCTTTGTCCACACACCTATATGGGCGATAGGTCTTGATTTTGTCTATGGAGAGGAGAATCTCGAAGTTCTTGAGGAGATTGCAAAAAGCGACAAAGTGCTCATAGCCGGTGTGATTGACGGGCGAAATATCTGGAAAAGCGATATAGATCGCAAAAAAGAGCTGTTGGAACAAATAGCGCAGAAGTTTCCAAAAGAGCGCATCATCGTCGCTACTTCCTGCTCACTTCTGCATGTGCCGTATACCCTCAAATATGAAGAGAAGATGGATAGCAAGATCAAAAGCTGGCTAAGCTACGCACTTGAAAAGCTGGATGAACTGAGCCTTTTAGGCAAACTCTTCTTCGATGAAAAACTAAACGAAGAGGAGCAAGCCCTCCTTGCATCCAACAAAGCAGCGTGCCAATCTCGAAAGAACTCGACACTCATCCATGATGAGAACGTACAAGAACGCATCAAAAAAATCGACAGATGGGAACGAGCCGACCGCTTCAAAGAACGCATAAAAGTACAACACGAAGTACTGCGCTACAAACCGCTTGCCACAACCACCATAGGCAGCTTCCCGCAGACACCGGAGGTACGTCAGGCAAGACGCGACTACAAGAGCGGTGCTATCACCGAGGAGCAGTACAAACAAAAAATGCGCGAGTATATCGACGTGTGTGTCTCCTGTCAGGAGGAGTGCGGTCTGGAGATACTTGTTCACGGCGAGCCGGAGCGTAACGATATGGTCGAGTATTTCGGCGAACAGCTAAAAGGCTATGGTTTTAGTCAAAACGGCTGGGTGCAAAGCTATGGCAGCCGCTGTGTCAAGCCGCCTTTCATCTATGGGGACATCAGCCGTCCGAAGCCGATGACGGTAGAGTGGATCACCTATGCACAAAGCAAGACAGAAAAAATCATGAAAGGTATGCTGACAGGTCCCGTCACTGTCCTCAACTGGTCATTCGTACGCGACGATATGCCGCGAAGCGAAGTCTCCAAACAGATAGCACTCGCCATTGCCGATGAGGTCGATGACCTGCAAAAAGCGGGCATCAAGATCATTCAGGTCGATGAAGCAGCATTCAAAGAGGGATACCCACTTAAAAACTCGAAAATTCCCGAATATGAAAGTTGGGCGGTTCGCGACTTCAAACTTGCCGTCTCTCCGGCATACAAGCAGACACAGATACATACCCATATGTGTTACAGCGAGTTCAACGACATCATAAAAACCATAGAAGCCATGGATGCCGATGTGATCTCAATCGAGACAGCCAGAAGCGGCAACGAACTGCTCAAAGTCTTTGCGAAATCGGGCTACAAACAGGAAGTGGGACCGGGCGTTTACGACATCCACTCTCCCCGCATCCCAAGTGTCGAAGAGATCATCAAGCAAATCGAACTGCTGCTTGAAGTTCTGCCAAAAGAGCAGCTTTGGATCAACCCTGACTGTGGTTTGAAGACGAGAAAATGGGAAGAGGTCATCCCGAGTTTGAAAAACATGGTCGAAGCGGTACACACCGTTCGGAAAAAACTTAAAGTATAACCCCGTTTTCGGGGTTACCCCGCTTGG
>Ga0256831_1001351_pt1 | contig 12925 bp, 10 predicted proteins | sample 132544metaG_FD_189087 | JGI IMG/M metagenome (GOLD analysis project Ga0256831, IMG submission 189087) | Hydrothermal vent microbial communities from Lau Basin, Pacific Ocean - 132-544 | ecosystem: Environmental > Aquatic > Marine > Hydrothermal vents | place: Pacific Ocean: Lau Basin | collected... | reverse complement strand
GTTTTATTTACAAGGGTACGGGGAGATAGTGCTCGTAGTATCCCCAAAAGTAGACAGAATAGGGTTCATATTCACAAAGGAGGAACTTAGGCAACTAGCCCTTAAGATACCTGCATTCAACAGCCTTGAAGAGCACACTCCAGAATAATCATAAGACTAGGGGTAACAGTCCCAATCTCTGTGAGCTTTTTTTCTCTTTTTCTTTGAACTTTATGCCCAGAGTTATCAACTAATCCTTAAAAAAGTTAATGGTTAATTGATAATATGAAAGGAGAGACGTGACATGTTAACTTGGAACTCCAGTCGCAGCCTCTTCTCGAAGGATGAGAGGATATCAGCTAAGAAGATTCCTTAACAAAAACTATTTTAGTGTTCTTGATGAAAATGTTAATATGGGTGAAACCTTTTGGTGAGTCCACTCCTCATGCTTTACACAAAGCGTAAAGATGATATTGAAAAAGCACTTGAATGGCTCAAATTTTCTGACGTCTGCATTGACGATGGGAGTTTTGCCTCAATAAGACGTGGCCCCATGATTCGCACGGTTATCTATTACCTCCAGCACCATCTGGGTTATGAGGAGGGAGTCTCGCTCGAGGAGCTAAAGGCCTTCCTCTACTGCATGCTACTAGCTGAAGTCAACGAATGCGAGAAAACCGTCAAGGCGATAGCGTGGTGCCCCATTGAACAAACTCTTAAGGAAATTAGCAGACGTGTTCTGAAAGTTCGCAACGGAAAATTTACTGTGGATCCTGAAAAAATAGTCATGAGGGGCGGGAAACCCATGTACTGGAATGCACTCGAGCCCGTGATTTTCTCGGCTGAAAAAATTTGCAATGACCTCTTGAACTCTCCGAACGAAAGGATTGAGAAGCTTTTATCCAGCCCTCCTTGGTCGCTTCAAGGAAATTCTGAGCTGAAGAAGTACCTTTCTGAAATAAGATACGGGGCAGGCACGAAAGTTCAGACTTCCAATTGGAAAATGAAGGCGAACCAAAACCGGCTTGGAAACAGATTTCAGCGTAAGGTTCGGCTTGGGGATGAGGTTCTCAGAAAGTTTGTCAGACCCGAGGGGATTACTGTTCAAGAAGTATTGCGTGAGCATCCAGATCCGACTATCTTGGGGAGAGTTGAAGAGGCCTATGAGATGGCCTGGCAGAAGGAGAAGCTCCTGTATGTGGATGGATACATAAAGTTCCTGGTCAGCTTGGCAGAGTATTACTTAGAAAGACCCGTGAGGGACCCCACGTCAAGGCTTGATGAGTGGCTAAATAAGGCTTTCAGATCAAACAGCCAGAAAAAGGCTGCTGAGTACTACATTAAAGCCGCTCGCATTGCAACCGAGGTTTCCATGGTCTATTTCCCACGGCTTAACAGCCCCGAAGAAGCGGAGAGATACCTCAAACTGGCTTTGGATCTTGAAGAAAAGGCAATTGAACTTGGGTTTATTCCCAAATATCATTCAATAACGCTGAACAACCTTGGAACGCATTATTATGAAACCAACCGTCCCGAAGAAGCCCTTAGGGTTCTCACAAGGGCTCTCAAATACGCAAACACTCCAGATGAAAAGGGGTTAGTCCTCCATAACCTCGCCCTGACTTACGCTGATTTGGGAATGAAGAAAGAAGCCGTAGAGAGCATGGTGAAGTCGATATGCATTCACTATGCAACCCAGCACGATTTTGGGGATGTTTCCCTGTACGACGAGGAGATTAACAGGATACTTGAAATGACGGGGGATCCTGATACTGATATCTATGCACTGAAAATTGCCCTTGATTTTATTGGGGGGAATCTGAGTGCAACCAAAGCGATAGTGTACCTTAAGAGAATTGACACTAGTGAATGGCCGTTTTCCAAGGCGCTGCTTCATGCATTGACTGGTAGGGAAGTTTTCCTACCCGGGAGTGTGTCAGAATGTAAGAAACTTTTGGATGATGTGGCTAAGGCTAAGAATACACAGCAAGACACCTAATGGGGAACTGAGGTATGTTGGTTTGTCCATCCGGGGGATGAGAATGATTGTTAATCCGGACAAGTTTGAAAGGAAACTCTCAGAGTGCGAAAGTAATTCCTGCATAATGGACATCCTCTTTGAGGAGAACCTTATCAATGCCGAGCAACCCAAGCTCCTCTATGCCAAGCCAAGACGTATTGATTGCGTTCAATTGAGCAAAGTTGATGGGATGTTATTCGGAGTTCCTATTGGAGATGCTCTCGGTTCGCCGTTTGAAGGGAAACCACCCAGTAAAGAAAATTTCAAGATGATACACGACTACCTGCCAGAAGCACACATCACGGATGACACTCAGCTGACTTTCTGGACCCTAGAGGTGTTCTTGAGGAGAGGATGGTTTGACCCCAAGGCCCTAGCGGACAGGTTCAGCTCTGAATAGATAATTGGAATCGGGGGCAGTGTCAGAAAGTTCATTCGAAACTACAAGGATCTCGGAAAACCATGGTATCTCTCAGGCGTTGAGAGTGCAGGAAACGGCGCTTTAATGAGGTTATCTCCCGTTGTGATACCCCATCTGCTAAACCCCACCAGAGAACTGTGGAGCGATGCAGTAATTACCACCTATTTAACCCACAACGATAGGCTGGCCATTTCATCCGCTGTGGCGTTCACCAATATTCTCTGGAAGTTGTTCAGAAAAGATGAACCCCCCGAACCGGAATGGTGGATTGAAGAGTACGTAAATGTGGCCAGAGAAGTTGAAGGAGATTTCACCCAATACAGTCCGAGGTTCGGAAAATTCAAATCCCACTCTGGGCCGGCCTGGGAGTTCGTTGAGAAGATTCTGGAAAGAGCTCTCTCCAATGAATGGAGTCTTCTTGACTTAAACACCGCCGTTGGCTCGGGTGCATATCTCCTCGAGACCGTGCCAATGACCCTCTACACGATGATGCTCTATGCTGATGACCCGATGAAAGCCCTCGCTACTGCCGTCTCCAGCAGTAAAGACAGCGATACGGTTGGGGCGATAGTCGGATATCTGATTGGAGCCCTTCACGGAGTTAAAGCGTTCTCGGAGCATTTACTTGCTCCCGTGCTTAATGGGGATCTTATGCCCCGCACCTTCTTAGAGATGGTCAATAACGTTGAGACTTTCCTTGTGAACCACGCAAAGGAAAACGTTGTGAATGGCCATATCTGGAGGTGAAAGCCGTGAATACTGATGATGGGCTTGATTTGGAGTCCAGACTTAAGGGCGGGCTTTGGGGAGTAGTAGTGGGAGACGCTTTCGGTTTTCCCTTCCAGTTCTGGAGCAGGGAGCGGATGAAAGCGGAATACCCTGACCCTAAAGATATCCCAATGCTCGATGGACTCTGGAGCGACGATTCATCCCTAACTCTGGCAACTGCTCAAGCGCTGAAAGACGGTTACAGCTTAGAACGGATTGCTCAGAATTTCATCAGCTGGTACTATGACGGGGAGTTTACTCCAAGAGGATACGCCTTTGATGAGGGTATCACGACGTCGCGCGCGATAGAACGCCTAGCTGAAGGGATCTCACCGTTAAACGCCGGTGGAAGGGGTGAAATGGACAACGGCAACGGCTCACTGATGAGGATCCTGCCGGTGGCTTACTACACCTATTTCAAGGTAAAGAACCTCGAGGAGCGGCTTCGGCTGATACATGAGGTTTCAATGCTAACTCACGCTCATCCGCGCTCCCTCGTGGGTTGTGGCATCTATTCAATGGTGGTCTGGAACATTCTGGACGGGCTTGACAAACTCGAGGCGTATTCAAAGGCGATTGCGCTTGCTAGGAAAGCTTATTCTGAGGAACCATTTTCGGGGGAGCTTGAGCACTATGAGAGAGTATTAAGCGGAAAAATTCACGAGTTTGATGAATCGGAAATCCGCGGAAACGGTTACGTTGTTCATACCCTCGAGGCGGCCCTCTGGGCCTTTTTGAGAAGCAGCAGCTTTGAGGATGCTGTTAGAGAAGTTGTCTCGCTGGCCGAGGATACCGACACGACCGGTGCGGTGGTCGGCGGCCTGGAGGGGACGTACTATGGCTTTGAGGCCATTCCCGGGGAGTGGGTTGAGAAGATAGAGACTAGGGAACTTATTGATGGAATAATCAATGATTTCGTGTTTTCTCTTATTGGAGAAGGGAGGTGAACAGTATGGGAGTTACCGCGTTCATAATTGTGGGAAGCAGGCCAAGCTTTACACCCGGAATACCCAATCTAGGTTACCTGCTGTTGCTCTATGAAAACGATAGGCCTGCATGGGAGCTTATTCCGCTTTACCCCGAGTTGCAGAAGGATCTCCGGGGACATTCCATAGTGTGGATACCCTCAATAGAGAACATGCTTGAGGATGCCCTGCTCATGATTGGAATCTACGTTGTCAAAGATGAAGAGCTAATAGAAAAGGCAAAAATAACTTTCAGAGGTTCTTTAGATGAGAGAATCGAAATCTATGACTTCGACAGGAAAGAACTTGAGAATTTAAGGAGTATTGCCCGGAAGAAACTCCAGAACTACGATATTGCCCTCGTTATCATACCTGAGGAGGATAGCACGATACGTAGGCAACTTGGGATTCTGAGGGAATATGGAGATCTCTGGTATCAAGTTAGCCTCCCCGACAAAAAGCTTTCTCACACCCCTGGATTTTTTGAGGAAGTCTTGTCCAGTAAACATGGCAACTCACAATACTGGGGGTACACAGAAGCCTTCTGGAAAATCTTCAATAAATTGGAAGAGAAGAGCACCGATAAAAAGAAATTTAGGGACGGTATTGAGGCTTTTAACAGTTACAGGGAAAGATTTAGGAAGATGAGCGACAATGAAATCTACTTCACGCTTGTCCAGGTGATCTTCTACTCCGGGATGAACGGCAAAACTGTTTCAAAAAGAGTGCACACAATCTTAAAGTACCTTGGGGACTTCAGGAAGGTCGCAAATTACACGGAGGAAGACATAAAGAGAATTATGAACGATAGAAACATGATCAGGAATCTCAAAAAAATCCGGGCGTGCATTCACAATGCTAAAGAGTTCCAGCGGATAGTCGAGTCATATGGTTCGTTTGTGAACTATCTTGAATCCTTTGATGTTGATCCAACGAACTACCATGACATTAAAACAAAACTGGCTCCGGAGTTAATAAAGAAATTCAAGGGCATTGGTAGGGTTACAGTCTATCACTTTCTCATGGACCTGGGCTTTGGAGTTATGAAGCCGGACAGGACGATACTGAGATTATTCCACAGACTCGGCTGGCTCCCTACTTCCGATCCAACTGAAGAAAACATCGAAAGAACCATCCAAATCTGCTCGGAGATATCTAGTGAAACAGGATTCTGGATACGGACAGTTGACATAGTTCTCGTGTCTTTCTGTCAGGAGGGAGGCAACCTAGAACTGGGTGTCCCTGAGGGAATATGTACGAGGAATCCCAAGTGCCAAGAGTGTCCTCTAAGGGAACGTTGCTTACTCCACAAATGATAGTTTTTCTGGATTTCAGTTTTATTCTCTCTGAGTTACATAAAAGGAAGGGAACTTAGTCAGTGCTTACCCCCCTGCAATCAACTTGACAATAGCTTTTCTATGGTCGTTTATCTCCACCCCATTCTCGGTGGTTTTTAGGAGTTTTATGTCTACAAGCCTCTTAACGGTCTCATTAATCTCAACACTCTCCCCGTTCAGAACCGCCCTAAGAACATTAATGGAGTCCCCATCAAGCATCGGTTTAATTCTATCGCGGATTGTAAGTAATAACGCACCATCTCTGAATATGTAGAGGGTTTTTGGACGCATTCTTTCCCACTTCTCGTCGGTTAGCTTTCTGGTCGCCACAAGGTATGCATATTCGTCCGGAGTCTTCATCTCCCCAACGTTAATCTCAAAATCCTCGTCAAGCAGTCTCGCCCTTCCCCTGTGTGGTGGATGACGCTTCAAAAGCCACATCCCTTTGCCGGGATAGTGAGAGTAGGCGAAGAGGTACCGTCCATTGCTCATCAAAACGTTTAGCGTCCCGTAATCGCTGAGTTCGTCCAAGAGAACTGAAAGCTTTAGGAACAGCTCACGGATTGTTGGAGTTCTCTCGAGATTCTCCATTATGTAGCAGAACGCGGCTTCCGAATCTGTTGTTCCAAAGGGCTGAAGCCTCGTGGGCAGTTCCTCCACGCCATTGAGAACGCCGTTGTGGGCAAAGATCCACTCATCGTACTGGCCGACGCTGTAAATCCTCCTCACAAAGGGATGGGTGTTCACGTAGTTGACCTCGCTTGTGGCGTATCTAACATGGCTTATTAGGATATGGCTTTCCACGTTGAGCCGAGGGAGTGAAGGCGCAATCCCGCTCCGGTAAGTGGGAATGGGCTGTTTTATGAGCGATGCCGCCCTCTTTCCATTGGTGGCCGTCACGTACCATCCAATGCCCCAGCCGTGGGGGTTGTACTCGCCTTTCCTCACGAATCCCTTCCAGGTGAAGCTGATGCCAACCCTTTTGTTCGCGTTAACACCGAAGAGCTCACACATTCGCCAGCACCTCCATTTCTCCATGCTCTAAGCGCTGTCTCCCCCTACTGAGTATCTCACCCATAAGGTCCCTAAATTTTTCCAAGAACTCCTTCCACTCTTCATCATCGAGCATCTTGAAGCGTCCCAGATCTAAACTCCTGATAAGGAGGGGAACCTTCTTTTCTGTCCCTTCGGCTTTGATGTTAAAGTGCCATTCCCTGTTAATCACGTTGGAAATGGCTGGATAGAGCAGGACGACGACATCTGCATTCCAGTGAGATGCGTAAGCGTACATCTGGTACAAGTCAGACTGAGAAACTCCCAGCTTCTGGTCTTCTTTATTGAGAAGCTTGTACTTGGTGTCGATTATTATTTTCGTCCCATACGCCGTCTGTATTGTGATGTCAGGAATCAGCCAGAACTTACCCTCGGCAAGTAGGTTCCCAATATGATGCTGTGTCTTGATAACGCTTCCCTCAAACTCCCTGGGTAATACTTCATACCTGCTGTTGGTTAGCAGTCCGGCTACAAAACTCTCGAACACCTTCTCCATCGGCACCAAGAACGTGAAGGTCTCTATTTTTCCTGTTTGAAGCCGAACCGTTGTTCCCGAGATGAACATCCTCGCAATCTCTACCAGCGGTTTGAAGACAACGTTGAGCCGGTTAAACTTGATCTGGTATGTTTCGTGAATACTAACAGGAACTGTTGGAACCCCCTCGAGTAGTTCCATAGCGCTCTTCAACCTCCGGTAGTTTTCGCGGGACTGGGTCAATCTGGTCATCAAATACGCGCCATACTTTAGGGTTCTATTCAGTGGATTATCCATAGTTCTGTCGTTGTACCTAACGGGGATCACGTGGCGTCTATGCCATCTGGAGGTGTACGATGCGAAGTTTATCTGCCCCTTCACATGGTTTAGGTCTTCCTCAATCGTCCGGTACGTGTAGTGTCTATGATACCGCAGTGTTTCTAGGAGTTTCTGGGAGTAAATCGAAATAAGGATCTCAAGGAATGGGGCTTTCTCCGAGAGAACCCCTGCCACCTCAGAGGGTTTTATCGGAATCTCCCCACCTACGGCTAGCATTTTCAGCAGGTTCCCCATTACGACTGTTTTATGGGATTCTAGGCTCTCATAGGAGCTCGTTCTCAGCAATTTTGGGAAGATTTGAAGGGTTAAATCACCGACCTGCACCACTCCAACTAAGTTCTTGGGCTTGAGGGTCTTTCGGCTTATTTCGAGGAACCCATATTTCTCGTTGAGCTTTTCAAGTGTTATGAGCTGGCTTTCTCTAAGGACCAACGTTCTTGACCCTTCATTGAACTCCGTCGTTTGCCCAATAGTGTAATTGATTGAGGTAAACTCAAAAAGGTCTACTACGACCACTTTCACTCACTCTCTGCGTCGTCTGCTTCGATGAGCGATTTCAGAGCCTGGAGAAAGGTTTCATTATCAAACCTATCTTCGTCCCTGAACTCGACGATGTCTTCGGAATCATTGATCTCAAGGAACGAAGCCGCCGGATCCTTTGATTTAAGGACTCTCTTTAGTTTTTCTGGCGAATCGTAGAAGTACTCCTGGAGTAAGGGCAGTATCTCGTGGAACCAGATCATCTTCAGCTCTCTCAAGAACTCTTCCCTGCTGTCGAGGTGATCCTTGAGTCTGAAGTAGTAGCTGTGCCCGATCTGGTGGTCTCTATCGTATTCCTTCATGATCCTTTTGTTCAGGACTTTCAGAGCGCTTACTGCAATACCTACTAGGGGCTTCAAATCTTCACTAGCGTTGTCTATTATGTGTTCTTTAAGAACCTCGTAGTCAGGCATCATCTCAATGAAACCGAACCTCCTCCTGAGGGCAACGTCCATCAGGGCGATGCTCCTGTCTGACGTGTTCATTGTTCCTATGATGTGGAGGTTGGGCGGAACTCCAAAGCGCTTCTTTGAATACGGAAGGGTCGTTACCGTTTCGTTGTCCATGAACAGCCTCTTGTCGGCCTCGAGGAGGGTTATCAGCTCGCCGAATATCTTGGGGATGTCACCGCGGTTTATCTCGTCGATTATCAGGTAGAACTTCGGCATGCCATCGGGTTCACTCTTTATCTTACTCTTTACCGCTTCCATCTCGTCCTCGCTCAAACTTGGCAGCCCAGTGTTCTCCGTCCATTCTTTCTGAACCCCGGCCCAGGCTAAGAGGGCATTGTAGGCGTTTCTAGAAATCCTTTTGAACACTCCCTCCTCAACTCTGAAGAGGAGTTCCTTCCTGCCAGTTTCAGGATCCTCGTACGTTTCGGGCTTTATCCCCTCCACGAAGTCCTCGTATGAGAATACCGGATGGAAGGTGACGAATTCAACTGCCCTGAACTCCCTTCTTGTGCCTTCATCTAAGACACCAATAGATTTAAGGGTATCAAATCCGATCTTTGAGGCCATCCATTGAGCCTCTTCGTGGGACAACGGGAATAATGTGCCCCGAAGCATCGTCCTTACGGCGGGTGAATCGCTCATTGGTTCTTCTCTTTTCATTTCTTCGTACGTTGGGCCGTTCACAAGTTTGATGATTTTGAATTTGGCTCCTTCCTCTGTCTTCCCTGTGCATCTTGCGATTGCGGTGATTCTCTTGTAAGGATGCGTTAGATAAACAAAAGCTATGTCCCCTTCTTCCACTTCCTCGAAAGCATGGCGGAGTTTACCTGAAAATACCTCCTCAAGGCCTTCTTTAATCAGGCTGGGGTCGTACTTTGCTGTGCTCATCACGAGGAGGTAGTATTTGATGTCGTCTCTCAGGGAAGAGTCCTTTCCAAAGCTGTGGACTCCGTTAGGCACCTTTTGTCTGATGTACTTGCTCGCCAGCCATGTTTTACCAGTTCCCGGCGGGCCGTAGAGGATGATCTGTCCCTTCCGAGCGAGCAGATTATCAATTTTGCTTAACAGTTTGGGTGGAAGAAGCTGCTCATGAGTGTTATTAAGAACAACATCAAGAGTCCTGCTAAATGCATCCCACTCGAGTTTTTCCAATGTGTATTTAACTTTGGGAAATTCATCTACAACAACGCCGTTTGGGTTGTACCACAAAAAGTCAACTTTCCTGGAGTGGTTGTAGTCTGCTTGTTTAATCGGAGATTGCATAAGATATTCATACTTTTCGACCACCTTGCAAATGGCCGCTATTTGATTAATTCCCCTCTTTAAAATAACAATATCACCAATCCTCATGTTGTAAAAGTTAATTAGCATCTTCACGGCCATTTTGGGGCTTTTTGAAGTGTACTCCGGATAATATTCTTGGAGCAGTCGCGTTAATTCTTCTTTCATATTTGCTCTATTTAATGTGTTTAGATCTCCAACTTTTCCCCACCCAATGAATATTCTCCTTTCATTGTAAAACATGTTCAAAAGTTTGCCACCTTCCCCCGGATACATTTGCCAGAGGTGAACTTTATCAAAAAAGTTAAACATCTGATCAATTTCAGCGTTAATAGGAAATCCATCTTCTGAAAGTTTGCCTACTACATTCAAATATTCTTCTTTAAGTTTTTCAAATGCCTCTTTGAACTCTTGGTAATTGTACCTGGTGAAGGAATAATATCTCTCCAAAAACCTTCTGGAGCACGCGTTCATTATTGGCTCGGTTTCTATGTGTAGCTTCCCATAGAGTTCGCCAAAAACATTGAAGAGAGACCCCGTTAATCCAAGGAATTTTTCAACTTGCGGATAATAAGTTCTTAGAAGGGCATAAACTTCTTCTACCCACTTATCACTAAACTCGCTTGAATCTCTTACTGCAATCACGATTTTGGTGAGTTTTTGTATGTCTTCTTCTGTAGCTTCTTTGAGAAATTTCTGAAGAAGCTTAATATTCCCTGCCCATATCTTCCTGTTGAATAACTCTCTAAGAATCTCTCTCATGTTGCTTTCTCGATTTTCTAATCTTTCAATGAGTGCGTTAATATCTTTAATATTTTCTAGCCAAGCTGATGTCCCTGTCAGGTCAAAATGAGGATCAAATTTCTTTCCAACTAATTTTACAAAGTTCTTCCATGCTGTCAACTCTCTAACAAGTTCCTCATGTTTATCATTCAACATTCTTGTCATTTGTTTATTCCCCCATTTTGTCTATTACATTTATTTTGTTTTTTAAATTTATTATTCCCTTTTGGTTTATTAACTTAACATTTATCTAAGCCAACTTTCTCCATCCTTCAGAAGAAGAACTTTTTCGCCCCACTTCTCCTTGAACCACCCAGGACTTTCAGTGTGCACGGGGATTAAAACGTCCGGGTCAATGTCACTGATGGCCTCTTCCAGCTCTTCCTTGGAGATGTGGCCGGATGCATGAAGTCCCTTCTCAAAGACTGGCTTTCCATCGGCATTAACACTGAACCCGTGAACCTCGAAACGGAAGTACTGGAGCCAGTTCCAGAGTCTCAGAAAGCTGAAGGTCTGCTCCTCTGTGAAAGCCTCGCTCGAGGAGTAAATGTAAACCCCTCCGTCAGGCATCACATCCAGGAGGTGCGGCATGTCGTAGAACGAGAAGCAGAGGATGTAATTCTCCTGTTCCCTATGGAGTTCTTCAGGGGTTATTCCTGACTCTGGGTAGTTTATGAAAATCCACTCCTCCCATTTCTCCATTCTCGCCTTGGAGTTCCTGTAAACCCTCAATCCCTCAAGATGGTTCCCTCCATCTACCAGGCCCAGAGCGTGAAGGAAGTACGCGTCCTTTGTGGTCACCACTAGCTGTCTGCCCGTCTCCTCAGCGATTCTCTTGAAACTCTCCAGTCGTTCGAAGTTTCTAGCCGAGAAATCGGCTATGACGAGTCCTTTAGCCTCTTCCACAATTGCCTTTGCATTCTCGTAGACTTCCTCCTCCGAGACGTTGACGTCGTTTCCTCTTCCAGCCCTCGTGCCCTCAGTTATCAGAACCTGAGCGCTTTTTGCGGCCCCGATGAACTCCCTCGTTTTATCCGCGTTCTTTCCGTGTAAGCGGAAGTCTCCGGTGTACGCAACGCTAACGTCTCCCTCTACGATGTAAGCTACAGCACCGAAGATGGAATGGTCCACGGGATAAGCACGGATTTCAAAGCCCAAATCCTGCCACTCTAGTTCTTCGATACGTCCTGGCTCTATTCTCTTAACTCTATTTTTGTTCTTTGCCAGCTCGAGGTTGGCCCTCCAGTTTAGGAAGGAGCGGGCGTTCTCGGACAGAGGTTCCGTTAGAACTATGTCCCTAGTGAGATAGGGGTTATTCCCCTTTTGGCTTTCCAGCACGTATGGGTTAGTATCACTTGTCTTTCTGGGAGTGTAATACGGTAACTCCATCCCCATATGACCTCCCCGCGAGGTGTCCCGCAGGGCTTTGAGGATTATCATTGTGGTTGGAGAGCCAACGATCGGGATTTTCTCATCCAAGAGGGCGATGTTCCCGACGTGATCGAGATGAGCATGGCTTATTAGGACAGCATTGACAGGCACTCTTGGGGATTGTCTAACTTCCACCGAGATGTCGGCTGGAATTAGGTCTTTCCGGTAAACGTTGAGCCTCGGTATCAAGCCAAGCCTCCAAGGGTCATGTATTCCCCGGGAAGGCCTCTCGCTTATGAATTCCTCGTAATAGCGGGCGTACTTTGCGAAGTTCATACCAAAGTCCAAGAAGAGGCCATTGTTTCCTTCTTCCAAATGGATTTTTGAACCACCAATGGTTGTGGCTCCGTCATACACAGTTATTTTCATAGTAGCTCCCCCAAGAACGTTAGTGTCAGTATTTAGTACTTAGAGGAAGTATTTAAAAGTTCACAGGGTGATTAAATTTGTAAAAAATGTAAAAATATGGCCTAAATTAAAAGCGTCAAGAGAGACTAGGCTCCCTGCGACTCCTGATTTATCTAAGTCCTTTCTTATGCTAGACATGAAAGACTGACAAGTCTTCGGGCTTTATGGTAAAAGAAGGAAAAGAAGCAGAGAATTTCAAAGAATACTTAATGAGGAGCACATTAGCAATATGTATCCATCTAGATGGTTAAACGTGAGGAGTTATTGCATTCCTTTGATGGCTACACAAAGCATGTGATTATTCGATTTATCGAGGATGGACTGCTCAGGAGAGGGAAGGTTGGTGATGCTAGCCTGTTGAGTGTCCTGATGGAAAAGTACACGACAAGTATTACTTGGGTCTCCTACAATAGTTCTGTTATCACGGTTGCCATCGAAGTCTGTGCCGTTGCTTATTGTTTGCTGAGGGATTGATCTATCTCTTCTCTTTTGTTTTTTGGTTCAAAGATAACTCCCGAAGGTAGTGGTGCTGTGTATCAATCTTTATTCTTTTTGACTTGTTCCTCAAGGATTTTTGAGGCGAGATCCTTGAAAGTATCTTCTTCTATCATGTTCTTGTACTCGAAGAGCAACAAAGTTGCTGCTTCAAGTTGACTTTCTTCGATTAACTTAG
>Ga0256831_1001350_pt1 | contig 12932 bp, 1 predicted proteins | sample 132544metaG_FD_189087 | JGI IMG/M metagenome (GOLD analysis project Ga0256831, IMG submission 189087) | Hydrothermal vent microbial communities from Lau Basin, Pacific Ocean - 132-544 | ecosystem: Environmental > Aquatic > Marine > Hydrothermal vents | place: Pacific Ocean: Lau Basin | collected... | reverse complement strand
GGTCCAGCATACTTTTGAATAACGACCACTGAGAAATTTGTGTATTGACCGGGTGGTAAATCTAGAGTTTTTGAAGCACTCCACGCCCTTTTCCACTGAGAAGTTGCGCGATTGTATGATATGACTTTTAATTTTATTTTGGAATTTTCTTTGGTTTTTACGAAAAGATTGATTAACTTTTCTCCTGCTAACGTTGTTTTTGAAATCACGCCAACAACTTCGAGAATATTATCAAGCTTTGGGATTACTCGCCAAGAAGATATAGAATTTCTAATATCTGATTGACTCTCAAAGGTTCCCATGTAGACACTTTTTGAAAATGAAGAATATGCAAACATATATACCAAAGCTTTACTAATATACTGAATTTCTTCGCATTCTGAGGTTGCATCTGGTATACCTACTGCTTCACAAGTGGCTTGGATTTCTAAGTTAGATATATCTGTAAAATATTGAGAATATTCTTCTGCTACAATACAAGCATCACTAGGTTTTCTAACCTTTGATAAATTCTGTTTGAAGTTCATAAAGCCGTGGCTTTGCCGTGGGGTAGGGCTTAAATGCAACAAATTCTCGGGAAACAGATAAGCCTGCATATAAGCCCGCCAGGTGGCATATGCACCCATCACGGGCCACTCGGCCTCATAGTCCTCTACCGCATCCAAAGCAAAATCTTCCAGCAGTGAGCCAATATATTCCCGGGTATAAACGCCACGAATCAGGCGTTGCAGGGTTTCTATTGCGTGGCTAACGCGGGTTGTCATCTGACAGCCGCCCATAGACATATCCATGAGCAGGCGCTTGTTGATCCACTCTGCTTTTTCCAGAAAGCTATCACCAGGAGCTGCACTGTCGGAAATCAGCAGGTCGCGTAGCTGCATTAAGACCTGAGATTCGGCGGCACTGACTGCATTTGCTAAGGCTGTTTCCAAAGTCTCGAACTGGTCTTTGCGGGCTTCTAAAGTAGCAACCCAGCGGTTGAGATCGCGGGTGTTGTGCAGCCACTCTGAACGAACACTGTCTGCAACTTCGTTGGGTGGCGTTAAAATTTGGAACTGATTGGGGTGGAGGGCGATTTGAGCTTCCTGTTCCTGATTACGCCATTCGGCAAACTCGCGCTGCTTTTCCACCTGCACCAAAATCGCCTCAGCACCTTCCCACATGTTTTCCGGGATTGAGCTATCTTCTTCTGCCAGGGTATGCACTTCAGCAAGGAAGCGGTAGGATGATAGCCCCAGAGTGAACTGGGCCAGACGCGACGCAATGTCCTGCCCTGCTGCTTCCTGCTCACGCAGCTCCAGTAAGGTTTCCAATGTGAGTCCTGTATTGCTGGCGGCGAGCATGTTGCCCAATGCATCCAAGCGGGAAGTGGCGCCTTGGTGAGCAGTGTGTAAATCATCGATCCGTTCGTCCACGAATGCTCTTCGTCTTTCCCATCGTTCAAAGGCATCCAGCGAAGTTTCGATGGCAAGGCCACCAATCCCTGCAGTAAAACTATTATCAGCACTTTGTTCTTCTTCGCTGTTTTGAATATCTCTGGCTACTCGTAACACCAATATCCATACCTGAGGGATTTGGTCAGGGTCAATAATAGGAGGCTGATTGCGCTGCTCTAATGCAGTCAGCCATGCATCAAGTTCACTGTCGCTGGCCAACCAGGCATTGATTGTCAGTGGCTCGACAGAGGGCCAAAAGAGCTTCGGGCCGAATACGATTTCGGCATCGTTTTCCTGTTCGACCCAGGCGGTAAATTGCTGATGACGATAGGCGTAGGAGAGAATGTCAAAGACTGAGTTCCACACCGCTTCGCTTTCATCAGCAGTGTCTCCCAGAGCAGTGCCACTGGTAAGTGTCGAGTGAATCGCCATTAAATGAGAGAAACCCGCGGGGGTTAGGTGGAGGGTAGTGATCGCTTCTGAAGCATCTGTCACAGCATTTTCGTCTCCCTCTCCTTGCAGCGCATTGAACCATGTCTGGAGTTGCTCAATTGTCTGGGACAGTTCACTTGCAAGTAGGGTATCTAACCCAGCCAGGTCGGTGGTGGTTGATTCCACCATTCCCAGCCGGTGACTGGTCAACAAAGTTTGACGCTGTGTCAGCAGAGCATAGGCAGGATTGATGTCAAAGGGAGTGCGTAGATAGCTTGCATCGATCAGTGCTGGATCGATATAGGGCAGTCTGTTGGTGCTGTTGTAGTCATCCGGCATCCAGTCTTGAATTTGCCACTGATTTTCTAATTTTTCGCGCTGCCAGGTAATGAGCTGTGGTCGTGATCGGGTTGCAAACCGATTTTGTTTGCGTGTATTTACATAGCCAAATGTGGTTTCCAGGAGATCCTCTGTGGGATTGATACTGGGATTATCCACATTAAAGAACAATTCCGGCACCACAGATTCAACAACACCGATAATATTGGCGACAGCGCTCAACTGTGCAGCAGCTTGTTCGGCAGTGAAATCGCTCGTAGGAGCATTGCCCTCGATGGTCAGAGAAGCGCGACGAAGCTGCTCGAAGCTAACCCCCATGTTAGTCATAATTGTTTTATAAAGCTGGTTTCGCAGGCGGCGATAAGCATTACGGAACGGAGTTGGCATTTGCAAATCGGATTCGCCCAGCCTGCCGATAAAACGCCACAGGCTTTCGACAACGAGACGCACCTGGCGGACTTCCTGAGTGACCGCATCACAGTGAGTGGGAAGACCAGCAAAAGGCTGGTGAAATTCGTTGACGAAGTCGCCGAACGTGACCGTTGCTCCCTGGTATTTAACATGGGTCAGCATCCAGTCGAGTAAGTAGGCCATGTAGGCGGCGGGACTGACTGCGGTGGTGCAGTCTTCACAGCCGCAGTTGTTGATTTGCGCTTCGATTACCTCTCTGACGCCAGTGGGAATCTCTGAGTCGTCATTGTTTCCATCGTCTGGCGAAGTGACAATTTCCAGCCAGTTACCGGCAACTTGGTGATGCATGACTTTCACCAAATCCTGGTTGGCTTTATAGAAAGTGTAGGCCGCAGCATCACCGCCCAGGCCTTCACTATGACGGCTAACAAATTCGGCTCGGCTCACGCGAGCGATTGTCTGTGGGCTTGCCAGACCATTGTTAAACAAATAGGTTTGCTGTGCTTCGGTCAGATCTGGATTGAGCACGGTGATTTTGGCTCTATCTCTAAGCCGGGTTAGTTCTTCATTATCATCGTCATCGCCTACATCCATATTTGGGTTACTTAACAAGTCATCAAACGTTGCAATACCCCGATCTCTGAGACGAGCAGTGAGACCTGCTGATGCAAGATCGCTAATGGCGGTTTGCTCTTCGGCAGTGGCTTCAACGGTGACCTGTATTACGGCGACTTCGTTTTGCTCGGCTACAGCGTTGATCTCGATTGTTGCCAGAATTCTTTCCTCATCGTTCAAGGTGAGCTGTAAGCGGCGTGAGGTATCGGATGGTGCATCACCAGGGAGCACAAAATCGAGTACCAGAATACCCTGACCATCGATGTTGACAACGCCGCTGTCCTGAACGTCTGATTCTGCATCCAGATCAATCACATTAGCTAGAATATTGCCTAGTGGCCGGTTGTTCTGAGCATTTATAAGCTGAACGACGAAACGATGATTAACGATGCGCCCCTGCTCAATTCGAGCAGAGTGAATGGCATCCAGAATTTCCGGAATTTGCGCCGTAATATCGGGGATAATAGCCTCGCGAATGGCCGTTTCCAGAACAGTTTGCAGGCCAGTGCTGGGGGTGTCAAGTAGTGCAGCCAGATCGGTGGGTAGTGATTGACGGAACCAGCCGTAGAAGGCGGCAAGTGGAACGCTAATGGTTTGCTCAAACTGGGCGGCGATGCGCAGAAAATCCAGTCGCTGTTGCAGGCTTGCCTGTTCGACTCTGCTGTTTGACTGGAGTAGTTCCTGAACAAGGAACTGGAGGTCATCGTCTGTGAAGGTAGCATAAGGGACGTTTTCACGAATGAGTTCCAGATCGGTCTGCAGCTGTTCCAGCTCTGACGGGGTGGGGGTTTCAACCTCAGGGGATTGTGCGGCGATGAGGGTGAGATCAATGTGCGCCTCTGAACCAGCGTTGAAGTGGGGTTCAGACTCGACAGCATAGCGATCATCTTCCGTGCGGCCGCGCACGATAATGTCGGCTGAGCGGGCTTCGTTCAGTTGGAATTGGGCCTCTGAGTATTCGATACGATAGCGTCCTGTTGCGGTAGAGCCAGGTGAGCCGAACGGGCCAGCGATTCGGATTTCGCCGAGCAGTTGTTCGCTGCGAAAATCGCGATCAAAAGCCTGGACGATAACATCCGTGTCAATCTCAGTTCGACTGGGCGGGTCAAAGTTAAAGCTGCCGAAAACCACACGGGTGCGCAGGCCATTGAGTTGAGCCAGGATAGCATCAATCCGATCGGCGATATCGGGAATGATATTGCTGCGGATAGCACCTATCAACGTGCTTCTCAGCAAACCTCCTTCTTGCGCTAGCAAGCCCGCCAGAGTATGAGGTTGCCCTAGTCGCCGCCACCAGCCATATCCCGCTTCGATGGGGATGCCATGATCACGGCTGAGCATGGCGGCTTCGTTCCAGGTGATAATGCGAGAGCTTCGCTGTTGAGAATCACGGGCGAGGAAAGTGATTTGCTCAAGAGTGAGAGCGGCGGGGTCGATGTCTTCCATTAGCGGCATCAGGCTCGCCACCAGGCGCTCGAATTCTGAAGCCGGATTTTCAACCGGGTGCAGCTCTAGCCGAATATCCACGACCTCATCTGGTGCGTTGAAAATGATCTCCGTTTCTCCAACCAGCAAGCCATCCAGCGTACGGGCCTGAACCTGAGTATCTGCCGTGCCACTTCCCTCGGCGGATTGGTATTGTCGGCTGGAGTAGCGAATACGGAAGGTCTGACTTGAATTTCTAAATGGCACCTGGAGAGTGACCTCTCCTAAGAGCTGTTTATTGACCAGGCCAATGCCGTAGACCTGAACAACAATGTCTGTCTCAGGTGCGGCGTTGGCATCGGATATGAAAACGGTTCCAGATATTGATGGCATGGTCTTGTCCTTTGATATTTTGTGTGGAATTACATTGAGCTTATACTAAAGTTTGGGTACCACGTTTCAGCCGAACACAGGGGGCTACACAAGAAAGCCTTTCAAAACACCAACAACAGCTCACAGTCTTAATATGTATTTTATTTTTACGATTCGAGTTCTAATTATGGCTGCATTCCATATTCATACGGATCAGTACCGCGCCTATAATATTTCAACTTGTTCCTATACTTATTTTTCCAGTTATATCGAATAGATTTAAAATCGCCAGAGAAGTGTATGACCAAAGCGTTTATTCGAAAGGTTGTTATTTTCCCTCCATTTGGAACTGCCTTAGTCCAATATCCCGCATTTATAAAAGCGTTGGGTTTATGTTTGGCACCATTGAATTCGCTCATATCGCCATCAATTTGTACTATTGGTCTACCAAAGAAACTACCGCTATTGCTCCAACTTCTATTCGCATACACATTTATTCCCAAAAAATTTGCTATTTGGGATGTAAAAAGCTCTCCCGCCAGGTAAGTCTTGGCTCCAACTTTGATATCTCGTCCTCCTCCTGTATTACAAGCTAAAATAATTAAATTCGACGAGCTGTTCAGCAAGGGCTTAAGTGGTGCTAGCTGAGCTTCCATATCTTGTTTTCTATCCGTTTCGCTAGCATCTGGCTTACGAGGTACAAGCTCCTCACCCACTCTAAAATATGAAGATTCATATGCTCCATGAGAATCTATGAAAATGTTACCTACTTCAAATTTCCAAAATTTACCGTAAAAGGATTCATTCAATCTATTAATCGATTGTCTAATTTTCTTGCTTGCCTCATCTACTGTATCTACCTGAATAATTACAATCTCAGTTTTTTTTGCTGCTTCTAATGAGTTTATTAAAGCTGTGTCGAGATTACCCAAAATATCAACCATATCCTCTGATTCTTTTGTGACAAAAAAATGGACTTTGTGACTCTTTAAGGTTTTATTTGGTTTCGAGCTAGCATCTAAATTTTGATTTTTAGGCTCAGGGCTCTCTGAACTCGTACCTGTTTCATCCACATAAGTAAGTGGATTATTTATTGCGTATTTAAACAAATTAATGTCATCGATAGGACCTAGAGGATCAGCACTTAGCCAGCGCCCCAATCCTAGAAGATAATTGCGAATACCATGAATACTTAACCCACTCTCCTCATCCCTCTCCTTTCCGGTAAACCGATACCGCTTTCTCTCAAAACTTCCAAAACTTGTCTCCCCATAGGGCGTAGATTCTTCCCGATTAACCAGTTCACCTACCTCATTTACAACAACATTGCTACTCCCCAAATGGTCGCCCAACTGATACTGAACTGCGGGCGATAAATCATCCGCAAAGGCCGCTCCCACCCGCACCAACGCAATCCGTGACTGGTCATCCATTACATGCAGGGTGTTATTTTCTGACTCCTGCCCAACCCTGATTCGGCGGTGATGCTCAAACACCCCATCCACATACACCGTCATATTTATCTCACCGCCCTGACGTCGTACCCACTTCATAACCCGCTGACCTGCCGCATCATACACATAGTGTGCATGTACCGATGGTTCCACTTCATTCACCTGATTGCGAAACGCCTTCATCTGGTCGCTACCCGTCCATTCAAAATGTCGCGTTAGCCCTTCCAGGGTCATATTGCCGCTGGCGTCATACTGGTAGAGGATGTCTGTTTGTCCCACTGATACCATCGCTAGCCGATTGTTTGGTGCTGTGTCTGTATCGGCCTCACCATCATTATTTACCATCTCGAATTCACGATTTCTGGCTTGTACAGAGCCATCTGCCTGACTATGTTCATGACGCAGTCGTTGCATATTGCCCATCGGGTCATATTGGTACTGCTCCCGATAGGGTCGAGTGCGGGTCAGGTCTGTGCAGCGTGGCGCATCGTTCCAAAGCGGCAAGTTGGCTGGCCGGTCACACTCTCTTCCCGTTGCTGTCAATAGCCGATAAATTGGGTCATAAGCAAACTGTCGATCTAATCCATCCCGTCCCAGTTGCGTATTCAGAATGCCGCTGCCTGGTGTTCGGTCATGAATTGTCGAAATATTTCCCGCCAGATCGTATTCGTAGGCAAAATCCTGCAGCGGCAAACCGGTCGGTTGAAAACCATTATTGGTTTGCTCGTACCGCTCACTGCGCAGCCGTGCTAAGCGAAACGTTTCCGGGTCGTAGGCGTAGCGCGTCATGACGCCATTGCCATAAGCAATCAGCGTTCGCTGCCCCTTAGCGTTGTAGGCTATCTGCTCAACGTAGGTCTCGCCATTCAGGGCAATCCGCTCTAATGCACCCGCCCGGTTATATTCTGGGTGCAGTTCCTGACGATTTCCTTCAACATCCTGCGGATACTGCATTTGCACCGTGCGGTTTAATGCGTCGTAGCTCATATTGCTGACGTACGCTTGGGTAGCCAGCAAAGTATTCGCTAACGCCTCCAATGCTGGCAAGGTATCTGCCGAGTCCCAATCGAGCCTGAATACCTCTACCTGCCAGTTGTTCTGTGCTGCTTCGGTGAACCTGTCTTGAAAGGCTGCATCGTCAATCACCCGACGCACCTTGCCCAGCAGATTGCCTTTGAAGTCAAACCCGCTAAAGATTAATTGCCCCGCCTCATCATAGTGCCGGATCAGTTGCCCCAGCAGATTATTGGTGCGTGCACTGTCATGATCCGTTTCATCGCCGTAGATGAGGCGCTGGCGTATGCCTGAAGCAGCCTCCTGGGTATCACGGCTCCATTGGTGAGTAGGCCGATTCAGTGCGTCATACGCCTGTAGCATCAACGCCCCTTTGCTGTCGCGACGCTCCAGTTCATTCCCCATGGCATCCAGTACTGTGCGCTTTAGTCCTGCATCAATGCTGTCTATGCGCAGCGGATTATTTGCCAGGTCGTAGCGATATTGAAAAGCCGCTCGTCCCAGGGCATCGGTTACCGTTAGCACATTGCCGCGTATGTCATAGCGGGTATGTGTGACATACCATTCGGTTTCAGGGTTAGAACCATTCCGTTCGATAGCGATGACTGTCCGCCCTAACGCATCTACTACGGCACTGGCAGGGGTAAAGTGATGTGACTCGGGAACCCGGCTTCCCAGGTTTACCAGTGTACCATCGGGTAGCACGCCTGTGCTGACAGGTGCCAGGTCGTTGGCATCGTAGGTGTAGGCTTCCCAGGGCGTGGCAATAAACTGGTCTGGATCGTTCAAATTTTCTGGCACGCCATAAATCACCTGCTGTTCTGAGCCATCAGGATTGACAGTGCGAACTACTTGACCCCGTGGGTCGTAGAACAGGGTAGCTCGTTGCCCCATTTCGACTTCAACAGGGGGGATAAAGTCCCAGTCGGTGGCGAAATAAGGTTCATATTTCTCGACGACTTGACCTTTATTATCGTACACTTGCCAGCCACTAACGATGACACGCGTTTGCTCAGTCAGCATTTCGCCGATGGTATTCCCAACGATGGCTGTTTGATCGGCAGGCAGTCCGACATCCCCGCCAAACGGCAGTGCGCCGAATACCAAATCTTCGGCCTGCGTGCGGGTTTGCAGCAGACGACCAAAGCCATCAGAATATTCACGTGACTCAATGATGTTATCCCGCTGTGCCAGGGAAACGGTGGTATCGGTAATGTGGTATTCGCGCTGGATGGTGTGTACAGATATTGGTCGCCTGTCATTTTCAAAGGCCAGAAAATCGTAGATCAATCGCGTACCGGGAACCTCCAGCGTATCCCCCACATCTTCATCCACTTTACCCATTACTGTCGTACTTTCCAGTAAGCCCAATGGGGTAAATTGAAATGCCTGCCGGTTGCCGTTGGGATCGGTCATTAACACCGGTTGCATGACCTGATAGTTGTAAACCGCTTGCATGGCCAGACCGACAGGGTTTGTTACCGCGACCGGAAACAGTTCAAATTCATCGTAATTGATGCTCGTATCCCGACCCAGTGGATCACGTGTGACTAGAAGCAGCCCACGAGCATTCTCAGCGCTGTGGAAATCATATTGCTGGCGGGTTGTGGTTACGAAGTAGCCGCGTGTGTGATCATCGTTCCCTGCAAAAAAGGTGTATCCAGCCAGTTCAGAGGTTCGTTCCCGAAATAGCTGCGGATATTCTTCGCTCCAGTCAGGTGTAGCATCTGGCATTAAATAGGGAGGGATCTCGGGTGGATTGAGGCTTGCATCTCCACTGTGATAGACCTCCGCCAGAATTTCTTCTGTTAATACCAGTGCTTCGCTACGCACCAAGGCACCGAAGTTGCCAATTGTTCCCAATGGAAGACCAGTAAACGACTCACCATCGTAGTAGTTGAGTGTTTGACTGAGGAGATTAAGGGTCGCACCGTTTACTTGAATTGTCTGCCATAACTCAAAGACAGTCAGGCTACCATCGTTGATAATTTCATAGCCTTCAGCGCGTGCTGACCGGTTAACGATATAACGGTTTTCGTCATCCCGTTGGGCAAAGATTGTGGTGGCCAATGTCGCCAGATAAGGTTCTGCTGTCTCAGCAGCCACACGGAAATCCCTGCCCCTGGGAACAGCGATACTGGCCTGCATGTGGGATTGACCATATGCATCATAATCATCGGTGAAACTGAACTGGGTCATCGGCTCATTTCCACGTTCCCACTGCGTGGTGCGCTGGGCAATGCCAAACGGAAAGAAGATGGGTAAGTGCTCATCGTCATCGGCGTTGGGTGGCAATTCCTCTCGTATTCCTTGCACTGACTCGGTGACAGTGTAAGGGCGTTGTTCTCGAATAGTGTCATCCTGAGCATAAATTTCGCTGCGTAACAAGTTTCCTCGCAGGGTTCGCAGGGCATCGCGCTTTGCTCGCCGGGGAAGGGCATTTAGAAAGTCGGTAATTTCAGATGGTCGTGTCAATACCTGCGGATCTTCGACCCAATACTCATCGCTGTAATCAACTTCTTCCCAGTCCCCAAATTCTTCGCCAATTGGCCCTTGATGAAACCAGGATTTGGTCAACATCGGTGGCGAGAAATAGCGGGCTCTATCCAATCCGGTAACAGTTAGGAAATTGATTCCCTCGCCATGCAGGCCAACACTGTTGTAATTCTCAAAGCGCTCGGTATCACACTGCTCAACCCGACCAAATCCGCGAAATTCACGCTCTGCCCCATCCCAATAACCATGATGATAGGTGTATTCGGTGGTCAGTTTGCCCTGGGAGATTTGGTCAATAACCTCAACCCTTGAGACCACTTGAACAGGGAAGGGAAGCGATGTTTTCCAGCGGGTTTCCGGCCTGAGTTCATCTTGCAAATAAAAGCGGACTGAAGACTCATAGCCAATCTGGGTCAGTGCCCCCATGTGATTATCCATTTCTATCAGCAGGTATGGCTTGATTGCTCCTGTGAAATCCAAAAAATGCATGCCGTGTCGATCAAGCTGACCAACATCCGTGCTCCATAAAACGCCGCTGATGCCTGTGCCGAGCAGGTCGACCAGTCGAACTGCATCCAAATTGGTCAGAGGTGGTGTGCCGTCGATCTCAATAGGCTCGCTCCAGCCGTTGCCACCTTGATTGATGTACAGAATCACTTTGCAGTGATCGATGAAGACAATATCTGCTAATCCATCTCCGTCAATGTCGCCGATGAGAATCCTGCGTGGGTCGTAGCCATACGGATAGCGTGGGCTATTGCGCATCGAAACCCGTTTGCCCCAGTTGCCATAGCCCAGATTGGGCCAATAGTCGATATTGCCATCGTGGATAAGAATGATGTCTTGCAGTCCATCACCGGTCATGTCACCCCATTTGACGCGGGGATCAGAAAAGTTGACGTTGGGAAAATTTGCAATATCCTGACGAGCAACTTGCCGTGTTTCATGCCAGCCCTGGTGAGGGTCATTAAAGTAGCATTCGAGTCGACTACTTGAATGTATTACGTCAGTGACTCCATCGCCAGTCAGGTCAACCAACTGAACTTCTGGCCCTTCGAGATTGAAGCTGGGGGCAACATCATAGCGCTGAAACGCTTTTCGGTCCCATAGCCCACCGAAGCGCATCGGGTAATAGCCTGAGAGCCGCTCATTGGTGACCAGCAGGTCGATGCGTCCGTCGCCGTTGGCGTCAATCATTTGCACACCAGCGTCAGCCAGGGTTACGCCAGCTGGAGCTTCGCGCATTTCGCGCGGCAAATCGAATTTTCCGTTTCCCAGGTTACGCCAATAGCGCACCGTTCCATTCATTTGCAAAATATCCGGTAGCCCGTTGCCAAACAGATCGGCCAGCTCCAGATCTGGGCTGGCGAGAGAGCGGGCAGGTAAATCACGTCCTTGCACGGGTGAGAAGGTTCGGCCTTTTGGCTCAAAGCGGCTGTAGTCAAATGCCAGGACGGGTAGACGCTCCTGGGTATCATTACCAATTACTCGCACTTGATTGAGTAGCGAAAAGCCGTTGAGTGGCAATCGTTGATTGAGATCTGCCAGGTCATCCCGCTGATCCAGGTAGGTTAATTGATAAGTTCGCACCAGGCGTGTTTCGCCAGCGTGGGTTTGAATGACGATCCGTTGACAACGTCGTCGCGTCCGGATTTCAAAGCCGGAGCGATAGCTGGAAAAGAGGTCAGGCCGGTTTTCATATTCAAAATTTACCGAGACAATAAATTCAGGATTGTCTCTATCTCCATGGTCTGCGTACTGAATACGTGTCAGGTAGAGTTGATCCCAGTGATGAGGGCCATCTTCACCCAGGTCACGTTCATACTCATAGGTGATACGGTTGCCAAACGGATCCTCTGTACGGGTAAGATTCCAGGCGTAGCGGTTGTCACGCCTTAGCGGATCAGGATTGGCCACCACGGCTGGGGCTTCCTCGCCAGGGGCGGTGTCAGGCGTTCCGTAGTAGCTGACCAGCCCATCTTTACTCCATACTTGCCAAAAGTTTTGGTTTACGCTGTGATGGTGTTCGATGCGAGCAAAAAGGCCTTCTGTTCGGGGTCGGTAGCGTGTTACGTTAGCCTGGCGCTCGATCGGCACGAGATCTTCCGCACCTGAAAGCACAAAGGTATCCTGTTCGTCGTCATAACGGGGGATGCCTTTGGATGTTTTGCGAATCACGCCAGGAATACTCAGACCCCAGCCTAGTCCATTGCCAGTGCTATAAACCAGACTTAACTCAGGTTGAAGACCATTGCGCCCCGGGGGGAGGGCAATCGGGACAGTAAAGTTTCCGGTTCCTGTGAAAAGGTCGGGTGAGAATGTTTCGCCGATTCCTTGAAGCGCTCCGCCACCTTGGGGTGTCGAAATGATCTGTTGTGATATTCCAGAGTTATTGCTCACCTTACCTCTCCCATTAGTATTGAACTACTTCTAGCAGATTGGTTAGTCTCTATTCTAACGACCTTTTTCCGTTTATGGCAAATTTTTGATGGATAAAAATTTCAATGGGATATGGAGATCGGTATTGTGAACTGAGTATGCGTTAGATGAAAAAAAGTGACTATAAGTGCAGAGAATACAAGTATATTCATTGCGATATATCCTTTTTGATGATGATATTTTAATCAGATTAGGCTTATAGCTAGTCCTTGTCAACTCGTATTCAGAAAGCATGCGCCACGTTTGCATAAAAATATGGGTAAGAAAGTATCAAAGAGAAAAATGATAGAGAATAGAGGAGCAGACGTTACTAATGAAGCGACGGAGAACTCATTATATTACTTAAACAATCTTTGACTGAAAAAGAACTTCTATCTTGAATAAATACTTTATTAAATTTGTAACTGCTCAGCGTAATTTCATTATGAAATAAAATCGGGCAGTTTTTTATCAAATAACATTTCCATAGCATGACTTGAAGTCACACCATGCTTTCGGC
>Ga0256831_1001349_pt1 | contig 12936 bp, 12 predicted proteins | sample 132544metaG_FD_189087 | JGI IMG/M metagenome (GOLD analysis project Ga0256831, IMG submission 189087) | Hydrothermal vent microbial communities from Lau Basin, Pacific Ocean - 132-544 | ecosystem: Environmental > Aquatic > Marine > Hydrothermal vents | place: Pacific Ocean: Lau Basin | collected... | reverse complement strand
GAGCATATAGGATGATGTATTCATTAAAAGGAGTAATGACTATTAACACCATCATGGCTATGGTCTCCGGCTTTCCCGGATTATTCTTCGGGCACCGGGGCCTGCTAAAGATAATCTCCCTAATGATTCTATGGATGATCACCACAGGGTTTGTATCAATGTACTTGTTCAGCTTTCCCCGGGCACCCTACCCCAAGCTCAAGAAACCTGCGAGACACGAGGCATTGATTACCCGTAAAGAGATTCAGAGGGGGCTAAAAGATTGGGGAGCCGAGACCTCGAAGAAAAAGTAAAGAAGTATAGTAGACTATTATCCCGCGTCATAGACAATGTCTCGAAGAAAGTGATCGGTAAGAAGAAGGAGCTAGAACTGGTCTTGGCGACACTGTTTTCCGAGGGCCATGTCCTCCTCGAGGGAGTCCCCGGTGTCGCAAAGACCCTAATGGCAAAAACTATAGCCAGGTCTCTGGGCCTGGACTTCAAACGTGTACAGGGAACACCAGATATGCTGCCATCAGATATTATCGGGGTACAAATCTTCGACCCCGCCAGGCAAGGCTTCGTCTTCAAGCAGGGACCGGTGTTCACCAACATCCTGTTCGTTGACGAGATAAACCGTATGCCTCCGAAGACCCAGGCGGCACTGCTTGAGGCTATGCAGGAGAGACAAGTAACCATCGAGGGCAGAACATACAGGTTGCCGAGCCCCTTCCTCGTTATTGCGACGATGAACCCCATTGAGATCGAGGGGACATTCCCCCTGAGCGAAGCACAGGATGACAGGTTCTTGTCCAAGGTCATCATAGGGTATCCCGGTGTGGACGAGACTGTTGAGATCCTTATGCGCTACTACGATATAGTCCGCGAAGAAGATGTAGAGCCGGTTCTTACGCCGAAAGAGATCTTGGAGATAATCGATACGGTTAAGAAGATCAGGGCTGATAAGAACGTGTTGAAATACATAGCATTGATCGTGGAGGCTACCCGTAGCCATAAAATGGTGAGGCTGGGGGCATCGCCCCGTGGTGCAATAGCACTCCTACTGCTCGCGAGAGGAATAGCTCTTATGAGGGGGAGAGACTATATTACACCCGATGATGTGAAATATGTTGCTCATGCCGCGTTGAGGCATAGGATTATGTTATCCGGTGAAGCCTTGATAACAGGGCTGACGCCTGACAAGATCATCGACTTCATTCTCGAAAGGGTAGAGGTTCCTTGAAGATAACTTTTAGCGGATACACGCATCTGGTCGTTGCTTTATTGCTTCTCCTATACAGCCTGTACTCTAGATCCCTGATCGGATTATCCATAGCTCTCGCACTCATACTTGTTTTCTACTATGAGTACCACGTGTTCTTCCAGACAAAAAACTATGTACGGGACATCACTGTCGAGCGTGGCGTAGACAAGAAGGTATGCGGTGAGCTAGACCAGGTGAAAATGATTCTGAGGTTCAAGAACCATGGAGATAAGCCTATCCCGCGGCTAATGGCGATCGACACGCTCCCCGAGTTCACGAGCACCAGGAAGAAACCCGTATTCACAATAGCATTACCTCCGAGATGCGAGGCCGTAGCAGAATATCTCTTTAGGGTAGAGGCTCCCGGAACCCATTGCTTCGGAAAGCTCTATATGTCGATAACCGATCCACTGGGCTACTTCTTCGAGCAATACTCCTATACAGCTAACGCGTACACTGTGGCTCTGCCGAGAACCGCTAGGACAAGGGTTTCCGTTAAGAGTCTCCAGAAGATCATCGGGGCATATATTGCTGGGAAATCATTGTCAGGACTATACGATCTAGCCGGTTATAGAGAGTACCAGCCAGGCGATGACCCTAGAAAGATCCTGTGGAAAGAATATGCAAAGACGAGGAAACTGGTTGTAAGACTAGATTACGGCGAGTCAAGGGCTAAGACCCTCGTACTAGTCGATACAAGGAACTATTTATGGTACGTTGGAAGACCACCCAATACTCTCGCCCACGCACAGTTAAGGCTTGCACGGGGAATACTAGAATATCTAGCCAAGACAGGCTCCCATATCGATATGGCCGTATGTTGTGACATATCCCCTAAGCTTAGGATAGGGGTTGAAAAAGACATTCTTGGAGCAATATATGATATGTCATCACTAATAAAGCCGGGCGAGGGGTGCCAGTTACCATTATCAGTATACGCTGAGCAAGCACGGTATCTCGGCATAGACCCCATGCGGTACGATCTAGTAGTCCTCGTCACTAATCCGCTGACACTATTACTGGAAGGACCCGATCCGCTGGATAAGCTGCTCCACGTATACGCGGGGAAGCTCTTCCTCCTCTTCCCCGACTATGACTACGAGAGCCTCACAGGCAGAGACGAGTACAAGGCTCTCCTCTCAAGGATAGCGGCCCGAATAGCAGGGCTTGGGCTAGGATTTGAGATTCCAGAGATAGGTGTTAGGATCAATGTTGGAGGGCGACGATAATGGATGATCTAGTGATATTCATTATTATGTTGGCAGTGATAAGCATAGGTATCATTCTGGAGAAATATATTTGTGCGACAGAGATAGCGGCAGCTATAATTCTAGGGTCGGTGCTTGCGGGCATATATCTCGGGCTTAACCCGGTCTACATAGCACTGATAGCCGCATTGATCCCCGGCTATAAGTACGTGCTTCTCATGACGGATAAACCGTATAGAGCCAGCGGCGGCCTAAAGATCCTATGGGGGTCATTATCGAGGTACTCGGTCTACATGATGCTGGCCATTGGACTATCCCTCGTCCTTGCCGGGAAGAAGCTGGAATACATTGGCGCGTGGGAGTCCGAGATGCTATACATACTTGTAGTATTCACGGCCCTCACGGCAACTCTTGATCCGAGACCAGGGCTCTTCACGTGGATCGGTGATAAGCTGAAAAGAGAACTGTCGAGCATCGAGAACGCCCTTATAAAGCTGGCTTATGTGCTCGGCATAGTGCTTCTACTCACAGCTATATGGCCTTCATATAGCTCAGCGGGCCTTCTAGGTCTCATGCCCTATACTGTCTCTCTAGCTCTGAGGCGCAAAGGTCATAGAGTATTATCTAATATTGCTTTAGCCGTATCCATGGTTCTTACGATATTTTTTCTTACCATAAACACATACTAGGGTCTTAGATAAAGGTGTGTAAAGATGGGGAGCCAACTACGCAGGTTCGGCCTAATATATAGTTTGATATCGCTACTGGCCTCAATAGGTTTCTTCTCATTCGCCGTATATGTTCTCGTGTACAATAAGGTTCTTGAAAGCCTGTTATCGTTTGTAACCGGCATAATACTGTTGAGCACAAGCCTGTCAATATATCGCGACGCCGCCAAAAAGACTGACCAATGACTTGACTATCTATACAGATTGATTAGTTTTTCTAACAAAATACTTTGTAGAGGTAATCCTTAATAAAGAGAAAAGACAGAACTAGATAAATGGTGATTAATAAATGCCCAGATTCTCCGAACTCATATACTCCCCGGAAACAGCCCAAGGCCAGGCAATAACTAAGGCAGAGACGCATACCCCAAAAATAGAGGTTCCGGAGCAGATCAAGCCCGGCGAGCCATTCACAGTAAAAGTAGAGGTGGGCCCCCATCCAAACACGGCCCAGCACAGCATAAGGAGGATCGAGCTATATTATTACGAGGAAGGCCGCCCCTTCAACCCCGTGAGGCTGGCGACCATCGACTTGGAGCCAGGATACGCTGAGCCAAAACTGGAGATCACACTGAAGCTCGAGAAGCCGGGAACACTCTATGCCATCGCATACTGCAACCTGCACGGATTATGGGAGGCCAGAAAAGAGATCAGGTTCTAGAGCCTTTTTTACTTAGCCAGATAACCCTTCGGCAAACAGAACTTTTCCCCAAATCCTCATAACCACTACTGGTGATCACGGAATGAGAGATGCTGTACATAAAGTTAAAGTGCCAGCAAAGATCACTGAGGCGATCGATGAATACAACAGGTACCGGTCACCCGAAGCAATAGCGGAAATTATTGATTATAAAGACAAAGAGCTGATTGTCAGGTTCACTGGCTCTTTTTGCTTCACGTGTGGAATCAATGACTGGATCGAGGATCTAAAGTACGTGCTGGAAGACCACGGGGTTGAAGCCGAGATAACCGAGATCATAGAAGAGAGTGAAACCAGCAGAGTCGCGAAATTCAGGGTCAAGAAAATAGCTTGAGAGAAACGATAGTATTTTATCAGATTTGTCTGATCGATATCTTGTATGTTTCCCCCTCGATCTCCCATTCCTTGGTATAGGCGTCGCCGGGGTGCTCGCTCGTTATCATTATTTTCTCTGCACGCGTCTCGCCAGCGATGTAGCTGAGCTTCTTCTCGATCAGCTTTACATGCGGCTCCGGCACTGTCATCCAGACGATTATCTTGGCGTCGAGCGGTAGGTTTAGCTCCTTCCTCATGACCTGTATGCGTCTTATAACGTCTCTTGCTAGGCCCTCCGCCAGCTCCTCCTCTGTTAGCCTTGTATCTATTACTACGGCTCCCCACTCCGTGTCCTCCACGCTGTAGCCCTCAATATATACTGGTGTTATCTTGACATAGTCCTTGGTTATCTCGGCTTCGCCGCCGTCTTCCAGCTTGATCAGGGCCTTGCCCTCTGCAAGTATTGTTCTGGCTACTTCGTCCTGGTGTTCTAGGAGATACTTTATCACCTGCCTAGCCTGTTTGCGGAATCTCGGCCCTATCTCCTTGTAAATCGGCTCTATCTTGTACCTGACTAGTTTTCCTAGTTCACTTACGGGTCTTACCTCCACGTTCTTAGCGTTGGCTATACGCTTTACTAGATCGGCGTACTTCTTCACCGTCTCAGCGATTCTTTCATCGTCACTATATATTATTATGCTTTTGACCGGCTGTCTCAGCTTTATCCCGGCCTTCATACGCGCTGCCGCCGAGGCCTCATAGATCTGCCTGACCAGCTCCATTTCCTCCTCAAGCCCTGGATCAATGTATTCTTCGTCAATGCTCGGCCACTCCATTAGATGGATTGATTCTGGCGCACCGGGCTCCGCGGGCCTTATGAACTCCCGGTATATTTTCTCAGCCATGAAGGGTATCATCGGGCTTGCCAGGAGCAGCCATTTCTTCAACACATAATAGAGTGTAGCGTAGGCTGCGAGCTTGTCGGGAACGTTCTCTTCGATCCATACACGAGGCCTTATCAGCCTTATGTACCAGTGGCTCACATCCTCTACGATGAATTTCCTGATGAGTCTCGCGGCTTCGTGGACATAGTATTTCTCAAGGTACTCCGTAACCTTCTTGGTGAGGGTGTTTATTCTTGACAGGATCCACTTGTCCTCTATCCTTAGGTGTTCCCTGAGCCTTTCCAGTCCCTGCTCTATTGGGTCGTAGCAGTCGAGCTCCATATATGTTGATGCGAAGACATATGTGTTCCACGCTATACTTAGATCCTTCCTAGTCTCCTCTATGCCCTTCCAGCTAAACCTTAAGTCCTCCCACGCGGTTGCTTGTAGAACCCATAGCCTAAGGGGGTCCCTACCCATCTTCTCTATGGCCTCATCAGTGCCCACATAGTTTCCAAGGCTCTTATGCATCTCTCTCCCATGCTCGTCCAGGACAAAGCCGTGGACCAGCACGTTCTTGTAGGGGGCTTTGCCGAAGCCCAAGACACCGGATCTTAGGAGGCTGAAGAACCAGCCCCTAATCTGGTCATGTCCCTCCGTTATGAAGTCTAGGACGACCTCGTCCCTAGGGAGCCTCTCGGGATGAGCTCTCGCCGCATAGAATGCTATTCCGCTGTCAAACCAAACATCCGCTACGTCCGGCACTCTCTTCATGGGTTTCCCGCAGACAGGGCATTTCAACACCACCTCGTCTATCCACGGCCTGTGCAGTTCTACTGGTCTTCTACCACCGTGTTCTTCGAGCTCCTTGATACTGCCTATGACGAGCCTATGGCCTTCTGGGCATATCCATATTGGTAGTGGTGTTCCCCAGTACCTCTGCCTGCTTATCACCCAGTCCTGCAGATTCTCCAGCATGTTCATTAGTCTTTCAAGCGCCCATCCGGGCATCCAGTTAACTCTTGAAGCCTCTCTCTTCAGTTCCTCCTTGAGCTTCGTCACCCTTATTATCCACTGCCTCGTAGCCCTCTGGAGTACAGGGGTCTTACATCTCCAGCATATAGGGTACTTGTGCTGGAGAGAGCCGCTCCATAGGAGGGCTCCCCTGTCTCTAAGGTCTTGTATTATAACCGGGTTGGCGTCCCTGGCGTATAGGCCCTTATACTTGCCCGCCTCCTCGGTGAATCTTCCCTCATCGTCTACAGGGCTAGCGATAATGTCTACGCCGTATTTCTTCGCTATGCTGAAATCCTCCATACCGTGTCCGGGCGCTCCGTGTACTAGTCCTGTACCCTCATACATCGTGACTACTTCGGGGGCCATGAAGACCTTATGGTGTTTTGATAGTTTCTCCTGTAGGGGGACAATGTCTCTCAGCGGATGATCATACTCGAGCCCCTCTAGCTCCTTACCCATGAACTCCTCGATTACCTCGTACTCTCTTATCCCGGTCTCCCTTACGACATGTTCTAGCCTCGCCTTGGCGAGAATGTATTTCTCGTCACCAACCCTTATCCTAACATAGGTCTCGTCTGGGTGAGCCATTACGAAGGTGTTGGCCGGGAGCGTCCAGGGCGTCGTGGTCCAGATCAGGATGTATTCTTTTTCCCTTCCTCTTACGGGGAACTTTACGTATATGCTCGGATCCTCTAATACCTTATACTCTATCTCGTACTCGGCAAGTGTCGTGGAGCACCTTGGGCACCAGTACACTACCCTCAGCTCGCTGTCCAGGAGGCCCTTCTCGTACACCTTCTTGAAAAGCCACCATCCAGCCTCAATGTACTCGTCTCTCAGTGTTAGGTAGGGGTTTTCCCAGTCCATGAACACTCCTAGTTCTCGGAACCACTTTGTCATGCTTGAGAGGTTGCTGAGGGCTAGGTTCTTACACTCTTGAATGAACTTGTCTACGCCTATCTTCTCCTCTATCTCACGCTTTACTTTGATCCCTAGTTTTTGCTCGACCTTCACCTCAATCGGGAGGCCGTGGCAGTCGTACCCGGGGCGATCATATACGTTGTAGCCCCTCATTCTCTTGTATCTGAGGATCACGTCTTTGATGGTCTTATTCCAAGCAGTACCTATGTGTGGTATATCTCCGCTGGGGTAAGGGGGCCCGTCTATGAATAAGAATTTTCTAGGCTGAGACATGCTTTTCTTCTTGACCTTATCGTAGATCTTGTTCTCCTCCCAGAAGCGTTTAATCTCTTCCTCCACAGTCCAAGGATTATAGTGACCGTTGATCCTGCCTATTCGGCCCAAAACCATACACCTTACAAGCTCCTTGAGAGGCCAATACTACCTACATATCATTATTAACATATAATAAAACCTAATCGGCGAGCAAGGCAGACGGGACTTCCGATCCCCCTTTGGCCACGTTCCGGCTACTCTTGATATGTAATTCTTTTTTATTAGCGCAGGAATCATATGTTTCCGGGTGGACAGTCCTAGACCATAAGATGTGGAGCGTGCTAGACAAGGTCCTATATTCCACTATGGAGACCCCTCCACATACGCATTATAAAGAACAATGAATCAAACAGGATGTGAGGGGTTTCGCTGTGCCAAGGTCCCCCAGCGTTGAGGCAATAGGTCTCATCAAAAGATACAAGACTAAGGAGAGGAAAGGATTATTCAAGGGCCGAACCATTGTTATAGAGGCTTTGAAGGGCGTTAGTTTTAAGATTTATCCGGGCGAAGTAGTGGGGTTACTCGGTCCTAATGGTGCTGGAAAGACAACTACGATCAAGATCATATCCACCCTCCTAATTCCGGATGAAGGAGAAGCATATGTTAAAGGCTATGATGTGGTTACGGAGGCGGACATGGTTAGAAAGAATATCGGGGTAATGTTGACGGTTGAGAAGGGCTTCTACAATAAGCTGACTGGAAGAGAGAACCTAGAGTACTTCGCAGCGCTCTATGGTCTCTCCTCCAACACTATTAAGAAGCGTGTGCAAGAGGTCCTCGAGATAGTAGGTCTTGAAGAACTAGGTGCTAGTGATAGATTATTCGAGGAATACAGTCTCGGCATGAAGGCAAGACTCAATCTTGCCCGAGCACTCCTGCGCGATCCCGACGTCGTATTATTGGACGAGCCTACCCTAGGCCTAGATCCTCCTAGCGCCCGCAAGATCAGGGATCTCGTCAAGGGGTTGGCCCACCGGGAAGGCAAGACCGTCCTGTACACCACCCACAACATGTTTGAGGCCGAGATAGTCTGCGATAGGATCATATTGATCAATAAGGGAATAATAGTTGCCGAGGGCACGCCGGACGAGCTGAAAGACAAGATCATGGCTTTCAGGACCGTAAAGATCATGGTCAAGGGCGGGCCCCGTAGATATGATAAATTGAAGGAAGTGATCGGTGTCGACCCTGAAATACGTAGAGAGAATGGGCTCACAACTATTATGTTCAAGGCTAGAAAGCCGGAGGAGTTAATCGGTGATGTCATCCGTGTGCTGGTCTCTAATGGTGCCGATATAGTGAAGCTAACCGTGGAAGAGCCGACCCTCGAGGATGTCTTTGTCTACTACAGCAGTAAGGGGTGACGGGTTCATTGGGTCTCAGAGAGATCTTATGGGCTGAATGGATGGCTTTCTACAAGGATTTAACTAGGCGGAAGAGCCTGATCGTATCGTTTATTGTTTACCCGTACATATTGACCCTGTTATTCGTTATCATGGGCTTAGCTGTGGGTGGTCTGACGAGTTTTAGCCAGCGGTTCCATGTTTCCGCCATAACTTTCTTCCTTACGATGAGCTACCTGATGTTGACAGTCCTCATAGGTGCCGATATGATCATGCAGAGGCCCTCATCAGATATGTGGGCTGGAACTCTGCCCTACATCCTCGCTTCTCCGGCTCCACGTATATTGAGATACCTGGCTGTTGCTCTCCCAATGCTTGCCCCGTTCATTGTTCAGGGGATCATTTGTCTCACGCCCGTCTATGTCTACTACTATGGCGTGGAGGGCGCTGTCCTAGCATTGCTCGTGGTATTCTTATCTGTTCTCGCCGGATTGTTCATGGTCCCCATAGCAATGGTTACCATGGGGCTAGCATACATGGTGTCGGAGGAGGGCTGGAGAATAATCAATATCGCTAGACCGCTACTACTGATACTCGTAGGCGTATATTATCCACGCTACCTTCTCCCCCTGGTCTTCAGAGTAGCCACTATGGTCATCCCTAGTAGTAGTATCGTTGAAATAATACAGTACATGCTGACCAATAATCTCACCATGAGCCTTGCCAGCGTACTGCTAGGCGTCGCAACTGCATCTTTCATTCTACTCCTCCCCATAGGCGGTAAGACCGTGACAAGATGGGAGGAGAGGCTGAGGTTTAAGGGGGTGAAAGAGTATTGATCCGCTCCTTGCTGGCCATACTTAAGGCTTATCTCACCGCTTCGCTGCTTAGGAATAAAGCGATCATAGTTGGAGTTTTGCAGATGGCTTTATGGATGACGCTATTGATTTCTCCGATGATCCTGTTCAGCAGGCCCTCGACTCCCCGCGAAGTCGCTGCTGCCTATGCCTTCATCGCTGTGCTGGTCTTCATGTCGTACAATATGGCTGGCTGGGACTGGGCGTGGAGCCTCCGCCAAATGATGATCAGGGGTATTCTCGAGCATTACATTATAAGCGGAAGACCAGTGATCATGGTCTACGTCGGCCTCATGCCCGTCGGGCTATTATGGGTTGCTCTGAGTCTTGCAATGGTATATGTTATCATGGCAATACTTTACGCGCCTCCTGCAATATGGGTTCACGACCCCCTAGCGTTGATCGCTGGTTTCGCCTGCCTGTTAATAGTCCTGTCCGGGTATAGCTTGATCCTAGGCTCGAGCATGCTGTTGAGCGGTACAAGCGGCCCAGTCGTCGAGATACTTTCATGGATACTCCCTATAGCGACGGGAGGCTTTACACCGCTTATAATGTATCCGGAGATACTCAGGATTATCGCCCTCACAACGCCGTTCAGCTACCCAGCCGAGCTCATCAGATATGGGTTGATAGGGACAATGCCTGTCCTACCGACCAGCACACTAATCATGATTGGTCTGCCGTACTCACTGGGCTTCCTAGTCATGGCATTACTGCTCCTGCACTACAGCATCCATAAGATCAGGCGTGAAGGCGTTAAAGCCATTGGGATCATGTAGTTTTTCCTACACAATTAAAAATACCTATGTAAAATTCATGGCCTCTTCTTTGAATGCTTTAAACATTTCAGTTAAAAATTAATTAGCATGAGGCGACAATAGATTATCAGAGAATCCATTACATGGTTAAGGGTTGTTCCTCCATGAAGTACAAGAACAGGCTTAAACCCCTTATGGAGGATGAGCCTAAGGGCAAGGGACTCAAGATCGCCTTTATAGGCGCGGGAAGCGCTGTATGGAGCTCGAGGATCATCATAGACCTCATACTTGCCAAGAGCCTCCATGGAGCCAGGGTTTACCTCATGGATATAAACAGGGAGAGGCTCAACCTAATAACAAGCTTCGCCAAACGATACGCCTCAGAGCTACATGCCGACCTAGAATTCGTACTAACAACGGATCGCATCGAGGCGATAAAGGACGCCGACTTCGTCGTGAACTCCGCCATGTATGGCGGCCACATGTACTATGAGCGTATGAGAGAGATATGTGAACGCCACGGCTACTACCGTGGTATAAATAGTGTTGAGTGGAACATGGTAAGCGACTACCACACGATCTGGGGTTACTACCAGTTCAAACTAGCCCTAAGCATAGCGAAGGATGTCGAGGAATACGCTCCCGATGCCTGGCTAATCAATGTCGCTAACCCCGTCTTCGAGCTCACAACCCTGATCCAGAGACACGTCAAGATAAAGATGATCGGTCTATGCCATGGATACCACGGCATCTACAATGTCATGAAGGAGCTCGGCCTACCACGCGAGGAAACCGAGTTCGAAGTCCTAGGGTTCAACCATGTGATCTGGCTGACGAAATTCAAGTACAAGAGCGAAGACGCTTATCCATTACTGGATAAGTGGATCGAGGAAAAAGCCGAGAAGTACTGGGAACGCTGGAGAGAGACGCAGGTAAACCCGTTCGATATAGATCTATCGCCAGCAGCCATAGACATGTATAAAAGGTACGGCCTCCTACCCGTAGGGGACACTGTACGTGGAGGCACGTGGATGTACCACTGGGACCTCAAGACGAAACAGAAATGGTACGGCTCGACAGGAGGGCCTGACTCAGAGATAGGGTGGATGATGTATATCGCCTATCTAAACATGCAGCTACAAAGACTATACGAAGCCCTCAGGGATCAGAAGCACCCGCTCGCCGTACATATACCGCCGGAGTGGAGCGGCGAATCAATCGTGCCAATCATAGACAGCATAGCCAATAATAGGAGGGATGAATACATTGTCAACACATTAAACCTGGGCAGCATACCGGGAATACCCGATAATGTAGCGGTAGAGATGCCCGTGCAGATCGATGGGAAGGGCCTGCACCGCTATATATTCGAGCCCCTACCCAAGAAGATCAGGGATCTAGTCCTACTGCCTAGAATGACCAGGATGGAGATGGCCCTCACAGCTTTCCTGGAGGGCGGGAGGGAGATACTCGAGGACTGGCTACACATGGATCCACGTACAAAGTCTACAAGACAGGTACAAGAGACCATAGACGATCTCCTTAATATGCCGGGTAACGAGGAAATGAAGAAGCATTTCGGCTAGGACGAGGACAAGGTTTTTTCGTAATCATGTGCTATTGGAATTGAACGTGTTTGTTACAGGATCTTGTGAACACTCTTTCATAATTTTAAATAACCCCTATCCTAATACGTGGTTTTCGTACTAATTCTTATAGGGAAAGACAGTGGAAGACGATAACGATATAACAAATGATATATTTAAAGACTTGATTCCAATTATTCTCGCAGGTGGTTCATCCAGGAGATTCGACGGAGACAAATTATTTTATAGAATAGCTGAAAAACCATTGATAAAATATACATGCGAGAACGTTGAGAAGATATTTGGTAGAGAACCAGTCATTATCGCTTCTAAGACGAATGCTGAGAAGCTATCACGGGCCAAGATTTCCTCGAAAATACACGTTGATAACCTGCTCGGAGGCCCTATCACGGGTATTCTGAAGGCACTGGAGCTTTACGACCAGATAATGGTTTTCGGCGGGGATATGCCGTGTGTACGCATGGAACTAGTATCTGAGATCCTCAATACCGCTCTGCAAGGGTTCTCCATAGTTTTGCCTGGATGGAGGAATGGTTTCCTCGAGCCACTGCATGGATACTATTCTAGGGGGGCCGAAAGCTATCTCCGTAAACTATACCTACGCGGGATCAGGAGTCTTTCCCAGGCCGTTCGCTTGGTTCCCGGCGCTAAGATCTTATTGATCGATGATTATCCAGACCTCGTAAAACTGAGTCTCTATAATATCAACAACAGGGATGACGTTAGATGCTTCGAGGACGGCGTACTGGCGGGAGAACCTGATCCTTGCCTGAGGTGCGTTCAATGGATAAAAACATGTTACAGATGATAAAAACTGTTTTTAACGCTACTGTCACGCCTGCCTATATCAGGTTAATTCTTGCCGGTATCCCCTTATACTCCGGTATCCCCGACACAGGATCTATTATATCGCCGACGAACGTGTTTACCGGCGGGTCTATGAAGTGGTTCGGCACGAATAGCACGCCTTTTGGTACTTCCGTCGTTATCTTGACTGTTATCCTCTCTCTGCCGTAGGGCGTCTCGAGCTCTACTATGTC
>Ga0256831_1001348_pt1 | contig 12939 bp, 14 predicted proteins | sample 132544metaG_FD_189087 | JGI IMG/M metagenome (GOLD analysis project Ga0256831, IMG submission 189087) | Hydrothermal vent microbial communities from Lau Basin, Pacific Ocean - 132-544 | ecosystem: Environmental > Aquatic > Marine > Hydrothermal vents | place: Pacific Ocean: Lau Basin | collected... | reverse complement strand
ATTAATCCAGGGGATGGAAATATTACCATAGAGGATGACATCGGTAACCATATACAACTGGATAGTAAGAACACCAACATACGCGCCAAGAATGCTTCTGGTACGTATGTGGAGCTGAATAAAACTAACATCTACGGCAGTGCACCGGAGTTGGTAAGAATTAGCTGCACAGACTTGCAGGTGAATGCCGGAAACAGTGTAAGCTTTAAGGTAGGGAATTCATTCACAATAAATGCCAAATCCATTTCTTTAAAAGCGGATACGGTATCCATTGATGCCGGTAATATGTCATTCAGTGGTGGGTCAGGAGGTGTATCCATATCTTCAGATACCACATTAAACATTAACTCAGTTGATGCTATTACTATCAGCTCACCTATCGGAGGGGTTACAATCAATGGGAACAGTCGATCAGAAAGCTGGTGATTTAATCTATACCGGAGTAGGGGCTAGAAAGACCCCTCCTGCGATCTTAGCTATTATGTCTGAAATAGGTACCTATCTAGCAGGTGAGGGGTTTAAACTCCGTAGCGGTGCTGCTGCTGGCGCTGACACAGCGTTTGAGCTAGGACATAAGAAAATATCGAATAATGCAGAGATATATCTGCCATGGAAAGGGTTTAGAAAAAGCATACCTGATTGCAGCAGTGACATTGTTCTAACCCCTGAGCTAGAAGATAAGTGTCTGGACATACTTGTTGAGGCTAAAGTAGAGGTAAACATACGTTATTATAAACAGGGTGTAAAGAAACTGTTTGCCAGGAATGTATTGCAGTTACTGGGTACAGGCTTAGACCTACCTTCATCTATGTGTATCTGCTGGGCACCGGGCCCAGACTTATACACGGGTAAGGTAAACGGGGGGACTCGTATTGCAGTGGATCTGGCTAGATATTACGAAGTCGATGTTTATAACTTAAAACTGGCCAAAGACAGGGCTAAGTTAATTGAAGAAATTGGATTGGAGTTGGATAATGTTGTTGAATTATGACTATGCGTATGACCTACGAGACGGTACGGTCTTCTGTGTTGCAAAGGGTTTAGATAAGGCGGACGTTACTTGGGCAGTTTCTAGGGATGAAAAAGAAGGAAGAGGTAAACTGTATATAGGGGGAAGAACATTAACCTTATACAGTAATTTAGCGGATATTCCGATAACCGGCATTTCTACCATGCAACAGTTTGTAGATGTGTTGCAGCATTTACCCATTACTGATGGCTATGCAATACTGCATAACGGTACCGTCCACCCATTGTTTGAATGTAAGGATTCAGATACAGACAACACTCTAGTAAAGTCCATGTATCTGTATTCTAAAACCGCTTTTGAAGTCACCAGAACTCCTAGTCAATGAAGTAAAGTTTAAATATATATTACATTAATGAGTTAACCATATGCTTATTAAACTAGGAGAATGTAATGAAAGTATTAAAAACTTTACAGCTGTTGAATGGTACCACATTAGACATTATAGCCGATGACGGCAGTCTACGAAGTATAGCACAGGTCCTAAGACTGGCGTTTAAACAAACCAGCCCTACTGGTAAACCCTGTATCGTAGTACGTGAATCAGTGCCTGAAGAATTAGCTTTAGCGCTAGTCTACCATGAAATAGAGCAATATTGTAAGATATACGGTACCGGCCTAACACGTGAGTCTGTCAATGATTGTTATGATGCTTTAACCATGAATAAAAAGGAAGCAGCTGATCAATGGATGATTGACTATAGCAGCCAGCTGGATCACCATATAGCGGCTTAAAAGATTTACCGTAACTAATACGTCCTATAGAGACATGTTAGTTACGGTATTTTTTTTTTTTGCTGTACTACGATTACCCGCAAGCAGTATCTTGAAAGAATGCTTTAAACAAGTCGTGCACCCTTCTGCTCCAACCAAAGGCAAAGGTTTCTTGCTCTTCATCTTTCTTTTCAAGCAGTTGGTAAAAGGCACCGATGCTTATCAGGTATTCGGTCATCAGTATTGAATACCCTCGACGGTTGCGTCGTTTTAAAAAGGCCTTTAATGCAGCTAGGGTACGCATACCAAAAGCACCGTCTTCACTGATATCCTTATAGATGTGACCTTGGTTATTTTGCAGATTCAATATACCCTGCAAATATTTAACGGCTCTATTATACCCGGCATGAATGGCAAAATTGCACATAGCTTTGGCCAGATGTGGATGAAAGGCTATTACCCTGTCAGCGCCGGATTTAACGTAGTACACATCACGGTAAATGTTGTATGCTTCTAATAAGGTTAACTGCTTTACCGGGGTTTTTATACCCAAGTCCTTTAAGGTCTTTGCAGTCACGCCCCAGTTCGTAGCACCTCCTCTATCCGCTTTCTTGTTGGTGTATCCCCCGTCAGTGTCTTCCCAATCCAGAGATTCGTTTCCGATCAATTCTCCAAATCGACCACTTTCGATTTCCAATATCTCTAGCATGATATTTTCTTCTGTTATTGTTGCTTTCATCATATCTCCCAATAGTTTCTTAATTCAATCAATACGGCATAGTTACATAGAACCAGGCTTACGCCCAGCTCTATGCAATATGGTTAGCAGTTAAATGTTTACGGAATGACCGTTAGGTCTACAGCATCAACAATCACCCGATCCCCTGGGCTAGTGGTAATCGGTGTATTGATGACGGTTCCATCAATAACATCTGGCGCACCAAAGATAGTGCCGTATGACGCAACCAAAGTAAACGTTTGCTGGTCTACATAGGTACCGTCATCCACCTCTACAGAGAAAGTATAAGTATTTTCATCTGCGTTAATGGTACCGGACAGTATACCGTCTTGTGTAATCGTAGTGCCTGCTGGTAATGTACCTCCCAATAAACGATAGGTTAACGTATCGTTCTCATCATCTGTTGCAGCTAATGGTAAACTAACAACACCGGCCATATTACCTAGGTCAGGGCCAATGGTAAAGTAAGGTGCTGTGTTATACCTTGGTACAGTAATAGTAAACGTTCTATCTGTAGTGAATACACCGTCCGTAGCCGATACCGTAAAGTTGTACTCAGTATCGCTCTGTACCCCTGTGTTATCAATGAAACCAGTCAGCTGTGCAGACTGGTCCATAGTTACACCTGGAGGTAAACTACCAGAGGTTATGGTGTGGGTAACATTATCTCCTTCAGGATCTAAAGCTTCCACGCTTAAGTTCACGCCCCCTACAACCACACCAAAGTCAGGCCCAGTGGTGAAGTAAGGTGCACTGTTGAAACGTGGTACCGTTAGGTTGAATACACGAGTAGCAGACAACTGTCCATCACTGGCCGATACGGTAAAACTATAGTCCGTATCAACGGTAACGCCGGTGTTATCAATTACACCTGCTAAAATGCCATTAGAGTCTAAATTTAACCCTGGTGGCAAGCTACCTGCTACAACTGCATGCGTTACAGGATTGCCATCTGGGTCAGTAGCTGTTAATGCAATATTAACGGCCCCTACCAGTGTGCCTAGATCAGATGCCACAGTAAAGACAGGCGGTGCATTCAGACTTAATACTCTAGCAGTGTATGTAGCGGTTACTGTATTAACACCATCAGTTGATTCCACTACAAAACTGTAATCGGTATCTACGTTCAAACCAGTTGCATCCACCGTACCTATTAACAGACCATTGCTAGTTAAAGTTAAGCCTGGTGGCAGTGTACCGGAAATAACATTACTGGTAACCGGTTGATTCTCTGGATCAATAGCTGATAGGTCTATGTTAACATTACCTACTAGCACACCTAAGTCACTTGCTCCAGTAAATACAGGTGCATCGTTATCAGCCACTACGGTTAAACTAAACGTACGTGTGATAACATCATTGGTATCGTTAGCGTTAATTGTAAAGCTGTACGTTGTATTGGCCAAAGCTTCTGGCACCTGTCCTACCAAAAAGCCACTAGGGTCTAAAGATAACCCAGGAGGTAGATTTCCAGAGATCACTGCATAAGTTATGTTTTCATCACCTAATAGGCTGTGTGCCGATACATTCAGTACAAAAGCACCATTAGGCTCAACCACATATCCTAGTACAGTTAAGTCCAAGCTATCGTCAACTACAATATCAAAGGTGTTGTCTGGGTTAGCCACATCACCGACTAACTGACCGTCAATGACTTCTTCACCCGTAAAGATGGTGTTGTCCACAGGCAAGCGTTCGGTAGGTAATACAACCGGACTCGTTTCATCAATGAACGGTAATATTTCCATAGCTAATGGATCCCAACCCAGTGTATAGGGTTGTTCGATGAAGTACAGTGTAAAGTCTCTATCTTTCACACCGTTAACGGTTCTAGCCTGAACCGTAAAGGTAAAGACCGAAGGATCGTCCGTGGCAGTGCCAACTAATTGACCGCCACTACTCAAAGTCCAGCCTGCTGGTAATGCGCCGCCCACCAGTGTATAGGAGACGGTACCGCCTAAACTATCCACAGCTAAGAGTGTAAAGTTAACTGCTCCTCGATAAGCACTTAAATTAGATTGGGTAATCCAATCAATGCTATCGGCCACAGCTAGGGCCTCAATGGTAAATACACGAGCAATAGCATTAAAACCATCGTCCACCCGTACACGAAACTCATAGCTATTACTGGTTGATAAATCAGGTGCAGTGCCTGATAATACACCAGTAGCAGGGTCTAAGGTTAAATAGTTAGGCAAGCTACCACCGGTAACCGCCCATGTTAGGTTCTCATCCCCTAATTGGGTATGGGCTTCTAACGTACGAGTTACGGTATTCAACCCATAGAAATAACCTAAATTATCACTTAAGCTTTCAGCCCAAGCCACCTGATGCAGTGTACGGGTAATTCTTTCGATTTCATTTACCACGTAATCTTGCATTTGTGCAGTTAGTTCATTTACCCTAGTGGTTAATGCAGCAATCAACGCCAATATACGTTCATCTTGATACTTTAAAGCTAAGGCAGAACCCACCAATGGACGAGAGTCCATTAAAGCTTCTGTTAAACGGTCAATGGCCTGTGACACTACTTCCAGTTCAGTTAAACCTGTAATGGAGTGTAGGTGTTCAGCAGGTGGAAACTGTGCAGGAACGTTAGTGATCCGTCTCCAATCTACCCCTGCATTTTGAGACAACTCAATGGCTTCAATTAAATCTGCAACCAATGCATTAGAGTTACCCTCTACACCACCGACAGCATGATAAGTTAATAAGAAATCTCCAAAAAGAGAATCATTATCAAATTCAATAGCTGTACCAGTTTCCAAACCAGTAGCGGTGGTAATGTAATGGTCGATGGATACAAAATGGTAATCTTGTCCTAGTACTAAAGCTGGGCCACCGGCAGCAGGTACCAATGATAATTCATGGGTATAAAAAACGCCTTCACGGGCAACAATGATCCTAGCCCCATTTAAGGGGACTTGATGCAGTTCTTCTACAATCAAATTGTCAGGAGAGTACCCAGTAGGATCGTACTGGTATCTCGGATTTAAAACATTAGGCATTTTAGCGTCCCTTTGAATAGTGCATATGGACTATAGACTGTCGCCACGAGTATAGTGCTTAATGTGCCCGTACATCGTGGTTGACCATTTAAATATTTTAACTACAGTAGGATGTACCTTGTTATCCTTCAGGGTAGATACAAATACCCGATTGGAAAAATGCCATCCGTAATTGTTTTTTAATAGATAGTCGTGTATTATGGCCGGTAGTAAATACTTAGACACCGGTGGGAATAACCACCAAATAAATCGAAATGTAGTAGCTCCATCACTGACAAAACCAATCGGCACAAAGACATCTGCATGTCTGCTGTAAATTGGATCCAACAATCGATATAAAGGTTTTTTATACCATTTATCCGGTATTAATATCTCTACCGGTAGTATCTTAGCTGTATCTTCAATCATTGGCTACACCACTGTATTTGATTCACGGCCATAAAGAAATAGGGCACTTGTACGCTAGTCAGTACAAGTGCCCTTGGCCAGTCTTAGACACCCATAGGTGCAATGGCTACCCAGTCAGACTGAATGTTAATGGCATCCAGATCCGCTAATGTAGTAGCCGCATTAATCTGATCTTCCAGAGTTTGACGGGCTGCAAAACCAGCTGACAGATAACCGATAACCGTATCATACAGCGCCTGCATTTCAGCAGTAGAAGTAATTTCAATACGACCGTTTTCCAAGCTACCGCCCATGACAGGGTCAAATCCACCAGATGGGGCTACCTTACCACGCCATGTAATAGAGGTCAATGAGCCAGAGTTGAAGCGATCCAGTACATCTTTAATGGCAATACGGGCTTCCAGGTCAGTATTAACCAGAACACCGTTATGCTCTGCACGCTTGGATTCATAAACATCGTGAATACGGGACAGTTCACCGATCATCATACGCTTCAACTCACTGACTTCACGGTCAGCGACAATGTAATGATAAATGATAGCATCTGCTGTTTCTTCACGGCTATCAAAGACATGGCGCTGTGTTTTGGTGATTTCAGGACGGTCTTCAACGACACGTTTAACATCAATATTACCTACTTTAAAGGTACCTGAGAATGTTAATGGGATGATACGGGTATCACCACCACGGCTGCCAATCAGTTCACGTACACGGTCAATGTTGTATTCAAATGGACCGGCGATCTTTACACCTTCTTTTACGATTTCAACTTGCATAGTGTTAAACCTTAATTTAATAATAATAAAATTAACACACTTTATGTGTGCATATGGAATGGATTACAATAGATATAGGATTTTAGCGGTTACACCGATCCTAAGTCAATCGTATCGGAAGTACGAATGAAATCTGTTAGATCTGCTAACGTGGCTACAGTAACACCACCTACAGTTAGCGTATTGGCCACTGCTAAGTCATCGGTGTTGATTTGTGGTGCAGAAAGTTCTTCTGTGCCAAAAACCACGGCATAGCCTGCAGTGGCTACTGTGAGATTAATTTCAGTATGCCAGTTACCATTGGTGTCATCCACTTGTACAATACCGGCATCAATTAAATTATGATTGGTATCATAAGCCATAACAATAATATCTTTGGTCTTTAAGCCATGGTTGATGTTCCATAATACACTAGGGGTACCCTGCACGTGTACATAGCTGCTCTGTGGGCGATTCATAGGGAACCATGTAGTCACAGTGCCCATAGTGGCATAGATGTACAGAATGCCATCTTTAAAGCCATATTGTCCGTTTTCACCGGTAGCTGGTAACCCAGCAATCTCTGTATGACTGTGCTCACTGATTAGTCGTTTTGTTCTTGCCATGATTTAAAACCTCGATTTAATAAAAATAATAAAACTTTAAACATTATAGATCTGTGACCAGTCTACATTTTTAGCCGCCTCAATACCAGCTACATCTTCAGCTTCTGCAGCGGCTGCTACTGCGGCCTTAGCTTCCCTACGCAATTTTTTAATCCTAGCCCCTACCTGTTGCCATTGATCATCAATTGCTTTAATATTAGCCGCTACCTCATTGATGTCTGCACCCAATACACCGATATCGGCTGCCAAATAAGGATAGTTAGCTGGGTCAGGCGCAGGGTCTTTGGCAAAAATATCCAATTCTCTGGAAGTACTTACGTATTCCAAAGCCTGACCACTACCTGGGGTTAATAAGCGTAAGCGTTGGTCTTCTGCTGCTGCATCAATCTCATCGTAAGCTAATTTAGCTAAACTAGCTATTTGACCTGCAGTAACCTCAATAGGTACAATTTCGTATTCACTAATATTGTCAGTGGTTGCAAAAACTACCAGCGTGCCCCTTTGATAACGTCCCATATCTACTCTTAATGTATATTGAGTAGGATCCGCATCTATTACATTGGTAATTTTACGTATTCTTAAAACTCTGCCATCACTTCTATAAGCTGAAGCAATGACATACTGCCCTAGCCGATGTGTAAATGTCCAGAATCTAGCGGCCGTAGTTACTTCAAACTTAGCACTATGCTTTACATTCACCACTGGGTTCCACACTAACTGATTCATCCATAAACGGCAAATATACATAATGTCGTTCCTAACCACTACCATACCTTCTACTGGTTCTTCATGGAAATCAGTAACAGTAGGTACAATAAGCCCTGTTAAAAAACGACGTACTCTACGATTGATACCCGATAAAATAGGCATGTTAAAATTACCTCTTTTTCTTTCTACCGGGAACGCCTATAAAGAAAGCTTTCCCGTTGAAAATCTTATTTAAGTGAACAAGTGCCTGTCGCTGTGTTAATACCTTTTTTATTTGCTCTTGATTATCCAAAGCATCATTAACTGTTCGTAATTCCCTTAATGAAACTAATATACCGTCTATATAGTCAATAACGTGGTCTGAGGTATGTACTAATTTTCTAGACATAACAAATCCCTTAACCGTAAATATAGCTTATCCAATCTATCGACATTATCAGTACATTGTTTCTTTATTTTACTACTACGAAAAGTACCATCGTCCACACCTTTGACGGTTTGTTTAATAACCTGTAGTGTTCTTTCTATCTCATCAATCACTTCGTCTTTAGTAGTTAAAGTCTCAGGTTTTTTAGGGAAGAAAAACATATGGATAGGACCTTACTGGATGAAAAAACAAAAAAAGAAAGTATGTGAGTTAAACATCAAATGAATAATGTTTAACTCACATATAAGCCATAAACCAGTTAAAGGATTATGCTCCAGCTGCTGGTATTGCAGATTTATCTTCAACAATCAGCTTAATGACAGCTGCAGTAGTTAAAGGAACGTTCACGGTAGTAGTGGATGGATCCATTTCAATCAGTGCAGAGTCATTGTACCATTTACCGGTATCTTGAACCCACAGCTCAACAGTCAGGTCTTCTCCGCCTAAACCATGGTTGAAGCTATGGTTAGTGGCAGCGGAAGATGCTGTATATATGGCAATCTTATTATTGATAGCAACACGCAGTGCTTCAGCGCCACCGCCAGCATTGTTGTTAAGTGTATCAATCTGGTCCTGCAAGTTTACGTCAGCGGCTGTACGATCAGTAACTTCCTGCGCGATAGCAGCGGCATTAGTATCAGCAGCGGCTTTCACTTCATTGATCGCAGAAACCAGATCATTTTGTGCAGTGGTAGTCAGATTAGTTAATGTGCCGATGTTGGTCTGGTTAGAAGCAATATTAGCTTCGGCAGTGGACATACGGGAAGTGAAGGTAGAATCCAGTGCAACAGTAAAACCAGTGTCAGCAGAACCGGTAACGGCGATTTCATTAGCAGTACCCGCTACATTAGAGTTGGTGTTGTCAATGATATCCCAGCCGCCTGCAGAATTCCGTACCAGACCATCGTTCTGATTAGCGTATACGGTTTGAGTAGCGGAGCTGGCATCTACCCATTTGAAATAACCAGAACTGGCTACTTTATGGTAGTCACCGATGTCTTGCTGGTCAGCAGGCAGTCCATCCATATCGAAAGCATTGGCAGAATCTGCACCACCGGTTAAGGTAGAGATGTAGTTAAAAGCATTACCCAATGCAGCAATTTGTGCTTGTACAGTTGCATTATGTGCAGCAATGTCAGCAGCAACCTTTTCGTCGTCAGTCAGTGTGCGAACGATAACCGCACCGGCACCATCCAGCTTAGCATAACGTACCACTTTGTCTGTGGTGTTAAACCAGAATTGACCGGCTACAGGTACTGTAGGGTCAGAGCCCAGAGGTTCGATTACCATGTTTTCTATGCTGCTATTAGCAGCTAAGGTAATGCCGTGAAATTTCTTATAAGCCATTTTTAAAAATCCTCGTAAGTGTTTACTGAATACACCTGACGGTATTGTCAGGTGCAGTACATGTCGGAGAGACTGTAAGGTATAAAACCGCCAGTAATTTCCTAATGTTTGTTAGCATAGTATTCTAATTAAAAAAAGTACTATGGAAGTAATAATAGCACCCTTACATTGGCACTTACAGTTAGATATAACTCAATGGTGTTGGCATCTAGTGATACTATCCGCATGTACTCTTCTTCATAGTCCCCGTTACTGTTTTGCACCCAGACGGTGGGCTGTAAGAATGTGGTATTAAGGTTATGTGTAATGGTGTGGGTTAAAGCGGGTCCGTTTCCATCGATAACGGAATCATAGCTAAAAGAGATTACATTACCACTACCGTTTAATACCAGATTATCAATCTGAGTTTGTAAGTCGATATCGTCAACTATATGAGTATCCTTTAACTCAGTGATTTGGTTATGTATGTCTAATTCAAAATTAGGATCAGTCAGGACGATAGGTTGCAATACTGCTTTTATTACCTCTGCCGTATTTAGCGTTACTTCCAATGTAGACAGTGCTATAATGCCCGCTTCTCCTAAAATCCTACTATAGGTAAAGTCAGGATTCTTCTTCCATAAAGACAAAGTAAAGTAGGGTGTCATTAATCGATGAAATATGCGTTGTAAATCACTAGCACTGTCAGACTTGTATATATAGCCATTGGCGATGGGTCGCTGTATAATAGCACGTACATTCTTAGCCGATGGAAAAGTTATCGATATTTGATTCTTCGATAACATAGTAACATCTGCAATTGAATATATCCAGTCCCCATTGCCATCTTCCTCCCATATAGAACAAGAAGGAAAACCTGTATTTAAATTATGGGTGATGGTGTGGTTAACATCGGGATTAGCAGATTGAAAACTATATCGATCCGACATAGCTTCATAATGACGCACTACTGCAATCAGTTTAGTCGGTACGCCCGTATCCACCTCTATGGTATTACTGTCAACGATTTTAGTGGGTGCCATAGGCGCATATTCGAATACGCTATCGGGATTCTGTACCCATATGGTAACATCTAAAAAGGTAGATTGGAGATTATGGACTATGGTGTGTACCGACTGCTCTATTTCCTGAACATAGGCAAAACCACCCTCACTACTGGCATTACTACCACCGCCATACAGCATTTTTTGAGTGATGAAGCTAAACAGTTGTTGGATGTCTTGAAATTCAGTCTTTACACCGTTGAATTCAATGATAATTTCAGTTTGACTGTCTTCAATATTGGTCTGTCTAACTTCTAATGCAGTAACCTGTTGCTGTAATGCATTATCAATATCACCAGTTTGATGGCCTCGTAAGGCTTCTTCGATCTTACCTAAGCCGTCGTTAAATACTTCAATTTCAGAACGGGCTGCTAACACTGGATTACGAAAACGAGGATTGTAATTCTCATTTCCATCTACTGCCATCCAGGCTAACTTATCCATCCGGTCAAAACTATCACTAGCTACCTTAGACAGTAAAGCTTCATCCACACCTACGTCGGCAGGTGTCTTCTCATAGGTAAGTTTTACATGCGTAAAATCGCCCATAATTACAATGTAACTATAGACACCAATACCCACTCGCGCCATTTCACGTACAAAGGCAGGTGAGAATAAATAGTCTATATTTCTACGTAATGAAGTGTACGTAGTGCCATTAGTAGAGCCTTCTATTCTTAAGACTTCATTGTCATAAAAGGCCCCTTCATTAAAGATAACCCCTACACTGTTATCCAATGCATGGATTTCATTACTCACTAAGTTATCTGGGTTAAACATTATTAAAATCCTATTCGATGGTACTCTTATGCACCTACCCGTACAATACTCAAGCCGGAGTTGTTTTCATTATCCAATACAGTAATGTCTGCATTTAAACTGGATTCATGTCGAATTTCTAAAGCCACGGTGTCACCTTCAGATAAACCTACTGTAGTACCGGCTATATAAGACTTAGAAATACGTGTACCGTTAACCACAAAACGAAAACGAGTCGCTACTGATGCCCCGCTAGTGTCCACAGCACTGGCGTTGCCACCAAACAGAACATAATAGGTACCGGCTATAGTTACGGTAATGTCTGGTGTGATCTGTACCCATTGACCCGGTGCCACAGCTGTTAGTATCGGTGTGTTAGGATCCACGGTAGTTTCATTAATCTGTGGAGACATGTTAGCGGTTAGATTTTGAATCGATACAGCGATATCAGAGAAGTTAGCTTCAATTGGATCCAGTAATCCTGTATTCAGATCAATAATGTCCTCTAACATAATGTGTCGGTCAGGAGAACGTATAGCGGCTTCTAACTCGGTAAATTTAGCCAGAATATCGTTCAGTCCCACTACACTAGATAGACGATGTGTATGCGGCGTGGGTGGAAATACCGCAGGTACATTAACCAGATCTTCCCAGTTCACATTGTTAATGTTTACCAGAGCATCAATCCCGTCCTGTATAGCACGAGTGGTGTCATCAATATATTCCCCACCTAGTGTTTGGTAGTTTAGTCGATAATTACCGGTACGGTTAGGGTCAACAAAAACAATGGCCCCAGATATCGGCTTCCCTACCTTTTCACTGGCTTCTACAAAGTTGTAAGCAAAGAAATAATCCACATCTTCTTTTAATGACAAACCTGTCGTTTCATCAACCAATACAACAGACTCATCGTAAAAAGGTGCAAATTCAGGCACCAAATAGTTGTGGTCTGCTCCATTAATCACACTGACCGTATGGAGTTCGTTCTGTATACGGTTGTTATTTAAATTACCCACCGGGTCAAATGTAAACAAAGACATGGTATAATTTCCTTAGTTATATAGGCTAAAATAGCTTAAAAATCGTTATAGTATTCCGGCCAAGATTGTATAATTGTAACCATTTAAAAGGCTTATCCGATGTTGGAATTAATTCGCACACACGTTAGAAAAAACTATCAATGGTCGCCTATTGATGCGGCTAACCTTACATTGGACAGTTTATTAAACCAATATGACGATTTTAAAGTTTATGTAAAGGACAGCTTACAGAGAGAAAGAGTGATCACGCCTGTAATTATTCGTGAAACTGTGAATAAAAATAACTATGGCTATACTCTGAATGGTTGGCTTTTAACTCTAACTGAAGATATGGGTGA
>Ga0256831_1001347_pt1 | contig 12942 bp, 16 predicted proteins | sample 132544metaG_FD_189087 | JGI IMG/M metagenome (GOLD analysis project Ga0256831, IMG submission 189087) | Hydrothermal vent microbial communities from Lau Basin, Pacific Ocean - 132-544 | ecosystem: Environmental > Aquatic > Marine > Hydrothermal vents | place: Pacific Ocean: Lau Basin | collected... | reverse complement strand
TAATGAAACTTGGGGTTAACATTGACCATATAGCAACTCTTAGAAATGCTAGACAAATAAATGAGCCAGATCCTCTTATGGCTCTTGAAATATTAAAAGAAGCAGGAGCAGAGCAAGTCACTATTCACTTAAGAGAAGATAGAAGACATATAACTGATTTTGATGCTAAAAGAATTATTGAAAATAGTTTTCTGCCTGTTAATATGGAATGCAGTATTAATGAAGAAATAATTGATATTATATGCAATTTAAAACCTCATCGTGCTACCTTAGTACCTGAGAGAAGAGAAGAAGTAACCACAGAAGGTGGTCTAGATGTAATAAAAAATAAAGAAAAAATTAAAAAAGCAATTGAAAAATTAAAATCAAATGACATAGATGTATCGCTTTTTATTGAGCCGGATTTTGAGCAAATAAAAATCTCAAAAGACATAAACGCAGATATGATAGAGCTTCATACAGGGAAATATGCAAATTTATTCTTAGCTTTAAATTCTAATATAAACCATACTCCTTTTAAAATTTATGAAAATTTAGATAGAAAAACCTTAAAAAAAGAGCTAAATTTAGAGCTAAATTTACTAAACGATGCTGCAAAATTTGCAAAAGAGATTGGATTAGAAGTTGCCGCTGGTCATGGGCTCAATTATCAAAATGTAATAAACATTTTAAAAATAAAAGAGATTAGCGAGCTTAATATAGGACATAGCATTATTGCAAACTCTATATTTTTAGGGCTAGAAAAAGCAATAAAACAAATGAAAGAAATTATTTTAAAATATTACTAAATCCTCCACCTACATCTTCATTTAGATGCCCTACTCCATTTGCCACTGCTATGAATGCAAGAAGTTGAGATAATTCATCTTCTTTTGGCTCAAAATATATTTTGTACCCAAAACACTTTTTTCCTTCTTTTATGTAGGTAAAAGGTTTTTCATTTTTAAAATTTATAAATTTAATAAAAGGCTCATCTAATGAAACTTGCTCTTCAAAGTATAATTCAAATTTATCTAATAAATCATCTTGAATAAGCTTTATAAATTTTTCTATATCACCAGAAGATTTAAATGTCCAAAAAAGCTCATTTTCCATTTTTAAAAATACTGGGTTTAAAGTATAAATTGATTTTATTTTATCAAAATATTTATTAGAAGCGGTTATAAAACTCACTTTAAAATATTCATCTTCATAATTTTTTAAAGCTTTTACAAAATCTTCCATCAAAACTTTATCTAAACTTCTTAATTTAAAACTTCCCTTTTTTTTAAAAAACCCGTCTTCATCAGCTTTACCCAGGTTTGAAAAAACAAATTTTTCCTCTTCTATTTGAGCCGCTTTTTTTAGCATATGAGACATTTTTTCTGGTGCATATTGAAAATGTAAAGGCTCTTTTAGCTCCACATTCACAGTTAATTCGGTAAACCCTATCATCTCTTTCGCCTTTTTTTAGGCGTAATGATAATGTTTATAGATGATATAAAAATGACATTTAAGAAATTACAAACTCTTTACAAACAAAACCATCACTAAAATCAAAATAAAAAAGCTTCTCTTGCATATCAAATAACAATACTTTTAAAGCAATTAGCGAAGCAAAAGAGCCAATGAAGTTAACCATAGGGGGAAGTTGTCCTTTAGATAAATTAGAAGTAGTAGCAAAAATATTAAAAGAAGATTTCTTAAAAATACCAACCTGCCCTCTAAACTCTTCTACACTAGAATAAATCCAAGGAATATTATATTTTTTAGATACTTTATCTATTTTTTCTCTTACATCAAAATTATCAGTAGCATCCATTATCAAGTCAATATTTTTATTTTTAAAAAATTTATTTGCAAATTCTTCATCAAACTTATTAACATAATAATCTAACTCTTTACATCTACTCACTCTTTTTGCTAAAACTTCTGATTTAAATTTCCCAATATCATCTTTTTTAAACTGAAACTGACGATGAATATTGTGAAGCTCTATTTTGTCAAAGTCAATAATATAAATCTTCTTAAGCCCTATACAACTAAGAGTTGAAGCAATAATATTTCCAAGTCCGCCAGCTCCTACAATCAAAATACTTTTTTTATTTAATTTTTCTTGATTTTCCTTGCCTATTACTTCTATTTGTCTTCTATACATCAAAATTCCTAATCTCTTCATAAACTCTTAATGCTTGAAAATGCTCTTTTACATCATGACATCTTATAATACTTGCTCCATTTTTTACAGATTCAAGATGAATAGCAAGAGTTCCAGGAAGCCTATCTGCTGGAGTTGTAGAAATATTCTCTTTTTTCATAATCATATCAATCATAGATTTTCTACTAGCCCCTATTAAAAGCTCATATCCAAAGTGCAAAAAATGCTCAAGATGTTTAATAAGCGCAATATTATCTTCAAGCCTTTTTCCAAATCCAATTCCTACATCTAAAATAATATCTTTTATTCCAAAGCTTTTTGCTTTTTCAATTCTTTTTTTAAAAAACTCATCAACTTCTAAAATAACATTTTCATAAAAAGGATTAATTTGCATATCTTTTGGAGAGCCTTTTTTATGCATAATTACCACAATTGCTGAGTATTTTGCAACTACTTTTGCATAATTATCTCTCTCAAGCCCTGTTATATCATTTGCTATTTTAAAGCCTCTACTAAGAGCATATTCTAATACCACCTCATCAAAAGTATCAATACTAAAAATAGCTTTTTCATATAGTTTTTGTTTGTATATTTCATCAATTATAGGCTTTACGCGTCTTAACTCCTCTTCCCTTCCTACATACTCACTTCCAGGTCTAGATGACACTCCTCCTATATCTATAATTTTTGCTCCATCACTAATCATTTTTTCAATTTGTTTAATTGCCTCAATTCCTTTAAATCTACTCCCTTCAAAAAAAGAATCATCATTTGCATTAATTACACCCATAATTTTTGTAGGAAATTTTGGAAGATTTATAAACTCTTTTAATTTCTTAGCAAGCTCTTTTAAATTAAAAGGCTGAGCTAATTCCTTTTTAGATAATATTTCAAGCTGTTTTTGATTGCAAAGTAAAATTGCATCAAATTTTTTTCTTTTACAATCAGGAACTCCCATAGGTACTGCAAGCTCCGCTCCAATGCTTAGAGCATCCTGCTTTAAAATATTTGCTGCTCCGCAAGTTATATCTTTAATGTAAAAAATATATTTTGAATGCTTTTTTTTCATAATTTCAATTCCAGGTTTATCAACATTTAGTTTTTGAAATACTTTTTCTAAATTTATATCATCATTAAGTTTATATATTTGCATTATCAACCTTTAAACTAAGCATTACAAGAGAAATTATCGCCTCTTTATCTATATTTAATTCTAGCATCATATATGCATCATTAATAACTTTTAAAACATCTTCGTTTAAATTCTTATTTTTTAAAATAGCTTTTAAAAGTTTTTTTATCTCTTCTTTTTCCATATCACTTGTTAACAACTCTAAAATATACTCATTTGTAATAGGTTTTAATTCAAATTCATCATCATTTTCAAATATTTTTTTTTCTAATTGTACACGAGAGAGTATTGTATCAAGCAAAGAATACTTTGATTTAGTAACTATAATAAACTCTACATTTTTAGGGGGCTCTTCTATTAATTTAAGTAATGCATTTTGAGCATATATATTAAATTTATCAGCTGCTATAATAATGGTTTTTTTGCTCCTATCAGCAATATAAGCTATTTTTTCAATTTCTCTTACATCTTCAATTTTTAGCTCATCTTTTCTTATAATTTCACCTTTTAAATTTTCAAGAAGTTTATCTATATCGTTTGTAATAATTGCCTTGCTCAAATTTCTACCTCTGCAAAAACTGCAGCATTTAAACTTTCATTTACAATATCTGCAAGATGTAGTAATTTATTATCCAAATATGTATCAGTTGATTTTAAGTAAAAATTTTTTGATAAATCATTATCCATTATCCAATAAAAAGATTCTGGTTTTCTTCTTGAAAATTTAAGAAGCGGAGTCTCTTGCCCTATATACCAAAATATATAATCATTAAAAGAGACATTTAACATATCTTCAATCATATCAAAATCTTCTGGATGTTTTGCCATTTTTATTTGGGGTACTATATTCTCTAGTATGTAAAATGGAAAAAACTGAGGTTTAAACTCGTTAAAATTATTAATCTTATTTAAAAGGTAATCCCCATACCATTTTCGTCTCTCATCGGTAATAATTAAAACACTTTTACCATCAAGTACCTGTTGCAAAAAAACAGAAAGAAGAGGAACAAAATCAAGTCTTCGCTCTTCTAACCACTTATAATTTTTTTTGCGGATTAAATCCATTATAAAACGATTTAAATCCATCATTTATCCAATTCGTATGCTTTATGAAGGGCTCTTACAGCAAGTTCCCCATATTTTTCATCAATTACCATAGAAATTTTAATTTCGCTAGTAGAAATCATTAAAATATTAATATTTTCTTTTGCTAACGTTTCAAATGCTTTTGCTGCAACTCCGCTGTGTGATTTCATACCAACACCTACAACACTCACTTTTGCAATAGAATCATCAAATTCAACTGATTCTGCTTTATCTGTATATTCTTTTAATACTTCTTTTGTAAGCTCAAGCTCTGTTTGAGGCACTGTAAAAGTTAAATTAGCTTTGTTATCTTTTCCTACATTTTGAACAATCATATCAACATTTATATTATTCTCAGCTAATTTTTTAAATATCTCTGCGCTAATTCCAGGTCTATCTTCTACTCCAAAAATACTAACTCTTGCTTGATTTTTATCAAGTGCAATACCACTTACTAACACTTTTTCCATCTCAGGTGTCTCCTTTGTAATTAATGTACCTTTAATCTCTGGTGTGAAAGATGATTTTACTTCAATATCTACATTAAGTTTTTTAGCAAGCTCAACTGAGCGAGATTGCATAACTTTTGCGCCTAAACTTGCAAGCTCAAGCATTTCATCATAACTAATTACATCTATCTTTTTTGCTTTTGGCTCAATTCTAGGGTCAGTTGTATAAATTCCATCAACGTCTGTATAAATTTCGCACTTATCAGCATTAAGCGCCCCGGCAATAGCAACTGCTGTTAAATCGCTTCCACCTCTGCCTAAAGTTGTAACATCTCCATTTTCATTTATTCCTTGAAAACCTGCAACTATTACAACTTTCCCATCTTTTAGATGTTTTTGCATTTTATCTGGCTCAATATCCATAATTCTAGCTTTTGTATGGTCATTTGTAGTTTTAATACCTGCTTGACGACCAGTTAAAGCAATCGCATCAATTCCCTTTGATTGAAGAGCAATTGAAAGAAGCGCACTTGTTACTCTCTCTCCACTGCTTACTAACAAATCAACTTCTCTTTGAGGAGGAGTTTTTGAGAAATGATGAGCATAATCAAGAAGTTTATTTGTCTCTCCTGCCATAGCTGAAACTACTACAACTACATCATCTCCATTTTCTTTATATTTTTTTACAATATTTGCTACATTTTCTATTCTATCTAAATCTCCTACACTAGTCCCACCAAACTTTTGCACTACTAACATATCTCTCCTTATAAATAACCATTTTTTCTAAAATAATCTATTACTTTTTTATAAACGGGTCTTTTAAATGATTTCACATAATCAAATACTTCATCTAAAGATACAAACTTATAATCACTAAACTCAGGTACCTCGGTATTTAAATTAATTTTTGCATTAGGTTTGAGTCTTACTAAAAAATATTTTTGAGTCTGTCCATCATAAGGATACATCTTTTTTGCAATAGTTTTTGGAAAATCATAACTTAGCCACTCTGGCATCTCAGCAATTATTTCAACCTCATCTGTACCAATCTCCTCTTTAAGCTCTCTAAGCAAAGCTTCTTTTGGACTCTCCCCTTCATCAATCCCACCTTGTGGAAATTGCCACGCATCCACATCTGTTCGTTTTGCTACTAATACTTCAACTTTTTCGGGATATTTAGGTGAAAGTATAATTGCCGCTACATTTGGTCTATACTTTTTCAATCTTCACCTTTTTTTGTAAAATTATAACTAAAAAATGGAGAATGGAAAATGCAAAGCAAAGAATCAAACACAAAAATAAATACTTTATTACATTCTCCACTTCTTTATATTCATATCCCTTTTTGTGATAGCAAATGCAATTATTGCGCATTTAATTCATACACAAATCTAAATCATTTAAAAAAAGAATATTTTAATGCAATAAAAAAGCAACTTTTAAATGATATTGAAAAATTTAATGTCACTAATTTTGAAACTATTTTCATTGGAGGAGGCACACCCTCTACTATGCCCATTTCATTTTATGAAAAACTTTTTAAACTTTTAGAGCCTTTTATTAAAAACACACAAGAAATTACAATAGAAGCAAATCCAAACGCATCATTTGAGTGGCTAAAAGAGATAAAAAATTTAGGAGTAAATAGAATTAGTTTTGGAGCTCAAAGTTTTAATGACGAAAAACTAAAATTTCTTAATAGAAATCACTCATCACTTCAAGCTATCAAAACTATTGAAAATGCAAAAAAAGCAGGATTTGATAATATAAACTTAGATATTATATATTCAACTGCTTTAGATACTTATGCTCTTTTACAAAATGATTTAAAAACTATAGACTCACTCCCTATTACACATATAAGTGCATACTCTTTAATGATAGAAGAAAATACCAAATGGGAGGGAGATTTTAGCAAAAGAAAAGAGGATGAAAAGCTTGAAATTTGGTTTATTGATGAAGTAAAAAAAAGATTTAATCAATATGAAATTTCAAATTTTGGGAAAAAGTGTCTGCATAATTTAGGATACTGGAAGCACAAAGAATATCTTGGAATTGGAGCTGGAGCAGTAGGGTTTATCAAAAATTTTAGATACTATACACAAAATGATGTATATGAATACATTAAAAACCCTATCAATTATAAATATGAGCATTTAAATAAAAAAGACTTAAAAAAAGAAAAAATTTTTCTTGGGCTTAGAAGCATTATAGGATTCGAAAAAAATCTATTAAATGAAAATGAAAAAGAAAAAGTAAAAATACTTATAAGTGAAAAAAAACTTTATGAAAAAAATAAAAAAATCTATTCGTATGATTTTTTGCTAGCAGACGCTATTAGTGCCTATATCTTAGATTAATTACCAAGGAGAAATTTTATTCCAAAACTTTACAAACCAATTAGGCTTAGTGTAATCTTTTATATCTCCTTGAGTTACATATTTTATTTTTGCATCTGAGATATATTTTGAATCTATAGTATTATCTGGGCTAATATCTTGCGGTCTGATTACACCTGAGATTTGAATAATTTGTTTTTCACCATCTACATATATCTCTCTTGTACCATAAATAAAATAATTCCCATTTTGCAATATCTTAACAATTCTAGCACTTATTGTAGTTTGAAATTTCTCCTTTCTATCTTGGACACCTCCTCCATCAAAAGAGCGATTTGAGCTCATAGAAGGAAGATTTAGGCTAAGACCTGTTTTTGAAATACCATATCTCTTCCCTCCTACATTAATCCCTCCACTAATACTTGCATCAAACATCCCACCATTATCTTTATTTGATTCATTAAGCTTTTTTGTAGCTTTAGAAGATTGTGTAACTTGCTCAGTAATAATAATTGTTACTATATCGTTTACTCTCTTAGCTTTAGTATCAGAAAAAAGATTATCAGAATTAGTAAAAAGAGAGCCTAGACTCCTTAATTCTTCTGCATCTTTACTTGGCATCTCTTCTACATACTTAGGAGGCGTCATAGAAATACTTGGCTCCATTGGATGAGTTGAGCATCCTATAAAAAATACTAAACTGCTAAAAATAATAACTCTTTTCAACTAAATACCTTTTTACTCTACTAGCAAAAAGTGTTCCAAAACATCAACCCTACTTCCACCTTTTTTTTGCGCCAAATATACTGCTTCGTGAGCTTTTCTTAATACATCTTCTAATTTATCTAATTTTTCTCTTTGTGCAATGCCAATACTAACTGATAAATTCAACTCATCTTTTAAAATTTTATTAATTCTTGAAGCTAAATTATAAATTTCATCTTTTGTAGAAAAAGAAGCTATCAAAAATTCATCTGAGCCATAGCGCCCAACTATATCCATCCCTCTTATATTATCTCTTAAAATTTCTGAAGTTTGTTTTAAAATGACATTACCCTTCTCAAACCCTTCAATCTCATTAATTTTTTTAAAGTTATCAATATCTATTACCATAATACTTAAAGGAATATTTTTTCTTTTTGAGATATAAAAATATTTTTTTAAATTTTCTAATAAAAAGTCTCTATTATATACATCTGTTATCTCATCGAATTTTTTTAATTTTTCAACTTGAGTGCTTAAAAAAATTATTTGCTTTTTTATTTTTTGAATATAAAAAGAAAACATAATAGAAAACATAAAAAACAGCATAAACGCAAATAAAGATATAAAATAAATACTCTCATCATTAAAGCCTAAATATTTTAAGGCATAAAACAAAACACCGCTAAAAATAGAAGAGATTAAAAAATCAAAAAAAACTAATTCTAGCATTATCTCCCTTTTAATTTTAGTATCTCTTGTTTAATATTATTCTGCCTCATCAGATGCTCACCTATCAAAAACGCATCTACTCCGTTTTCATGTAATTTTTTAATAGTTTCAAAATCTTTAATTCCACTCTCTGCGACTATTATACAACTTTTTGGTAAATTTTTTATTAATTTTTCGCTTAAATCCATATGCATCTCAAAAGTTTTCAAATCTCTGTGATTAAATCCGATAATATTTGCTCCTACTTTTAGTGCTTTTTCTAAATCTTCTTCATCGTGAATTTCTAATAAAACTTCCATACCAATATTTATAGCAAAATTATAAAGCCTTTGTAACTCTTTTAAATCAAGAGCTTTTGCTATTAGCAAAATAAAATCAGCCCCTGCTGCATAAGCTTCAGCTATTTGAAACTCATCTATTATAAAATCTTTTCTAAGAAGAGGAATTTTAGAAAATTTATCTATTTCTTTAAGATATTCAATTGAGCCTTGAAAAAAGTGAGGCTCTGTTAAAATACTCATAGCATCTGCTACTTCATTATAAATTTTAGCAATTTGCAAAGGATTAAAATCTTCTCTTATTACACCTTTACTAGGAGATGCTTTTTTAACCTCTGCAATTATTCTATATGGATTATCAGTAGTTGATTTTAATGCCTTTTTAACATCTCTAAAATTTCTTTTTATTTTTAAAAATTTTTTAAAATCTTCTTCATTTTTCCTTTTTTTTAAATCTATTTTTGTTTGATTTATTATTTTTTCTAAAATCATCTAAACACCTTTTAATAAATTTTTTATGCATATTTATAGTTTCATCACTACTATTTATATTTTTTATAATCTCCCATGCTGTTTTACAATCGTTAAGTTTATAATACCCCCATGCTAAAGAATCAATATATTCTATACTATCAGGCTGCATATTTATGGCTTTTTTAATATACTCTAATCCCTCTTTTGGATTTATATTTTTATCAATCAAAACATATCCTAAAAAATTATAAACAAATGGAGTTTTTATTTTTTTTGCAATTATTCTCAATTTATCTACTACTTCTTTTGCAGTTTTTAAATCATCACTTGCTTTATAAATAAATATAGTATATTTTAATAAATATTGCAAATTATTTGTTTTTAAATACAAATTCATAGCAACAAGAGCTGCTTTATTATATTTTCCCATACTTTCATATACAAACATTAAATATTCTTCATCTAAGTTATATTTTTTTATAAGATTTATAGCCTTTTTATACTCCCCTTCATTCATATAATAATTTAACGCTAATAAGCAAAATTTTTTATTAAATTTCCCTAATTTTTCATAAATACTTGCAACTCTTTTATAATCATAAAGTGCCCTATAAATCTGGGCTAATTTTATACAAACATCATACTCACACCCTTTTTCTTTAACTCTTGTATTAAGATAAGCAAGTGCTTCATTGTACTTTTTATTTTTAATTAATACATCAGTTAAATTTAAAAGATTAGTTTTAGTGTGTTTTAGCGCATAATTACTTTTTGAGTAATTAAGGGCTTCAAGGTATCTACCTTGCTTCATTAAAATAAAACTCATCATAGAATAAAAAAAACTATCTTTTTTATTAAATTTTTTAAGTAATTCTTCCTTTGCCTCATTAAATCTATTTTTTTCCAAAAGGGCAAATATTTCTAATTTAAAAACTTTATCATTCCATTTATCAGATAAAAAATTTTTAGACTCTTTTATAACCTCATCATATTTTTTTAAAGCAAATAAACATTCAAGATATTTAACAAAATAGATATCCTTATTAGTTTTTCTATATAAAAACTGATAAATTTTTGAAGCATCTTTATAATCTCCACTATTTTCATCAACTAAAGCTTTTATAATATATTCATCTTCTTGCAAAAAAGATTTTTTTCCAATCTCAGGTTGTTTTACACTACATCCGATTAGAAATAGTAATACAAAAACAATAAATTTTCTCAATTTTTATTCTCCGTATCTAAAATAATCCCGGGACATTCTTTTTTAAGCTCATCAATATGTGTTTTAAAATAATCCCAAAATGGAAAAGTTCTACATTGAGTTGGTCTTACAGGATAAATACTACATCCTTTTTCAAAAAATATACATGCAAAGCCGTTTTTATAAGGTTTTTCTTTTATTGAATATTTATATCCAACCTTAATAAGATACATATCTTTAAATTTTTGAGTATCCATTTTTAAAAATTTTGCAATCTCTTCAATCTCTTTAGGGTTTACCCAAATATACCCGCTCTCACCTATACAACAATTCCCTTCGCATTCCTTACAAGCATCTTGATTAAATTTATAAGGAAATCCCTCTTTTTTTATGATATTCATATTTTTATACTCTTTGTATTTGCTTTTTTATAAATTTCTTTTGCTTGAGATGAATACTCATCTCCTTCAAACCCAATTAATGGAGGATGAATCTTAACCATTGATTTTGCATGCCTTTTAGCCCTTACTAAAACTAAACTAGCATCTTTATTAATTCTTGGATAAAAAAATCTTAAATCCGTAATTTTTAAAGGTTTTGGCATTTTCAAAATTATATCATCAACTCTTTTAGCATCATAGCAAAAAATAAACTCTCCTCTCTCTTTTAGTAAATTATTAACTTTTCTAAAAAACTCCTCCATTGGCAAAAATTCCTCATATCTTGCAATACGTTTTATTTCATTTTCACTTTTTAATGTACCTTGATAAAAAGGTGGATTAGATATAATTAAATCAAACTTTTTATCAAAATCATACTCTAAAAAATCTCCAAAAATTACATTTGCTTTTAAATCATTTGTTTTTAAATTTTTTAAAATAAATTCATACATTATTTTTTGCTTTTCTATTATATTTAAATTTATTTTTGGAAAATCTCTTTTTATAAGAAGCCCTAAAACTCCACACCCTCCTCCAACTTCTAAAATCTCTCCTTTTATTTTAAATTTGGTTATAAAATCATACAAAAACATAGTATCAGAATTATAACAATATCCATTTTTTGGTTGATATAGTTTTATTTTGACTCCTTTTTTAGTAAAATTTTATCAAAAAGGCATTAAATGATTATTATTCCAGCTAGATTATCTTCATCAAGACTTCCAAATAAAGTATTAGCTGATATAAATGGATTACCCATGATTATTAGATGCGCTAATATTGCAAAAGAAGTAGACGATGTCTTAATCGCTACAGACTCTCAAGAAGTTATAGATATATGTAAAAAGTATGGATTTGAAGCAGTAATGACAGATAAAAACCACCAAAGCGGGAGTGATAGAATAAAAGAAGCCGCAGATATAATAGGTCTTAAAAAGAGCGATATAATTATAAATATGCAAGGAGATGAGCCATTTTTAGAGCCAGAAATTCTTGAATCTGTAAAAAACGAGCTAAAAAACTTAAATGAAGAATTTAATATGGTAAGCTGTTATAAACAAATAAGCGAGCTTGAAGCAGAAGACCCAAATTTAGTAAAAGTTGTAATAGATAATAATTCAAATGCTTTATATTTCTCAAGAAGTAAAATTCCATATAATAGAGATAATCTTCCTCATACATATAAAGGTCATATAGGAATTTATGGATTTGATAAAAAAAGTCTTGATACTTTTGTATCATTAAAAGGAAATTTAGAGCATATAGAAAAACTAGAGCAATTAAGAGTAATTGAAAATGGATATAAAATAAAAATGATTAAAGTTAAAACTAAAAGCTTTGGAATAGATACAAAAGAAGATTTAGAAAAAGCAAGAAAAATCTCAACCAATAATATTTAAATTTTTGGCTTTATTTAATTCTTGCATAGCTTTTATCTCCATCATCATAGCCATTGAAGCTACTTTTAAATCCTGAGGGCTTGGATTACTAGGTGCAAGAGCTGCTGCTCTTACCTGCCTTGCAATTTTAATATTCTCTTTTGGATTTTTACTTTTTGGAATTTGAATTTTAACTTCTCCACCCACTGCATATAATTTGCCATCTGGTCCTCTTTGATATGTATACGTAGCACCTCCTGCTACAAGCGAGCCACCAACAGCAATATGAGCCGCTTCATGAGCTCTTACATGCATATCTCTTTGCTGAAGTTTAATAAGTTTTAATTTTTGCTCTATATTTAGCTTATCTTTTTTATTTTTAACATCATTAAGTAATTGAGGAGTTTTAATTAAACTTTGCACTCTCATAATATATATTATACCATAAATTTTTAGTCATTTTGCTATAATCTCTAAAAAAGGTTTTTGATGAAAAAAGTAGCTATTAGTATTGGAGATTTAAACGGAGTTGGGCTTGAAATTGCTTTAAAATCTCATAATAAAATTAAACAATGGGTAAAACCAAT
>Ga0256831_1001346_pt1 | contig 12954 bp, 13 predicted proteins | sample 132544metaG_FD_189087 | JGI IMG/M metagenome (GOLD analysis project Ga0256831, IMG submission 189087) | Hydrothermal vent microbial communities from Lau Basin, Pacific Ocean - 132-544 | ecosystem: Environmental > Aquatic > Marine > Hydrothermal vents | place: Pacific Ocean: Lau Basin | collected... | reverse complement strand
AAGTCGTTGTTTTCTCAACCGTTTTCTTCAGCTTTACTGCAGAACACCGTTGAGTGAGTGGTGTATTATACGCTCTGATCACACAAGGTCAACTGTTTTACTCAATTTTTGTCATATATTTTTCACATAGCATTCATATTCAATATATAAAGTAAGTTAATATTTTTGTTTTTCAAGCTAAGCCACTGCTTTATACAATCGTTACTTTTGCAAATTTACGTTTGCCAACCTGATACACACAGGTGGTACCACTATTAATTGCCAGCCTGGTATCAGTTACTTTTTTCCCGTCTATTTTTACTGCACCCTGCTTAATCATACGAATGGCTTCGCCGGTACTGGATGTCATGCCTGAATCTTTAAGGACATAAGCAATACCCAGCATTCCATCATTGGCCGACATTTCATATTCCTGTATATCATCAGGGATCATGCCTTTTTTAAAGCGATTAATAAAATTCTGCTGGGCTTTTTCTGCCGCGTCGTTATTATGGAATCGAGCTATTATTTCTTTAGCCAGCAGGAATTTGATATCCCGGGGGTTTTTTCCAGCTTCTACTTCCACTTTAAACTGTTCTATTTCACTCATAGGCCGGAAACTGAGCAATTCAAAATAACGCCACATTAATTCATCACTAACAGACATGATTTTACCGAACATTTCATCCGGTGCATCCGCAACACCGATATAGTTATTCAGGGACTTGGACATTTTCTGTACCCCATCGAGCCCTTCAAGGATCGGCATGGTAATAACTATTTGCGGTGTCTGTCCATTTACTTTCTGTAATTCCCGACCCATTAATAGATTAAACTTCTGATCGGTACCACCAAGTTCTATATCCGCTTTTAATGCCACAGAGTCATACCCCTGAATCATGGGATATAAAAACTCATGAATGGCAATAGGTTGACCGGATAAATAGCGCTTACTGAAATCATCCCGTTCCAGCATTCTGGCCACCGTCTGATTAGAGGCCAGTTGAATCAAATCAGCAGCAGACATCTTACCCATCCATTGTGAGTTAAAGACGACCCTGGTTCTGTCTTCATCAAGGATTTTAAACACCTGTTCTTTATAGGTTTTGGAATTTTCTTCCACCTGCTCCCGGGTCAGAGGCTTGCGGGTCACATTTTTACCCGTGGGATCACCAATCATGCCAGTAAAATCACCAATTAGAAAATGTACTTCATGTCCCAGATCCTGAAACTGGCGTAATTTATTAATTAACACAGTATGACCCAGATGCAAATCTGGAGCCGTGGGATCAAATCCGGCTTTTACAATAAGAGGTTTACCGGTTTTTAGTTTCTCAATCAGGCCTTCTTCAAGTAATATTTCATCAGTGCCCCGTTTAATGAGCTCCAGAGCCTCTTCTATTTTACCCATTTACCCGTCTACTCCTGTTGTTTTATTGTATTTCCAGTACACCAATGAATGGCTGGCCATTTTTTTCTGACTAAATAAATATAGTTAACTAATATGACCTGTTTGGCATTTATAACAAATATAACAAAATCGTACAATTTTTAACCATTAAATAGCCCAAATTGCGACAAGGTTACCATAATTTTCAAACAGTTCAGCTAAGATTTAATAAAAAGGACTGTTTTTTTTCATTTATCTATTGCATTACAAGCTATTAGAAGCTATCTTTAACCAAAAAATCTAAGGAATTTCCGTGAATTACAGGCCTTTTTTAAACCCGAACTTAATGTCTAAAAATAAAAACAGATATATAACAACAACTAAGAAGAAACCCGCCAGAGCGTTGCTGATTTTATCTGTTATATTGCTTGCTATGAGTGGTATAGCTGCCACTTTATTAGCCAATTCTGGTTTTTCCAGAACAGTGACTGAAAACCTGTCAACTACGCTTGATACAGATAAAAATACAGCCAGCCAAAAAACCACTGAATTAGCTTTACCTGAAATTAGTTATACGTCTAAAACTGTCGCAATAGTTTCTAATACTGCCGGCATTATAGAACCAAAGCAGATTACAGAAACCATCCTAAAAACAGGGACGAATATTTCAGGAGCTGAAATTAAAGTTATTACGGCCATTACTGATATTAGCAACAATAAATCAGAAACAACTGAAAATACTGCCGACCATAAAGCTGTGCAGATTGCTCAAACTGCACAAGCTTCAAAAATATTAACCAGTGATTTATTAAAGAACACCTTAAAGTCAGTTAAATCCAGTAAAGCCAAGCAAAAGCTCATCGTTCAAACAACCAGACCAGCTCCCGGTAAATCCAATAAATTTAATAAAACACTCCGTATTAGGGTCAAAAAAGGCGACACCTTATCATCTATTTTTAAACACCATAAGCTAAACAGTAATAGTCTGTATAAAATTATCAATTCCGGAAAAGAAGCCAGCAGACTGACTCGTATTAAACCTGGCCAGACGTTCTCCATTGCTCTGAACAATGACAATGACATTGCCCAGTTAGAATTTCAGATAAATAAAGTCGATACTTTGTTTATCAGCCATAATGATAAAGGCTATAGTTCTGAAATTCGAAGTAAAGAGATTGAAACCCGTCAGCAATTTACTGCCGGTATGATTAACAACTCACTGTTTGCTGCAGGTCAAAAAGCAGGTCTAAACAGTGCCATGATTATGCGGCTGGCACATATTTTCGGCTGGGATATTGATTTTGCTCTGGATATTCGTAAAGGTGATTCCTTTGCCTTATTATATGAAGAAAAGTATGTTGATGGTAAAAAGTTATCTTCAGGAAATATTTTATCTGCAGAATTTGTCAATCAGGGTAAAGTTTTTCGTGCCATTCGGTATACTGATGCATCCGGCCATACTGATTACTATTCAGAAAAAGGTTTGAGTATGCGTAAAGCTTTTTTGCGTACTCCAGTTGAATTTTCTCGTATCAGCTCTCGTTTTTCACTGGGTCGAAAACATCCAATATTAAACCGTATTCGTGCTCACAAAGGCGTTGATTATGCTGCTGCCCGTGGTACACCCATTAAAGCCGTAGGTGACGGAAAGATTATTTTTAAAGGTCGTAAAGGTGGCTATGGAAGAGTGATTATTCTTCAACACGGCTCAAAATACACGACATTATATGCGCATATGAGTGCTTATAATAAGAAATTACATACTGGTAGCAGAGTCGGGCAGGGGCAAACAATTGGCTATGTTGGCATGTCCGGACTGGCAACCGGTCCGCATCTGCATTATGAATTCAGAGTCAATGGTGTACACCGTAACCCATTAACAGTTAAATTACCTAACGCAGCACCTATTTCTAAGAAATATCGGGCTAACTTTAAGGTTGCCGCTGAAACTCTCATCTCTCAGTTAAAACTGAGAAAACAGGAAACCATTGCCTTAAACAGTCATTAACTTCAGGCTATCCTGACCAGGGTTGAAGTGTATGAGCTATTATATGGGAATTATGTCCGGCACCAGTCTTGATGGTGTGGATATTGTTCTTGCTGATATTTTTCCTGGCAATACAAAACACCCTGAAAATTTTTCTTTTATTGCCGCCCAAAGTTATCCTGTTCCTGTCCGGTTAAAACAACAATTACTGGCTTTGAGTCAGGAACGGCATAAGAATGAACTGGATTCATATGCGCATCTGGATGTGCAAACCGGGAAGTTATTTGCTCATTGCTGCCAGCAGCTATTAAAAAGTCAGGGTGTTGCCGCAGCAAAAATTACAGCCATTGGCAGCCATGGTCAGACCTTAAGACATTATCCTGACACTGATTACCCAACTACCTTACAAATTGGTGATCCCAACATTATTGCTCAACAATGTGGCATTACTACTATTGCTGACTTTCGACGCAGAGACATGGCGTCCGGGGGTCAGGGAGCACCACTGGTGCCACCTTTTCATCAGGCTATTTTCTACTCTGAGAAAAAAAACAGAGTAATTTTAAATATTGGCGGCATTGCCAATATTACCTTTCTGGCTGCCAAAGGGCATCTAACCACCGGCTATGATACTGGGCCCGGTAATGGTTTAATGGATGACTGGTGTTTAAAACATTTCAATTGCCCATATGACCCTGACGGTCAACAGGCAGCTAAAGGACAAATCCATCAATATTTATTGACCCAGATGCTGAATGATCCTTATTTTAGCCAGGCACCGCCAAAAAGTACCGGCAGAGAGTATTTTTCTTATCAATGGATTTTTAAACAGTTACATAACACGGGAACAGAGATTGATCCCTCTGATGTGTTAAGAACCCTGCTGGAACTCAGCTGCATTTCTATTCGAAATGAAATCAATTTACTACCGGAAAAAATAGATGAGATACTGGTGTGCGGTGGTGGTACCAGAAATCTATACTTAATGCACAGATTACAGGAACTACTGCCGGGCAGTTTAATTGCTTCAACTGAAAACTATGGTCTGCATCCCGACTGGGTAGAAGCCAGTGCCTTTGCCTGGCTGGCCTATCGCACATTAAACGGCCTGACAGGCAACCTGCCTTCTGTCACCGGTGCAGACAGGAAAGTAATATTAGGCGCTATCTGGCCAGTACCTCATAATCCGCAGGACTGAACATAACTAGTGTCCATCCGGAAATTGCCTTCCTGGCAATTTCCGGAACGTAAAAGAAAGGTTGTTCTGGGGTTAGTTCAGGAGTTAACGCTGGTCCATAGGTATATAGGCACGTTGCTGCTTGCCGGTATATATCTGAGTCGGTCTAAAAATTCGATTATCCTTAAGCTGCTCACGCCAATGGGCCAGCCATCCTGCACTACGAGCAATAGCAAAAATAGCCGTAAACTGATTTTCCGGAATACCCATTTCTCTATATAGCAACCCGGAATAATAATCAACATTGGCATAAACACCCTTTTCCGCCAGCCGATCTGCTGCTGCTTTTTCTAATGCTTCGGCAATTTCAAACAAAGGATTAATATTTCCACCACGAGCTTCACGTAACTCGTTGATTAAACCCTGAAGAATAGTCGCTCTGGGATCTTTCACCTTATATTCACGATGCCCCATGCCCCAGATTTTACCTTTTCTGCGGAGTTGATCATCAACAAATTTAGCCGCATTTTCCGGCCGTCCAACCTGCTGCAGCATATCCAGCACTTTTGCATTGGCGCCGCCGTGTAAAGGGCCAGATAAACAGCCAATTGCAGATGAAATGACACTATAAGGTGCAGAGAGGGTTGAACCATTGACCAGCACTGAAAAGGTGGATGCATTTATAGTATGTTCTGCATGCAGGATAAGACAGATATCCAGTATTTTTGCCAGCAGGGGATCGGGTTCCAGACCGGTCAACATATACAGAAAACTTTCTGCATAAGACATATCATAACGCATAGGAGGCGGTTCATAACCTTTGGCAATATGCTTCCAGGTCGCAACCAGAGTACCCATGCGGGATATGATTTTAACTGTAGCAGAATTAACATAATCCAGATCAGTACAGATATCTGCATCAATCAGACATTCACTACCCTGATAAAACATCCCCAGACTGGACACTGCAGTTTGCAGCATTAACATAGGATCCGCTGAAGCAGGTAGATTTTTCATCAAAGCCATCAGATGATATTTAAGTGCTCGATTGGTTTGCAACTTGCAGGAAAAATCATCTAATTGCTTTTTTTTAGGTAATTGACCATTTATTAATAGCAGAACAGTCTCTTCAAAGGTACTATTTGCTGCTAATTCTTCAATGGGATAGCCGCGATAAAACAATATCCCCTGTTCACCATCAATACTGGAAATATTAGATTTGGTTGCAGGTACACCTGCCAGCCCGGGTAGATATTCATTCATAACTAACCCCCCTCTATTAAAAAAATTAGTCTACATTATAAATAAAAAAGGCGCAGTATAAAAACAGCGCCTTTTTCTATCTGCCACCAGAATGGGTGACAGCTATTTTTCTTCAGTTGAGAAGGATGAACCACAACCACAGGTCGTCGTTGCATTGGGATTGCGGATCACAAACTGTGAGCCTTCCAGACCTTCTGTATAGTCAATTTCTGCACCCACCAGGTACTGAAAAGACATCGGGTCAATTAATAGTTTAACACCCTGATTTTCAACTTCAGTATCACCTTCGTTAGTGGCTTCATCAAAGGTAAAACCATACTGGAAACCGGAACAACCACCACCTGTTACGAAAACTCGTAATTTCAGGTTATCATTCTGTTCTTCTTCAATCAAAGATTTTACTTTTAGCGCTGCAGCATCGGTAAAATCTAAAGGGCTTTCACTACTCATAACTTTATTCCACTCCAAATTCAATGACTTTATTATTCAATAACCAAGCACATTAGTCAACATTTATATAGATTAATTATTACTCAATATTTCCGGTTCTTCAAGACGGGCAGGTTCACTCTGGGTATCAATAGTGCCAATTTCATCCTCAGTAACATGCACCAGATTGCCATTTACTTCTGCTCCCATGGCCATTTCAAATAATTTATAATATACATTTCCATAAACTCTGGCTTTTTTTGCCAGTTCTACATGATGGCTGGCATAAACATTACCTTCAACTGTACCATTAATAATAATATTAGGGATTTGAATTTCTCCCTGTACAATACCATTTTCACTGATAGTGATGGTAGCACTATCATCGTCTTTGGCAGTAATATTACCAATAATTTTACCATCAACCAATAAGCCTCCTGAAAAATCCAGATCTCCGACAACCTCAGTATTTTTTCCAATTAAGGAGTCAATCCTTCTGTTCGAAGCTTTTTTATTTCCCCACATATTTTATTCCTTCATTTTCAGTCCAGCTCAGATTACTGAGCTCAATAATTGTTTTTTTCTTTTTTGAACTAACAATAATATCTACTGCCCGTGCTTCCATTCCTTCAGGAAGGGATATTATACCGTTAAACTCCTGATAATACTTGAAATTATACTTAAACCCCTGTTCTTTATGATTATCTTTATCTAATTGTGTCTTATTACCGACAAGTTGATCAAACAGTGAAACTCTAATGGCTTTTTTGTTTTGTACACCTTTAATATAAATTTTTACAACCCCTTTAGTATAGGTTCTTTTTTTCATTTTTTGGGCAATAATAAAATGATATTGATAGTATTTCTGGTTTTCGCTGGCTGATTCCGATTTTAGTTCCTGGGGCGCCACAATGGGTTTAATATTCAGACTCTGGAGATAAATTGTTTCCCGCCCCACACCCGGAGCAATTATCCCTTTATAAAAGCTGACCTGCTTTTCAAGTTGCAGAATTTTTTCCTGTTCCTGGTACATATCCGATTTTATAATGGTACAGGACTTTTGCTCCAGTAATAATTTACGCTCCATATGCAGAATTTCCCGGCTTAATTCCTTATTGCGTTTTTTAAGTATTTTTTGTTGCAGCAACAAGGAGTTACGACCGCCTTTTTCTCTGATAATATCTTCTTCAGACTGCATATAGCCCATCTCATAGGCTCCCCATAATAAGGCAAACCCTGCAATTACAAATAACAGACGCAGACCATAATATTGCAGAGGGTGACTGCGGGCAATAATAATGTGGGTCATAGATTTCCTGTATCAAGCAGCTTAAGGCATCAATGGAACAATATTGAGTCCGGCTTTTTCATCCAGATCAAAGGCAATATTCATATTTTGAACAGCCTGACCTGCCGCACCTTTAACCAGGTTATCAATAACAGAAAGCACCACAATAGTGTCATTATCCTGCGGCTGATGAATAGCAATGCGGCATAGATTGCTGCCTTTTACGGTTCTGGTTTCAGGGTGTGAGCCCGCAGGTAGAATATCAACAAAAGGTTCGTGCTGATAAGTCTGTTCATACATTACCTGGATATCGCTGAGAGTTGCGGCATCAGTGCTAACTTTTGCATACAGTGTTGCTTCTATACCCCGAATCATAGGTGTCAGATGAGGTACAAAAGTTAAATCCACAGCGTTTTTATGTGCCAGTTCCAGGCCCTGTTTAATTTCGGGCAGATGACGATGCCCAGGTACAGCATAAGCCTTAAAGCTTTCACTGGCTTCGCACAGCAAGGCCCCCACACTGGCTCCCCGACCCGCGCCACTGACACCGGATTTACAGTCTGCCACCAGAAAATCGGTATTGATTAAATTATTTTCTATTAAGGGCAGAAACCCCAACTGCACAGCAGTTGGATAACAACCGGGATTGGCTATCAGGCGAGCCTGTTTAATCGCATTACGGTTAATCTCAGGCAAACCATAAACAGCCTGTTCAACATACTCCGGGCAGGCATGAGTCATACCATACCAGCGTTCCCAGACTGCAATATCCTTAATACGAAAATCTGCAGCCAGGTCAATAACCTTTACACCTGCTTCAATTAACTCTGGTACCATTTTCATAGCCACCCCGTTTGGGGTGGCAAAAAAGACCAGATCACAGTTTTTTAAGGCATTGACATCAGGCTCAGTAAACTGGATATCCATATAATTGCGTAAATTAGGAAATAGATCGCTGACAGCTAAACCGGCTTCAGAACGTGAAGTGATCACCTGCAAAGCCACATCAGAATGATTAGCCAGTAACCTTAATAATTCTACGCCGGTATACCCGGTACCGCCGACAATACCTGTTTTTATCTGTGCCACGTTTCTCTAACCTTAATTTAATGTAACTACTCAGAGTACTTTTTTTTTATACCATTTTTGCGTTTTTTCGTACTCTACCCTCAAGGGATACCTGGAAATGGTCACGTATTGATATACACTCACATTCTCCGTGCGAAAAGGCCTAAAACCGGCACAAAATTCAAACACACTAAAAAGTTACAATTTAATATGATTTACCAGATTTTTCATCCGCTATCTACCCAATATGAGTCCAAAAATACTATTGGCTCGGGACTGAATTAGCCATTATAATACATGCTCACCAATAAATGGATACTTTAAGCAGGTTGTTAAGAGCTAATGAAGAAAAAAGATTTTGCTGTATTCAGTTTTATTCTTGCCGTAGCTGCCTTACTGGCGTATCTCTGGCTCTCACCATCGGGGCATCCTGTTGCCCCGACTGCTGCGTTTAAGGATCTGCACGGAAAACAGTTTACCCTGGCAGAACTGAACGGCCGTCCTGTAATTATTAATTTCTGGGCCACCACCTGCCCAGGCTGTGTTAAAGAAATACCGGTATTAATTCAAATGGCTGACAAATACGCTGCTCAGCAATTACAGATTATTGGTGTGTCCATGAATTATGATCCCGAATCACAGGTCAGGGAAATGGTAAAACAAAAAAAAATGAACTATACCATCGTACTTGACAGCTCCGGTGAACTGGCCAGAACATTTAATAATGTGACACTGACCCCAACGACATTTTTTATTAATAAACAGGGCCAGATTATTAAACACAAGCTCGGTGAAATGTCTCATAATGAGATGGAAAACAACATTCAACAAATCATGCTTTAAGCTTTTTAATGAAACAGCACATTTTAAGGAAACATTTTTATGCTATGGGTAAAAGCCTTTCATATTATTTTTATGGTTACCTGGTTTGCAGCTCTGTTTTATTTGCCCAGACTATTTGTTTACCATGCCAGCAGTAATGATAAAATCAGTAACGAACGTTTTAAAATTATGGAGCGCAAGCTGTTTTACGGCATTATGACACCCAGTGCAATTATAACAATTGTACTGGGTGTCTGGATGTTATTTGATTATGCCTGGCTGGCCTATTCTTCTATGCTCTGGCTGCATATCAAGCTGGCTCTTGTGGTGTTATTAATTATTTATCACCTTTATTGCTGGAAACTACTCAATTTATTTAAGGAAGACCGTAATCCTTATAGCCATGTATTTTACCGCTGGTTTAATGAGATACCGGTTTTTATGCTTATAGGTATTATTATTCTCGTCGTAGTTAAACCCATATGATTCATGCCTCACCACCCATTGTACTGTGTTTTTCCGGCAACGACCCTACTGGTGGTGCCGGCATTCAGGCAGATATTGAAGCGATAAGCAGTATGGGAGCCAGGGCTGCGCCTGTTATTACCGCTTTGACGGTACAGGACACCCAGAATGTTAAGTTTTTTTCTGCCACTGATCCCAAAATGCTGACCGAGCAGGCACGGGTTATCCTGGAGGATATGCCGGTATCCGCCTTTAAAATCGGCATGACAGGCAGTCTGGAAAATATCGATGCCATTCATAAAATCATTCATGATTATCGAAACATACCGGTTATTGTTGATCCCATTCTCAGTGCCGGCGGCGGTATGGCACTCAGTTCCGATGCAATGGCTCTGGCATATTCAGACTTATTGTTTCCATTAACTACCCTGGTCAGTCCAAATTCTAACGAAGCCCGCTTACTGGCTCCAGAAGCAGATACTCTGGATGCCTGTGCTCAGGAGCTAATGGATGATGGTTGTAAATATGTTTTACTGACCGGTACTCATGACAGTACTGAACAGGTAATTAATTCCCTTCACGGACAACATAAATTAATATCCAGTTTATCCTGGCCGCGTCTGATACATAATTATCATGGTTCCGGCTGCACATTGACATCAGCCATTGCCGGATTAATTGCACAGGGCATACCGATACCAGAAGCCGTTGCTGCAGCACAACAATACGCCTGGGACAGCCTACGACTAGGTTTTCAGTCCGGAATGTTTCAACAGCTCCCCAACCGCCTGTTCTGGACTTCTAACTGGTATGATGCTAACAACAGCCTCTAAGTCTGTCACAAGAAAACGACTATTTTGACACTGCAAAATTCACACAGACAAAAAATACAGGGACTCTATGCCATCACTGATCCCGCATTGATTGATGATACTGATTTAATCTCGTCAGTCACTCAGGCAATAATGGGCGGTGCCAGAATTATCCAGTACCGGAATAAGCCGGCCTCAGCTGAATTACAGCTAAAACAGGCGCAGACACTGGCTCAAATATGTAAACAACATCAGGTCTGTTTTATCATTAATGATGATCCGCAACTGGCAAAAAAAGTGAATGCCAATGGCGTACATGTCGGCAAAGATGATGGGCTGATTGCCGATGCCCGTAAAATACTGGGCGCAGACGCTATTATAGGAGTTTCCTGTTATAACCAGCTTGAAAATGCCCGCCAGGCACAGGCCGATGGGGCAGATTATATTGCTCTGGGACGTTTTTTTCTGTCTCAGACTAAACCGGATGCCGTTCAGGCAAGCCTGAAACTACTGGCTCAAGTTCAACATGTAATTGATTTACCCATTGTGGTCATCGGCGGCATCAGCCGTGATAATGCCGGACAATTAATTGAGCATGGGGCCGATGCTATTGCTGTTATTTATGACTTATTTCATAATAAGCATATAATTAAGCAGGCGGCTCAGGAATTTCAATTGTTATTTGATAAATAAAATTTGTATTTCATCAGTTCAGTTTTACGACAAAAAACTTATTTAACTCACAAACCAATTAACAGGAACACAGTTACCATGACTCGTTCACATGATCTATTTTTACAGGCTCAAAAAACCATTCCCGGAGGAGTCAACTCCCCCGTCCGTGCATTTAAAGGTGTTGGAGGTGATCCCGTTTATTTTAAAAAAGGCAAAGGTGCCTATCTGTATGATGAAGATAACAAACAGTATATTGATTTTGTCGCTTCCTGGGGACCGATGATTATGGGACATGCCCATCCGGAAGTAGTTAAAGCGGTACAGGATGCTGCGACCAACGGTCTTGGTTTTGGTGCTCCGACACAAATTGAAACCGAAATGGCCGAACTGGTCTGCAAACTGGTTCCTTCAATTGAAATGGTGCGCATGGTCAGTTCCGGCACAGAAGCAACCATGAGTGCCATTCGCCTGGCTCGCGGTTATAGCGGTCGCGATAAAATTGTTAAATTTGAAGGCTGTTACCATGGTCATTCTGATTCACTGCTGGTAAAAGCCGGATCCGGGGCATTGACCTTTGGTGTACCTTCTTCTCCTGGTGTACCCGCTTCCTTATCAGAACATACCATTACCCTTACCTATAATGACAGCAAGCAGGTTAAGCAGGTATTTGCTGATATAGGTGATCAAATAGCTGCCATTATTGTTGAACCCGTTGCCGGTAATATGAACTGTATTCCTCCCGTTGGTGGCTTTCTGGAAACCTTGCGCGAAGTCTGTGATCAATCCGGCAGTGTATTAATTTTTGATGAAGTGATGACTGGCTTCAGAGTATCAAAAGGTGGCGCTCAGATTCATTATGGTATTACACCGGATTTAACCACTCTGGGAAAAATCATTGGCGGTGGCCTGCCGGTAGGTGCTTTTGGAGGAAAACAGATAATTATGGAACAGATTTCTCCTTTAGGTCCCGTTTATCAGGCTGGCACATTATCAGGCAACCCACTATCCATGGCAGCAGGTATAACAACACTGACCCTGGCCTGTCAGGACGGTATTCATGAACAGCTTGACAGTAAAGCCAAACGACTGGTGGAAGGTGTCATGGCAAAAGCAAAAGATGCGGGTATTCCAATGACTTATAATCAGGTCGGTGGGATGTTTGGTTTGTTTTTTAGTGACCAGGAAAAAATCACCAGCTTCGATCAGGTCACTAAATGTGATCAGGAACGCTTTAAAAAGTTTTTCCACGGCATGCTTGACGAGGGCATTTATCTGGCCCCGTCCGCGTTTGAAGCAGGCTTTGTTTCAGCCGCACATACTAACGATGATATTGATGTGACAATTGAGGCGGCGGGGAGGGTTTTGAAGAATCTATAAAAAAGCACTGAGCATTGAGAAAGAGCATAAAAGCAAAGAGCAATCAAAGTCTAGTGCTCTGGCTCTGGCTCTTTCTCAACGCTCAGCGCTGAACGCTCATCCCTTATAATATCCGGTTCAGGCTTGCCGATATGATATCCCTGAGCATAATCCACACCATATTCTCTTAACATTTTTATTATACTTTCATTTTCAACAAATTCGGCAACGGTTTTCTTACCC
>Ga0256831_1001345_pt1 | contig 12958 bp, 8 predicted proteins | sample 132544metaG_FD_189087 | JGI IMG/M metagenome (GOLD analysis project Ga0256831, IMG submission 189087) | Hydrothermal vent microbial communities from Lau Basin, Pacific Ocean - 132-544 | ecosystem: Environmental > Aquatic > Marine > Hydrothermal vents | place: Pacific Ocean: Lau Basin | collected... | reverse complement strand
CTCTTTTTCAACAATAAAATCTAAAAAATAATTAAAGTAGATATTGGGGCTTGTTGACGAGGTAACCGAATTGTACAAAAACTCGGCAAGCTGATAAACCGGCTTTTGTTTTAAGGCCTCCGGAGAAAGCTCAATGCCACACCAGTTTAATATACTTTCAAGGCTTTTTTTACCATCAGCCAAAAACCGGACAGCCATGGTTTCCAGTTCGCTTTCCCTTTTAAGCATTAGCAACCTGTTTTCCAGTATTTCGGTTAAAACCACGCTGTTATCGGGTTGTAACAGGGCTTTAATAACAGCTACCACAAAACGAACCTCAGGTGCACTTGTTAACAACAACGATTCGGAAGAAACCACAGGCACATTGTTTGACAACAGGCTTGAGGCAATTTCAACAGCATCGTTTCCGGTTACTGTAAGTACGCATATATCGCTGTAACTAAATCCTTTATCAAGAAGCGTTTTTACGTATCCATTGATAACTTCAAGCCGCTTTTCGCCATAATCATTTGCGTTTTCGGATGGAATTAATTCCACAGAAACATACCCTCCGCTTTGCTTTTTCGGTGACACCTGCTGCTCGTGTTTGTTATAAATAGTTTTAATCAGTCCTTCGTCTGCCTGTGTTATCAACGAAAAAAAACGATTGTTAAAGTTTACGATTTCAGCATACGACCTGTAATTAACATTCAAATGTTTTTCAATTAACGATTGCTTAATGAGTGTTTCTCTTCTTTCGATGTCGGGCAAATCGGGTTTGCCGTAGAGTTTGGGCAGGCTCGAAAACAGCTCCACCTCTCCGCTTCTGAACCTGTAAATGGCCTGTTTGGCATCGCCCACCAACATATTAAAGTTGTCTGCTGCCAGCGAGTTTTCGATAAGCGGAAGCAAATTATACCACTGCAACACCGATGTATCCTGAAATTCGTCGATTAAAAAGTGGGAATACCTTACGCCAAGACGCTCATATATAAAAGGGGTTGACTGGCCTGCAATGGATTCGCTTATTTTTTTATTAAACTCCGAGATGTGCACTTTGTTGGTTCGTACGGTAAAGTCGTCGAACAGCTGCCTGATTTCCTTAAGAAGGGCAACGGCATACAGTTTTTTGTAAACCAAATTGAGCAACAGGTACTCCCTGCCCTTTTCGTAAACAGTTTTAAACGCCAAAAACAAATCATCTTTAATTGCGTCGATGGCTGCTTTTTCGGCAGGGCTAATTCCGGTGCCATACCATTTATCCTGATGAATGTTTTTTAAAATGGTGGCAGAAGGAGTCAGATTTTTTACCGTAAGTTTTTCTTTATTTCTTGAAAACCAAGCTATAACACTTTTGGATTTACCGGAAAACGAATTGGCAGTCAGCCCGTTTTGCTCAACAAGCTGCAATGCTTCGGCTGCAGTTTTGTTTATCTGTAATTTAAGTTTCTGCCGCTTTACATTGATTAATTTTAAGATTTCCAAAAATCGTTGCAACTCTATTGTTGCCAGTTTTTTAATCTCTTCAAAACCCTCTTCATTGGTTTGTTTATTGATAAACTCTATCAGTGGTTTTTCGGTGTTGTGACTTTTTTCGTCATCAATAAGAGAAAGGACAAACTCAACCATTATTTTGGTTAGTGCCGTATCATCGCCAAGTTTGTAATACAGGTTTTCAATAATATCAGGAACAATGTCATCGCTGTCGATAACCACTTCAAATCCGTGTGGCAGGTTAACATCGGCGGCAAAAGTGCGTATTACACGATGTACAAACGAGTCGATGGTGCTCACGCCAAAATCTTCGTAGTTATGTATCAGGTTGGCAAGCAGCAAGGTGGCGTTTTTTTGCAACATAGGTTTTGAAAAACCGGATTCCAAAAGCAATGCATCAGCCATTGGTGTGTCGGTTTTGCCTTCCGACAGCTCCTGCAAAGTGGCAATGATTCGCTGTTTCATCTCCGCCGCTGCCTTGTTGGTAAAAGTAATGGCAAGTACATGCCGATAGTTTTCGGTATTTTTAAGGGTAAGTTTCAAATACTCTGAAACCAGCGTATGGGTTTTTCCCGATCCGGCAGAAGATTTATATATAACAAGGCTCATCTATGGAAAATAAACAAACTTAACAGTGCTGATGTTGTTGTTTGCAGTAATTTTTATCAGATAGGCTCCTTGCGGAAGGCTCATTTGTTGCATGTCGATTGTTGTTTGATGTAAACCGCTTTTCATCTCCTTAACGGGAGACTGCCAAACAGTTTTTCCCGATAAATTAACAATGCTGATGGCTACCTTGCTTCTATGTTGAAGGTTATACCTTAAAACAGTCTTGGTTTTCACAGGATTGGGATATACAGCAAGATTTGAAAGATAGCTCTGTTTTTCGTTAACACCCAGGGTGCCCCTAATAGAATCGCGATATTCAACTATAATGCCACTCTCTCCAATAAGTTCACGAACCGTCAACAGCGGTACCTTTTGACTGTTTCCAATCCATTTATACTCTGTGTATGAATATGGCAACCCCACTCCGCTTCCCTGCGACACGGAATAAACACTGTCGTATTCGGTAACTTCCGATTTTACCCTGATAACATCAAAAGTGCCATACGGTGTTGTTAAGGTTCCCCAGCCATCAACCGTGTTGTGGCGGTGGCGGTCAACCAACAAATACCCTGTTCCCGGAATGTTCATGCTGGTACCGGAATTTGAGGAGTCGGTATCGGAATAGGTTAATGGAAACTGATAGAGGATATCAGGATTAAAAAAAAGAATCGGAATGGGGGTGTTGTCCATTGTAAAGGACAAACCGGTATTTTTGTACGCACTGTTTGATGATTTATAATAGTAGTAGGGTTGCGAAATACCGGTTCCGGGGAACGAAAAAGTACCGGCCATATTAACCGCAAAATCGGAAATATACTGAAACCATGATCCCCCTGGAATTTCGCCCACACTGACAAAGGTGTCGATACGCTGTTTAAAAGGAATCAAACCGGAATAATCCCAGGTGTAGTTTTCACCCGTTTCGGTTAGGTCGATAATTTCGGGATTGATGCCAAGACTTATCCTAACGGTATCACCTTGTTGGGGCATATCGCTTTTTGTAATGGTTATTTGGCTTGTGGCCGTGGTTGAAATTAACAACACCGTTGCAAATAATAATAAAATGGATTTTTTCATCTGTTTATGGTTTTATGGTTTTTTTAATTTTCTTTTTTTTCGATTGCTGGTAAAAAGCTCGTTAATATTATTGAACTCCTTTTTATACGCAACACCAACGCCTTGTGTATAGGGCGAAATTTTATCGTAATTATTGTAATAATACCACGAGTTTACATTGGAATGATTGTAGGCTTTTAGCAACCATCGTCCGTCTTCGGTAAGTTTATACGTAATATCCACATCGCCCACAATGTTGCTGGCATTGCCTTGCGACCGGTCGTAAGTCATGCCAAAGTTACCACTTATTGAAAGCCGGTCGTTAAAAAGCTGCGTTGAAAGTGCCACTTCAAATTCTTCCTGCGAAACGGCGTCTCCGGGACGGTAGTTTACACCAATATCAAACTTATCGCTCATTTGCGAAAGCATGCTGCTTAACTGATTGGTAAGAATACTGTATCCTGATGTGGCAAGACTTACATTGCCGGCGTTACTAAAACTAAAAGTACCCAGCACCAGCAACGAAATAACCTGTTCGTTTACAATGGCGGCATTGGTGGTATCAAGATTGGCAAAAATCGTTCGTTTCAGGTCGGGGTCGGCATCAGGGATATCAATGGAAAATTTAATGGTGGGATTGAGTAGCTTGTTAGTTAACGAAATATAACAATACACATCAACTTTATTTTTATAAGATGCCGTTGAGTCGATGACCACGCCAAGACTGGATACATTGGTTTTTACTTTGTAAAGGCCTCTGATGTTCAGGTTGGCTCCGGTAGGGTCACCCGTCCATGAAATTTTACCACCTTCAACCAAATCAAACCTTTTGCTTACCAGATTCTTAAAGGTAAAATGAAAATATCCTTTCTTTATTATGTAGTCACCAATCATGCTAAAAGTTCCGGCTGAATTGGCATCTATTTTAAGCAGTCCGTCGCCCTGCGATTCAATTCTCCCCAGTTCGGAAGGAAGATAGATATTTACTTTTGCTTTAGGGTTTACATTAGCATTCAGTTTTATGTCGTAGCCCAGACTTTGCCCGGCAGTTTCAAGTTTTAACTGTTGTTCTTTGGTAACCGGCTTTTTCTCTTTCTTAATCAATGATGAATCCACGGGTGGCGCCACAAACTGTATATATTCGTTATCTGATACATCATAAACATAATCAAGTGGTATATTCAGGTCGGTTCCTTGTACAGTAGTGGCATCGGCATTCAGATGGATAGATCCGGGATCGCCCCATAAATGAATAACCCCTGAGGCAATGGCACTTCCATAATACAATTCGTTCATTTTGCGATTAGTATTAACAAACAAAAGTTTATCAGTTTTAACTTTTATATCGTAGCTGAAATTGCTAAAATAGTCGTGTTTTAATTTACCGGCCACAACCCCTTTATTTCCAAGGGTATCGTAAACAATAATATTATCAAAACTAATTTCGTTTTTCTTAAACTCAAGATAATTTGAAAACGAGTATCTTGTATTCAAATAGTTTACTATCAGGCTGGCTCTGTCCAACTCGGTTTTACCGCTGATTACCGGTTTGGCAAGTGTTCCAGAAATATCAAGATGTCCTTTTCCCTTTCCTTCTATTCCGTGAAACAGGTCGCTGAGAAGTGGGTTTAGCAAAGCAATGTTAAGCCGGTTAAAGTCTGCTGTAAGTTGAAGCGAGCTGTCGCCTTTAAAAGGGTAATAAAAACCATCAAGCGAGAAAATTTTACCTGTTCCGGCATTTCCCTTTCGTATAATTTGTACTTTAACAAATACCGAATTATCAATGTTATTCCAGGTATTCATAAGCCTAGCTTCACCAAGACGCACATTGTTTAAACCAAAATCTTTAATGGTAAGATCCGACATAATCGCAGGGTTATCCTTATAAACACTAACCTCGAATATTCCATTGATAAACCCGTCAAAATTAAATCCGGCATTTTTTGTAAGTGCATCAAAAAATGAAAGATCCCAGTGATTAAATTTAACAACAAGCGAATCGCCGTTAACCTTAGGAACCTCGCCCTGAACGGATAACTTCGAAGTACCCCCCGTCAGATTTACATTTTGAAAATGTATGCCCGACTTATCAAAAATTATTTTATTGTTTTGATCCAACGACCATAGCGTATCGGCAATATATACTTTTGCCTTGTCAAAAGTGAGTTCGCTAAGGCTGTCCTGTTGGTAAAAATAACCTTTTATACTCCCGTTGTCAAGGTGAGTGGTGTCGGTATTATTCCAGTTCAGGCCAAAATCAAGCATATTATCCATGGCCGAGGCATTTAAAACAACGCTGTCCATTACAATACGCTCTTTATCGCTATGAGTACTGTCCTTAAGTATCAAATGGCTGACATCCATTTGCATAACCAGCTTATCGCCTGATGTTTTAACCGACAGCTTATTATTTTTAAACCGAATGTTTTGATAGGCCATAAAGGCCGATGTAAAGTTAAGGTCAACCTTATTGTTAACAAAGTTTATATCGGCACTTAACCTTGAATTATTTTCAAGGGTAAAGCCCTTTAAGAACTGGTCTTTAAGGAGTTTGTCGTTTTTTATGGCTGCTGTTAAATGCAGGTAATTTATCGAATCGTTACTTTTGTCTGCCGCTTCGTCAACCACAAAATAGCTGTTTAGCAGAGATAGAACGTCATCGTTTAAATTGAGCAGCTTGTATTGACCCGATAACCTGGCATCAAGAAAATCCGATTTAATACTGATGGTTTTTGCACGTTCGATGTTGTGCTTTTTAATAGAGATACTGTTAACAAAATAGGCTGAATCGGCAAACATCAGGTTTGTACTGTCGAAATTAAGGTTGGCAACAAGATTTTCAATATCGTTACCTCTAACGGAGATATCCGCTTTTGTGGTAAAAGAAAAATCGTTGTTTAGCAATCCGAGATTTTTCAGGTTGGCTCTGTTAATATCAACGTGTGCGTTGTAGTTTCCCTTTCCCGAAAAGTTAAGGTTGCTGTTTGCTTTTAATATCAGGTTTTTATCGTTGCAGGTAAGCAGTCCGTCAATATCCTCTTTATGGTATTGTCCAACAAAAGTAACCGAATCATAGGTATAATTTAACAGCTGAAGATTTCTGGAAGTGATATTGGCATTAACCATAGCGTCCTCAAAATTTTTACCATGCCCAACAATAGTTCCTTTTATGTCACCCTTACCAATTATATTTTTTAACCCGAACAGATGCCCCAATGCCAGCTCTTTACCCATAAGAGAAATCGAAAAAGAAAGGGTATCGTTTTCAATATATTTAAAACGAAAATCGGTAACAAGCGGTGCGTTATCAATTTTAAAAGCGAGGCCGGATGTAAAGTCAAAATAGTTTCCGTTAAATTTTCCATTTAATTGAATCACATCGTTGCAATTTAAATGTTCCGGTACCGGCAGAATATCTCCGGAAGGGAGCAAAAACGCCCTTATATCGCAAAGGTTTGCCGTCAGGTTTCGTATGTTGGCAGCAATTTGGGTTTTTTTGTATTCTACAACTTTGGAAACACTAAAATCGCCTTCAATATTGGTGCCTTTCCCAAAAGCAATTTTCATATTATTTGCTTTAAAATTTTCAATGGTTCCTGCAATGTTGCCACTAAAAACAAGGGTGTCTTTCATGGGGAACATCACATCAGAAAAGTAGCCAAGGTCAGAAAGATACAACTTAGTATTTCTAAAATTCCCCTTCATTTGAACCGAGTCGAGTATTTGATCCAGCTGACTCCAGTTGCGATAATTCATCTGAAAATCGGCATCTAAAACAGATTGGTTCAACTTTCCTTTTAGGTTTTCACCACGAATGGTCGTACCGCTTAAAACAAAATTCATCGTGAGATTTTTAACTATCAACCCGCTTTTTTCGCAAGTCGAAAGATTTTCAACAGCAAAATTTAATGAATCGTCAACAAGCTTGAAATGTTTTATCTTTAAGTTAATATCGCTAAAATCCATGTTACTGTAATCCATTGCCTTTCCGTTTCCAAGGGTATCGTTTAAATTAAACAACTGAAAATGTGAACGGTTAAGTGCAATATTTCCCACCCTTAGCTTAAAAGGTTTGCCGGTGGAGGGAGGAGCAGTTGAATCGGAAAGCGAGTTAATAAACCGGACAAGGTTTAACTCATCTTCGCCCTTATAGGTTCCCAGTCTAAAATCGAGACTGTCCATTTCAACCGTTTTGGCGATAACACCAAATAAATTGTTGTCAGGTAAAACAGGCTTAAGCTTTAACTGTTTTATTTTTATCATCGGGCTATTGTGATGGTCGAATAGCACCAGTCCGGAGGCTTCGATACCGTTTGCCCACGACAGTTTAAGCGCATTGATACTGAACCTGTAACCTGTATATTGGGTAAGTATGTTGGTCGCAAGCCGCGCCGAAAAAGTTTGAAACAGTGGCTGATTTGACAAAAATATTAATCCCACCGGGATATAAAACATCATCAGTAAAAACCAAAAGATGCCCCGTAATAACTTCTTTTTTATATTTTTGCGACCCTTATTGCTATCCAAAATGAGTATATATATTTTAGGTATTGAATCTTCGTGCGACGACACCTCGGCAGCCGTGTTGCATAACACCCGTATGCTGTCGAGTGTAATTGCCAACCAGGAGGTACATCAAAAATATGGTGGTGTTGTCCCCGAGTTAGCATCACGTGCTCACCAACAGAACATTATACCTGTGGTGGAGGTGGCGCTGCAAAAAGCAAAGATAACCAAAAATCAGTTGAGTGCTATTGCTTTTACACGCGGTCCCGGACTGTTGGGTTCCCTGTTGGTAGGCACCTCGTTTGCAAAGGCTTTTGCCATGGGGCTTAACATCCCTATTATTGAGGTTAACCACTTAAAAGCCCATATTTTATCTCATTTTGTGCAGGATGAGAATCAGAACAGCCATCCGGAATTTCCGTTTTTGTGTTTAACCGTTTCGGGAGGCCATACCCAAATTGTAAAAGTTAATTCTTCTTCGGAGATGGAAATTTTGGGAAAAACCATTGATGATGCCGCCGGAGAAGCCTTTGATAAGGCAGCAAAAATTATGGGTCTTCCTTATCCTGGTGGCCCCGAGGTTGATAAACTGGCAAAAATTGGAAATCCGCTGGCTTTTACCTTTCCCGAACCCAAAATTGGTAACCTTGACTATAGTTTTAGCGGGTTAAAAACCTCGTTTCTCTATTTTCTTCGCGACCGGTTAAAGGAGGATGATGATTTTATTGAAAAGCATCGGGCAGACTTAGCCGCTTCCATTCAACATACCATTATTTCAATTTTGATGAAAAAACTGAAACTGGCCGTAAAACAAACAGGACTAAATCAGATTGCCATAGCTGGTGGTGTGTCGGCCAATTCGGGATTGCGTAATGCCATTGAAAGAGAAGCCACATTAAGCGGATGGAAAACCTTTTTGCCACCCTTTAAATACACTACCGATAATGCAGCCATGATTGCCGTGGCAGGTTATTTTAAATATCTTAACGGCGAATTTGCCCCGCAAAGCATAACACCTTATGCCAGAGGCAGTTTTTAAAGAAACACAGAAAATGCACTCAAGCTCTTACCTAAGATTTTTGTGATACTAACCTAAGCTCTTTCGGATTACTAACCCGAACAATCTTATTGTAATGTTTGCTCGTTGTAGTGCTATTAAAACATTATGATTACACTCCTGTCGGACGGGCGCAAAATCGAACAAGCTTGTTAAAAATGCCGTTTCCAACCGTAGGATAGCAAAAGGAAAAATAATTTTTGGCAACTCATAATGGTTTTTTTCTGTCAATTCAAAATAGAACCCTGCTATGGTTACCACAAGTTTTTTTATGTATCTTTGGTTCGGTTTTATTATTGATTTTTTTTTGAGCTAAACTGCTGTATTATGGATAGATTATCAAGGTTTTTGTTGTTTGTCGGGTTTTTGGTACTTATGGGATTTAGTGCTTGTCATCAAGGTGGCACATCCCCCGGTCCTGACCCCTCAAAACCTGATTATGACTTTTCGCAATCGTCAAAAGATTTCCTCTATTTTCTTCCTAACAGTTATTGGGTGTATCAAAACGACAGCACGTTAAATGCCTATTCCGTTAAACTTTTTTCCGCTCACGAAGAGATAAGACAAAGTGGTGCCGGTGCATCGCAATATACTTACAATGCATATTGGATGTATTATACAAACAATGATGCCGGATTGCAAAAAGGCGAAATCTTTGCCACCAACTTTACCATTGCTGATGATATTCCCAACACGGCCGAACGAATATATTTTAACGATAACCACTATAAAATTGCGTTTGCGCCGATGTACCCTTTTGGACAGCGTATTTTGTTAGGAGGCGAAGAAGGTACTTTTATTAATAAGGAGCTTATCGATCAGATGACCGTTGGCGAGAATGTGTATGATAGTGTTTACCATTCTGTTTCTGAAGATTATAATGCCGAAGCACCCGACACTGTTTTTTATAATTTTTATTTCGCAAAACACTTTGGGCTGATAAAATACAACATCATTCACAAAAACAGTGCAGTTAGCTTTAGCCTGCTGGAATCAAACGTACTTCAGGAATAAAAGCACTCATTTATTTATCCGGTAATTTTTCTTTTCCCCCAATGGGGATGCCCAAGGTAAACATAAAAATGCTGTTGTTAACCTTACTTTGACTTTTAAGCGGCTCCATAAAACCGATGAAATAACGAGCACCTAAACGCAAGCTGGTTTTGGGATGATTGGGCGTTAAAAAAAACTCTGCCATAGCAAACCAGCCCACATCAAATTTATTAATATAGGATTTTGCCTCTGATTTAACCAGAATATCTTTCCCCGAAGTGGTTTCGGCATTGTATCGAAGGGTTGACTTATAGATATAACTAAGCTGAGGGCCTGTTCCAAATCCAAAATATTTTGTTTTATATTTTAGGTATAGGGGCAGTGAAAAAGCAACATTGTCAAGCACTATGTTTTGCTTTTCAAGCAAACTTGTATCCTGTATAACATCAGGAAAGTAGCTATTTAAATTGCTTGCCCCCAAGGGGCTTTTTACCGTAAAATCGAAAGCAAAAAATAAACTTTTTTTGCTTAGCCGAATCTCGCTAAACCCTCCAATGGCCCAGTTTACAGCAAAATGGGCCTCGGGCAGTCCAATATAATTAACTGTGCCGGCCGAAACATTTATACCCGATTGCATCCGCTCGTTCGAAAGCTTGTCGCCAAAAATTAATATCCACATTGCCTGGCTCATTCCGGCCATACTTATGGACAAAAATACAGTAATAAAAAGGATACGTAGTTTCATAATGAATCAGTTAGTATGTCCCATTGTTGATAAGAAGTTGTAAACGGGATTGGCATATAAATGTAAAAACAAATTCCAAAGTTCATCCCTATCACCCTCCGGTAAAAGTTCATCAATGGTTGAAAAACGCTTCTTGAATAAGGTAAGGGTAGTGTTGTTGTATTGATTGTTATGTGTGTTTATTCCTTCAAGAAGGTCGTAAGCCAGATAGTTAACAGGCCACAGCTTATAATTTTTATAAATCTCTTTATCAATTTGTTGTGCAACCAGTGCAAGATAGTCATTGTTAAACTTTTCAGCCTTAATTTCGTCCAAATACTTATTAAGCGGCTTTCCCAATGCAAAATGAATCCTGCCTTTTTGCCCCATTATTCCCCCAAGCGTACTTTGCAAATCTTCCTTATCTTTTTTTACGTAGGTAGCTTGTTTCGATAGGTAGGTTTCACGAATTTTCATAACATCGCACGGCTCCCACTCATATGAAATAGAAAGTGGAATAATATCAAGCTTTTTAATAGCTTCGTAAAAATTATCTTTTTGATAAAACGAAAGCATCTTCAAGATACTGATCTCCGTTTTGTCGAAACCGTTTTTCGTTCTTCCGGGTCGTTGTGCCACCCAAACGGAGTTTTTACGGTTAACAATTTCGTTGCTGATATAATTTGATAACCTAATGGAGTTAAATAGCAGCTCTCTCGGTGTGCCGTCGCGTATAACCGTTATCATTTTGTTTACCTTGGCAATACGTTCAAAAAACGGTGATATTATAAGGTTGTTTCCAAATGTAATTTCGGCCGTATCAAAGCCCTCATCCATTAAAATAATGTTTAAGATTCCGGAATCGAGTAGAATATCCCTATGATTGCTTAAAATAATATGGCCGGCATCTGTATAGTTCTCAAATCCACTGATACTCAAGCCATCGGATGATTTAGCTAAAATCCGGTGAATAACTTTGTGCATAAAATTTTGCTGTACATCTTTAACTGTTTTCGATTCAGCAAAAATATTTCTGTATTTATTCTGCTCTCCCGGAAAAAGAAAATCAAGCACCGATTGAAATTTGCTATTGGAAACAATCTGCTTGATAGCAGGTGCAATTTCATCATCCCTGAAAGGCCTGATTAAATCAAAATCCTGTTCACTCATCATTTTATTTCAGTTTTGGTTTAGCAAAGTTACCTAAATATTTATAAGATGTGTCATCAGAACAGAGTTATTTGTGTCCATTTTACCGCTCCCATACTTTTACAGCATCTTTTTATTTGTGTAAAGTTGGCTTTTGTGTTTTTAAAATATTTGAAGATGATTGTTTTACGACACATATGTCGCCTTTATTGATATAATTACCGTAATTCTTTTTTTCTTTTTAAAATGATTTAAAATATTAGTTATTTTTGCACCCTTAATTCCGATAAAAATGCATAAAGAAGAGATAATAGCTAAAGTTAACCTGTTTTTGGTAGATGAGTTTGAACTTGATGAAGAACAGTTGGTACCTGATGCTTTGTTAAAAGATGACCTTGATATTGAAAGCCTTGATTTTGTTGATATTGCAGTACTAATTGAAAAGGAGTTCAAGTTTCAAATGAAAACTGAAGAGATGGCCAAATTAAAAACACTTAACGACTTTTATACCTACCTTTATCAACAACTGAATAACTAATGGCTTCCTGGGAGGGTAAAACGCGCGGTGGCGTTGCCGGATATCTTACCTTTATATTTATTTTAAAACATCTTGGCCTTGGTTTTGCCTATTTTATCCTACGATTTGTAGTGGTTTATTTTGTGCTTTTTGCCCCTTTGGCTCGTAAATCGTTGTGGTTTTATTTTAGAAAAATTCACCGGTGGGGCGTCTGGAAAAGCTTTAACGGACTGTTCAATAATTTTTATGTTTTCGGACAAACCCTGCTGGACAAAGTAGCATTGCTGTCTGGAGTCAAAACCAATTTCACCTTTAATTTTGACGGTGAAAATTATCTGCGCAACATGGCCTCACAGGGGAAAGGCGGAATGCTTATTGGTGCCCATCTTGGCAACTGGGAAATTGCCGGTCAGCTGCTTGACCGTCTTGAAACCAAAATAAATATTGTAATGCTGGATGCCGAACACCAGGCCATTAAAAAACTGCTTGATTCGGTTATTCAAAAGCATGAAGTAAACATCATACCGGTTAAAGCCGATAGTTTTGAGCATCTTTTTTTAATTAAGGAGGCACTGTTTAACAATGAGTTGGTGGTTATTCACGGCGACAGGCATATTCCAGGCAATAAAACCATCGAAAAGATATTTTTAGGACGTGAAGCCAATTTTCCGTTGGGGCCGTTTCAGTTGGCAACAAAGTATAATAAGCCGGTTACTTTTGTTACCGCAGTAAAGGAAACCAAACGGCATTACCATTTTATGGCCACCAAACCAAAGGTGTATCCCAATGCTGTTGGTGCCGAGCGTAAAAAACAGCTAAACCTGATAATTTCCGATTATATTTTGTGGCTTGAAGATAAGGTTCGCCGTTATCC
>Ga0256831_1001344_pt1 | contig 12961 bp, 13 predicted proteins | sample 132544metaG_FD_189087 | JGI IMG/M metagenome (GOLD analysis project Ga0256831, IMG submission 189087) | Hydrothermal vent microbial communities from Lau Basin, Pacific Ocean - 132-544 | ecosystem: Environmental > Aquatic > Marine > Hydrothermal vents | place: Pacific Ocean: Lau Basin | collected... | reverse complement strand
GCCCCACCCCAAGCGCAAGCCGCCCGTGCCCAAGGTCCCCGTTCCCCCGCTGGAGTGAGCAATGGCTGAGTTCTACCTGGATACCGAGAACGAGGCGTTGCTCGAGCCCCAGGCAGCGATCGTCGTATACGCTCCCAGCCCACAGCACCCCCCTTCGTGGGCGACCCACCACCCCATCATCGAGGGGCAGCTCGGGCCGGGCACCACGCTAGACGCGATCACGCTCAAAGAGGCGCTCAACGCGCTCCTTGGTCAAACGGAGGGGACGCGCTGGATCGATGAACGGCTCCTCGTCGAGGGGCCGGAGCTCCTAGTCTGGTGGGAACCGGCCAAGAAGCGGCGGCTCTTCTTCCAGCCCGACTTCACCGGGCCCGTCGCCGAGCGCTTGAAGGCCCTCTCCGGAACGCTTCTGCCTCAGCCCCCGTTGATCTTCGTCAAGCGCCCGTACAACCTCGTCGTCTACGCGTTGGCACGGAACGAACGGCCCGGGCCGAACGCCCGGCTCTACCATCCCCCTTACTACAACACCGCCAAGGGGCTCGTGTGCCTCGGGAGCACGCCGCTCGAGGCCGACCTCGACCCGAGCAAGCTCACGGCCTACACCGAGGCCTTCTTTGCCAGTGCTTTCACCCACCCCTGGAGCATGAAGACCCGTTTTCCGGGCGATCACGCGGCAATGTGGGAGCGGGCAAGAAAGATCGGCCGCTTTGCCAAGAAATGGCTGGCGCCGGCCGGTAAGACCTTGGGTGAGGTCGTGAAGGAGGCAACCCGTGGCCGTGTTTAGAAACCCCTTCCAAGAGGACCAAGAGATCTTCGTGCTCGTCGTCGGGGTTGGGGGCAACGGGTCCAAGCTCGCAACGGGCTTGAAAAGCCTGGCCCTCGCTCTGGAGGCCACCAAGGACCAGCGCTTGCACGTCACCCTGGTGGACCCCGACGTGGTGGAGGAGCCGAACCTCGCCCGGCAGAACTACTACCCCACCGACCTTGGCAAACCCAAGGCGGTGGTGCTGGCCCACCGCATCAACCTGGCCACCGGGCTGCAATGGCAAGCCCTACCCCGTGAGCTACGGCCGTGGGACCTTCATTACCCCGTCAACGTCGTCATCACCGCTACCGACAACCGGAAGAGCCGGGCCCTGGTGCGGGACAACCTCCGCCCTCGCCAGCTCTGGCTCGACCTCGGCAACGAAGCCCAGCACGGCCAGGTGGTGCTCGGCGGGTTCGGCCTCCCCACCAGCGCCGAGCTCTGGCCCGAGGTCGCCGACGCCACCCTGGACGAACCTGACGCCCCCTCGTGTTCGGTCCTGGAGGCGCTCTTCCAGCAGGACCTCTTCGTCAACGATGCGGCCGCCGTCTTCGGGTTGAACCTCCTGTGGCAGCTCTTGTTCAGGAACGAGATCACCTACCACGGGGTGGTGTTCGACCTCGCTCGAGGCGAAACAAGTCCCATACCGGTACCCGAGGCCACCGAAAAGCGGCAGGCAGCCTAGCAAGGAAAGGAGGAAGTATGAACACGACCACCCGTACCGAGATCTACTTAGGCAAGACGGCACTCAAGAACCCCAAGGCCCTCGAGCACTTGCAGGAACTCCCCATCGAGAAGGCCCAGCTTGACTCCAAGACCGGGCTCGTGCGCATCACCCCCATGGAAGCAAGCGAGGACGAGACCGCCTTCGTTGCCGATCTCCCAGGCTCGATGGGGTTTGAGCACGGCCGTGACAGCGATGGGATGAGCGTCGCTCGCATCTGCTTCGGCGACGACACCTTCGAGTACTACGAGTTCGAGGCCGGCGACCTTCCACGGCTCGGAGCAAGCGTTGCCAGGTTCATCGAGGAAGAGCAGCCCACGATCGAAGAGGCCGAGGCCTTCCTGGCACGGCTGAACGAGTGGGAGGAGGCGGCATGAGTCTCGAATACGCGCGAGCGAGGACCGAAGCGCTGACGAAGGCACTCGACGCCCACCTGCAGGCGCTCCTTGCCTACGAGGCCGCCCTTGACGCCCTCGAGGACGCCAAGACCCGGGCGATCCTCGAGGGGCTTGAGGGCCGGAACGAGACCGAGCGGAAAGCACGGCTTGCTCAGCTCGTCGCGGAGGAGGAAAAGCACGTCCGCAAGGCCCGGGCGGCCCTCCGCGTTGCGGAAACCCAGCTCAAGAAGGCCAAGGCCCTCGAGCGACTGGCGCTCGAGACGCTTCGCCTGCAACGGGCAGCGTAGGAAGGGGAAACATGCTAGAGACCAAGGAAAGAACCCGCTACGAAGACACGCGTAAGGTGATCCTGACGGGGATCGTGCAGGCCCCAGACCTCCGCTACACCCCAGGGGGGCTGGCCATCTTCGAGGCCACCCTCGCTGGGGAAAGCGGAGGGGTCCCCTTCTTCCAGCGCTTCAAGGCCTTCGGTAAGTTCGCCGAACTCATCGTCGAACAACTCCCGGAAGGTGCCGCAGCGTTCGTCGTCGGCGACCTCAGCCACTCCACGTGGGAGGTCCAGGGCGGTCGCCGCGAACGGCTCGAGGTGATCGCCCGGCAGGTCGAGGCCATCCCAGCGGAAGAAACCACCCAAAGTAAGAGCGGGAAAACGCTCCTTCCCGACGCCATCAACCAGGTGACGCTCGTGGCCCGGCTCGTCGAGAAGCCGGAGCTCCGCTACCTCCCCCAAGGCACGGCCCTGGTACGAGTCCGCGTCGCGTTCAATGACACGCAGCGCGGCCACTTCGCCACCCTGCAGCTTTGGGAAGAGGCCGCCGAGCGCTTCGCGGATAAGCAGCCGCAAAAAGGACAGCGGGTGCTGGTACTGGGGCGGCTGGTCGGTCGCTCCTTCACCACCCAAACGGGCGAGAAGCGCTACGAAAACGTCATCGAAGGCCAGCGCGTGCTCCTCGCAAAGAGCGGCGAAAAGCGGAACCCGAAGCCGGAGACGCCCGCCGTGTCCGAACCGGACCCGTTCGAGGACGAGTTCCCACCCGAGGAAGACCTGCCCTTCTAGGGCAGGCAGCAAAGAAGAGGGGGCCGCGAGCGGCCCCCTTCGTCTTTTTCGTGAAGGAGGTGCCCATGGACGAAGCCCTGGCGATTATCGAGCACACCGAGGGGCCTGCCGCCGTGATCGCCGCCGCCGGATCGGGCAAGACCCGCGTCGCCATCGAACGGGCGGCCCGGCTAATCAAGCAGGAGCAGCCAGTGCTCCTCTTGACCTTCTCAGCCGCCGCCGCCGAGAACATGCGGTCGCGGCTCTTCTCCCTGACCGGCGGGCTCGACAAGGCGCGCGTCCACACCTATCACGGCTTGGCCCTCTTCTTGCTACGCCGGTTCGGTGCCGGCGCCGATGTGCCGACCGACTTCGATCTCCTCACCCCAGCGGAGGAGACCCGGCTCCTGCGGCGACTCCTGGCGCAGACCTTTGGAACCGATGACCAAGAGGACTTCGCGAGCCAAGCAGGCCGCATCGCCGACCTCTTCCACAAACTTCGCGCCGAGCATCGTTTGGAAGACTTCCCCCAGCAGGCAGCCAACCTGAGTGGCTGGCAAAGCGAAGGTTTCCAAGTCTTCCTCGAGGCCCTGGGCGAAGAGAAGCAGCGGCTTGGGGTGCTCGCCTTCGAGGACCTGATCGAGCTGGCACCGCGCGTCCTTGGGGCTAAGGGGGCCCGGGCCTGGGCCGAGGAAAACGCCCGCTTCGTCATCGTCGACGAATACCAGGACACCTCCGCAATCCAAGAGCGGATGCTCACGGCGCTGGTTCCGGGCGAGGATCCGAACCTCATGGCCATCGGGGACCCCAACCAGGCCATCTATGGCTGGCGCGGAGCCGGCCATGATACCTTCGAACGGTTCCTCGCCCGCTACCCGAGCGCGAAGATCTACGCACTGCGCAAGAACCACCGGTCCCAGGCGGCGATCCTCAAGGCCGCCGAGGCCGCGATCGCCCCCCTCTACAAAAAAGGGCAGGAAACCTTCTATCACCTCGTCCCCACCCGCCCGGCGGCGGAGCGGCCGACGTTCGTCCACGCCGCTAACCCCCCAGCGGAAGCACGAACCGTAGCCCGGGCGATCGAGCAGGTCCTCAACGCCGGAGGCTCGCCGCAGGACGTGGCCGTCATCTCGCGCACCAGCCAAGGGCTCTTCCTGATCGAAGGGGAGCTTCTCAGGCGGGGCATCCCGGTGCGCGCTCTGGGCGGTATGCGGCTGACCGAGCGCCGGGAGGTCAAGGTCATGCTCCGCTTTTTCAAGGGCGCGATCATCAAGCGCGACGCCGCCCTGGCCGCGTTCATGGAGGACGCGGTGCCGGGCCTGGGCAGCGCCACCGTGGTCCGGCTCGTCGAGGCCGCCGAGGCCGCGAAGGTTCCCCTCGCCGATTGGCTCCTCGATCAGGGGCCGGAGCGCTTGCGCCTTACCAAACGGGCGACCGCAGGGGTTGCGCTGGTGAGGACGATGATCGCCTTTGCCCACGAGCGCTTCGCGGAAGCAACCCCCGCCGAGGCCTTCAGCGACGTGATCGAGGCCCTAGTTACCGATTTCCTTCCTGATCTGCTCAGGCGCATGGGCACCCGGGGTCCCGACGCGACAACGCGACGGCAAAACCTCGACCGTCTCACCGCGCTCGCCGAGGCCTTCTTCGCCAGCGATGAAGGGGGGCACCTTAAAGACTTCCTCGATCACCTGTCGGTCGTGGATCTTTCGATCGACGAGGCCGTCACCCTCACCACCGTGCACGCCGCCAAAGGCCTGGAGTGGCCAATGGTCTTCATCACCGGCCTCGTGGAAGGCCACTTCCCCAGCCTCGGCGGCGACGCCGACCTCAAGGAGGAGCGGAGGCTCTTCTACGTGGCACTGACCCGGGCCAAGGACGAGCTCATGCTCACCGCCCCGCGGTTCGCGGCAGGCGGCAAGCCCTTGAGGCTGTCGCGCTTTGCCGAGGAGCTCCTACAGAACGGGCTCATCGAACCCATCCGCATCCAAAAGGCGGCGTGATCCCCCAGCTCTTCCCTCACGCCGCCTATAATCCCGCGCGTGGACCTGCGACGTGGTTTAAAGCTCCGGCAAAAGCGCTCACGGATTCTGGAGGCGCTGCCGGAACCCCCAACGTCCGACGCCGATTGGCTCATCGGCCTGCTAAAGGCCGCCCATACTGTGGGGGCCTCCGACCTCGATTTGACCGAGACTGCACCCCCCGTTTTCCACGTCGATGGGGAAGTCGTGAGCCTCTACGACGAGCAGAACCCTCTCCCGGATTGGGAAACGCCCCCGCTTGACCGGGCCCTCGAGCCCTTGCTCCCGCGCAAGGTCCTGGAGCCCTTGTTGCAGCGGGAGCGGTTCGAGAGCGACCTGTCGCTCGACGTCCGTCCCCTCGGCGCACGCTTTCGCATCAATCTCTATTACCAGCAAGGCCGTCTCTCGGCGGTATTCCGGTTGATCCCATCCAGTCCCCGTCCCTTCAAGGAACTCGGCCTCGACGAGCGCGTCCTCGAAGCCGCGACCAAGGCCCGGGGACTTTTCCTGGTGACGGGCACCACGGGTTCGGGGAAATCCACTACCTTGGCCTCGATCGTTGAACACATCAACCGCACCCGCTACGTCAAGATCATCACCATCGAAGACCCCGTGGAGTTCATCTACGAACCCAAACGGGCCTACATTGTCCAGCGGGAAGTTGGCACCGATACGAAGGGGTTCTTCGACGCGCTCCGCGCAGCCCTCCGGCAAGCCCCGCACGTCATCCTCCTCGGGGAGATGCGCGACCCGGAGACGATCGAGATGGCGTTGACCGCCGCCGAGACCGGCCACCTGGTGCTAGCCACCCTGCACACCAACTCGGCCGTCGAAGCGGTACACCGGATCGTCGACGCCTTTCCAGGTAGCCGGCAGGGCACGGTGCGCTCCGTTTTGGCAAGTGTGCTTAATGCGGTGCTCGCTCAGGAGCTCGTTCCCCGTCGAAAAGGCGAGGGCAGGGTTCTCGTCTACGAACTCCTCGAGGGCACACAAGGGGTCCGGAACCTGATCCGCCAAGGCAAGGTGGAGGAGCTCCCCAACCTGATGGTGACCGAGCAATCGACGAACCATGTGCTTCGGTCCAGCGTTGTAGACCGGCTGGTCAAGCAGGGCGAGATCGATCCGTCCTTACTGAAGACCCTGTGACCGTCCCCCACCTTGCGGGGCCGGTTATCTAGCATTGGGGCATGATGACGACCGACGTTCATTTTCAGGACGTCGCGCGGTGGATCGAGGCTCGCCTGGACCCCACCCTGCCGCGTGACTTCGTCCACGACCTGGCGCTCGTGGCGCTGGGGAAAAAGCAGCATCGCACGGCCCTTCCTCTAACGGAAGCGGCCGCCCGGCTCAACATCGACGAGCTGGGCAACATCGCGGCGCTCTATGTCAACGGCCTGGAGCGTACGCAAAACGGCTACAACCCATTGCTAGGAGCCGCAAACCTCGCCCGTAAGTTTCTCGCCAACCCCGACATCCCCAAGTTCGCGGTCAACGAAAAGGCAGACCTGCGCGGGGGACAACCCTTCCGGACCCTGCTCAACCGGCTTGCCCAGCGTATCAAGGAGAAACCCGAGGACCGAAGCCTGCGTATTTATCACAAGACGCTCCATGACTGGGCAAAGGAAGGATCGGAGAGCGACGCCCTGCTCCTCAACCGCGCATACCAGCGCTTTGGCGAATGGTTCGAGATCGATGACATGCCCCGCCTCTTCTTCGAGCTCTTGAAAGAGGTGCGGCTCATGCGCTCCTACGAGCAAATCGCCCGAGCACAGCAACGCTTCGAGGTCAAGGCGCACCGAATGCTGCCTAAAGAACTGCGGCAAATCCGAGCATGATAGAAAAGGAGGCCCTATGGACACGTGCTACCTTTGCGGCGCGACCGCTGCTGAAAAGAAGCTCTACGTCATCGAACGCTACGTCGCCTCGCTTACGCTTTGCGAAGAGTGCATCCACGACATCGCCAACGAAACCTCCTTGGCCTTCGGTGAGACGGCGCCACCGGCCAGCCCGCCGCTGGTCCCGGCGGCGCCCCGGGACATCAAGGCCTACCTCGACCGCCACGTAGCCGGGCAGGAGGCGGCCAAGCGTGCCATCTCGGTTGCGGTCGCAACGCATCTCCGCCGCTACAACGCCCCGGAACTTCGCAAGAGCAACCTGCTCCTGATCGGTCCGTCGGGATCGGGAAAGACCCACCTCGTCAAAACGGCAGCCCGCGTTGCCGGACTTCCCGTCGCCTTTGCCGATGCGACCAGCCTGACCCAGGCCGGATACGTGGGCGACGACGTGGAAAGCGTGCTCGTGCGGCTCCTCGACGCTGCCGGGGGCAACCTCGAGCTGGCCCAGCGCGGGATCGTGTTTCTCGACGAGGTGGATAAGATCGCCCGCAAATCGGGCGTCAACACCTCGATCACCCGCGACGTCTCGGGCGAGGGAGTTCAGCAAGCCCTCCTAAAGCTCATCGAAGGCACCGTGGCCAAGATCCCCCAGAAGGAGGGCCGCAAGCACCCCATGGACGAGGGGGTCATGTTCGACACCTCCAACGTCCTGTGGGTGTTCGCCGGCGCCTTCGAGGGACTGGACGAGGTTCTTCGGCAGCGAGCGGTGCGGGAGGCTGGGGCCGGCCTGGGCTTTGGCAGCAAGCCCGCCTCGGAGCTCGCACTTCCGGAGCCCACCCATGAGGACTTGATCGAGTACGGAATGATCCCGGAGTTCATGGGCCGGGTACCGAACCTTGTCCGACTCGATCCCCTCGAGCGCGAAACCCTGATCAAAATCATCGACGGCGTTGAAGACAGCCACATGGCGAACTACCGCCGGATCTTCAAGCACTACGGAGTCGAGCTCGAGGCCACGCGCGAGTTCATCGAGGAAGTGGCCAAACGCGCCCAGGAACGCTATGCCCGCGCCGGAGGGCGTGGCCCCCTGGCGGTTCTCGAGCCGGTGATGGAAGCAATCCTTTTCCACCTACCAGACCCCAAGGTGAAGCGGATCGTCCTACGGCCCGATCACCTGGACCGTCCAGAACGGGCCCTGGAAGAAGCTCGACGTCCCCCGGAGGCCGCGTAAGAAAGAAGCCCGCCTTTCGGCGGGCTTCTTTCCCTTCCCCTCCCCTCCTTTTCCCTGGCCAACCCTGGCGGACTCTGCATATCTAACGAAAAAATCCAAATCGAACTATCTGCTGTTATCTAATAAGCCAAAAACTCTACAACGGGCTTGCTCACTGGTGGCGGCTTGTATCCAAAAGCCAGCGCACAAAATCCGAGCACCACTGCCTCGCTGGAGACCCCCAATGACATGCGGCGAGCACGATGAACGGGATGACATGTGGGTCCAGGTAGGCTGTGACGACAATGTTTATGTGAAATACCAGCGTATCATTCATTTTTCCTCCGAAGTCTATATATGTGTGTCAATGGGGGAGGGAGAAGGAAAAATCAAATAAGGCGCCAGAAGAGGCCAGGTTGTACCGCCTCGGGATCGTCCTCGGCGGCAATGTATATTTTAGCATAAGTAGTTGTAATAAGTCCAGAAGCGCGCACCCCCATCTGGCCGGCGTCCGCGGTATATGAAGGGCATGGCCGAGGGGCACGAGCGCTGGCGTGTTGAAAAGATCCTCTTCCTCAAAGGCAACTACGCCATATTCAAGGGACGGGACGCTCAAGAAAAACAGGCCGTACTGGTGGGCACGCTATCTCCGCCCCCGGTGGTGGGCAACTGGCTGTGGCTCAAAACCGCCGAGGTCGAACATCCTAAGTACGGCAAACGACGGCAAATCATCCACTACGCCGGGCTCGCCCCGGCTCCACAAGCCAGCGATAGGCCCCTCAACGCCTGGACCCGACTGGGTTTTGACGAGCGAGCCGCACGGTGGCTTTACCAGCGCTATGGCAAGCACACCCAGCGGGTACTCGACCATCCCACGGAGGTGCTCGTCCCGGGAGTTCCCTCGAGCGTGCTCGAGCGGCTTTTTGGGGATCACGCCCTCTTGCTTGAAGCCCTAATCCGGGAGCTGGCTTTCGGTAACACCGCCCCTCCGCGTGGCCTGATTGGCCAGCGCCTTGGCCTTGAAGAGGAGGACCTCTTCCAGCGCATCGAGAGCGCGCTTCGCGAGGGACTGATCGTCGAGGAGAAGGGTCGCATAGGGTTCGCCCGTTATCACCGGGTCGAACGAGAGATACACCGGCAGGTCCAGTTCCGCCAAAACCGCCATGGCCGCCGCTACCAACTTCCGCCCGGGCACAACTTAAGCTCGGAGCAGCTTGGCCTGTTTCACGCGCTCGAGCGCTCCCGCTTAGTGACGCTCACCGGCGGCCCGGGCACCGGTAAGACGACCACGTCCGCCGCCCTTTTGAAAAGCCCCAGCCTGGAACTACTGACCGCCTACGTGGCGGCACCCACCGGGAAAGCCGCGCGGCGGATCGCCGAGGTCTCTGGTCGTGAGGCCGAGACCCTGCACCGGTTGATTGGCATTGGAGAAGACTCTCGCAGACGGCGTCCCCGCCACAACGCCCGGAACCCACTTAACGCCGACCTCGTGGTCGTAGACGAGAGCTCCATGATCGACGTCGAGCTAATGGAGCTCTTCCTACAAGGGGTTTCCCCTCGCACCCAGATCCTCTTGATCGGGGACGCCGACCAGCTGCCCCCGGTCGGCCCGGGCCGGCCCTTCGCGGATCTCCTCGGGAAGATCGAGACGGTCCGCTTAACCCAGGTGTTCCGGCAGGCGGCTGAGAACCCGATTGTCTCCGCCGCTTACGACGTGAAGAACGGTCGCGTGCCCCTGCCCGATGGCGACCGACTCCAGCTGGTGCCCTACCAGGATGCGGACGAGGCGCTCGAGCACGTTGTCGAGCACTTCAAGCACGCAGCCCCGCATCCTCAAGTGCTTACCGCTGGAAACACCGGGCCGCTGGGTACCAAGGCTCTCAACCTGCGCCTACAGGACATTGCCAATCCCAAGGGCACTCCCCTTGCCAACATCGCCTGGGGCATGACCATACGAGAAGGAGACCCTGCGGTCTGGATCGAAAACGACTACGACCTCGGGTTAATGAACGGGGAGCTCGGGGTCGTCTACCAGGAGGTTGGAGAGTTGATCTTCGACACCGGGGAACAGCGGGTAGCCATCCCCCGCGCCAAACGGGGGAAGCTACTCCTGGCCTACGCCATGACCGTTCACCGAGCTCAGGGGTCGGAGTGGCCCGTGGTTTTGACGATCCTCGACATCGGCCACCAACGTCTGCTCTCCCGGGAGTTGCTCTACACGGCACTAACTCGAAGCAAAGAAAGGCACGTGCTGGTTTATCACCCCGACGCCCTCACCGTGGCGCGTAGTAACCGCTCCAGTGGGCGCTTCACCTGGCTCGCGCTGCTCTAGGCCAGAATGGAAGGCACGGTTGTTTGGCCGAGGTATTGCAGGAGCTTCCCAAGATCGCGGGTGCGCTCGTAGAGCTTGAGGATTCCACGGTTGCGCAAGGCCCGCCAGTAATGCCGCCCGCTCAGCCCCGCCAGCTTGGCCGCCCGCTTGAGCCGCCAGCGCCAGGTGTGTGGGCTGATCTTCTTCAACGAAAGGGCATCCGGCAAAGGGTCGGTGAGAAAGAGCGGCGTGGACACGGTAGCGCCTAAAGGCTGCAACAGAGTGAGGCGGTCGCTTAGCTTCCGCGCCAGCGCGTCGGTCAGCGGGACCGTGCGGTCAACCTGGTAGGGATTGCGACGAACCTGCAAGGTTTTCTTAGCGGGGTCCACGTCGGCCACGAGCACCAAAACAACCTCCCGCCCCGTAAGGCCCAGCTCGCCCATGAGCTCCACACTCAGACGTAAGCCACCGGTGCGATCTACCTGGTCAGCGGCCTCCAGCAGTCGCTCGTATTCCTCTTCACTCAGCGTCTCCGGCTCTTTTTTACGCGGGGGCGGCGGCCACTCTAGATGATCGGGTAGAGGTCGCCCAAGCCAGTCAAAGAAGCCCTGCGCTTCCCGCAACCCGTGGTAGTAAGCCCGTAACGTGGCATCGGCGAGATTATCCCTACGCTTCCAGGGCTGCTCGTCGTGCTGCACGTGCAACCCATTCTGACGGAGGTCTTCAAGCCAGGCACGCACATCCCCCACCTCGAGTCGCAACTCGTTCCGCCCGAGGTAGGTCCAGACGTAGACTAAAAAGTCCTCTAGCGCGCGCCTGTAAACGCGAATCGTGTTTTCAGACAACGCTCGTGTCTCTGTCAAATACCAATCGAAAGTTTTCCCGAGCGCCCGCCAGTCCCGACCCGCAATGGCACGGTCCGCTAGCTCACGCCGCTTTTCCGGCAAGCGCATGGGGTCGGGGTCGAATAGAGCGCCCGGTTCCATATACTCCGAATGTAGCAAACCCTTGCGCTAGAGAGGGGGGCAAAGCTGGTTTTTGCAGCTCAATCCCCCACCCCGATTAATACTGGCGGTAGGCTCCCGATTGAAGGTGGCTAAAGAAGTATTTATTAGCTATAGGTCTGCTCGATAACCTATGACATCCCCCATTTGGGGGATCGAGAAGGACGGGCCACCCCAATACATTTAGGTAAGAAGAGTAGCTAAGTGTTATCGGAGAGTCTTATGGAGAACACCAACCCGTTCAAGCACATTCTTAGGAGCTGGAGGATCGAAGCCGATCTAGAGGACGTCACGGCCAACCCCTTCACGTTCCGCGATCCCGACCAGGTCGAGCGTTGGATTGAGGTGCTTCGGCCCTTCGGGACGATCGAGGAGGTCGAGTACCGCAACCCAGTGAGCCTGGGCACCGCGATCATCGTGCTGGACGGGGTCGTGGGACAGGGCTATCTGCGTCACAAGAGCACCCTGGAGCTTGCCCCTTACACCCTCTTGATCCCTGGTTCCGCAGCCACGAAACTCCCCGAAGACTATCCCTGGATGGGTCGAGAGGCCCTCCAGCATCAAGGAGCGCGGGTGCTGGTGCTCGAGGACGTTGACCACCTGCCCCCCGAGGGGGTGAACGCCTGGCGGAACCTGCTTGAGCAAGAGCTCCTTCGCCAAAGCGAGTGGCTCGTTTTTATCGCCCGCTATCCGGCCTTGGCGAGGATGGCCATCCTGCTCCATTTCACCGGTAAGCTGCGCGCATCCTGGATATCAACTCTCACCGACGTGCCCGAGGCCCAGGCAAAGAAGTTCCTCAACGAGTGGAAACTGCGCGTCATGCGCCTGCGGGACGGCGAAACCGGTAGTTGAAGGCGAGCTCCCTCCCCTATCCAAGCGCCCGAAGACACCCCATAACGCCGGTTTCTCCAACAAGACCCCACTCCGTTTCTTTTTGCCTCTCCTCCGTCAGAAGGCGAAGTCGATCGACCCCTCGATCACGTCGATCAAACCGCTGGGCGTAGCCCCTCCATAGCTACAAACCCCAAAGAACGGAGCGCTTCTTTAGCGTCCTGGGCTTGGTCACCAAGCTTTCCTAACGCCTCTTCTAGTTGCGCATGCTCGGCCTTGACCCGCTCCATTGCCCGGGCGATCGTGGCCTCGACCTCGCCCCGCTCCGCAGGATCTGCCCGGTCCGCTGTGGACATCCAGGGCACTGCCCATCCCAACGTTTCCAGGGCCCTGGGCAAACAGCAGGCACTCCCCTCGGGGTGATCCCCATAGCGGCAGGTCCGCTTCAGGAAGCGAGCAAAGGGGTTCTTGGGATCCACCTCGGGCACGGCTGTCGGCGCCACGACGGGACGCAGCGTGATACCTCTATTCTGACTAGCCGAAGCCCGGGGGGCGCGGCGGGGTGCCTCGGCCTGAAGTTTGACCTGTAAGAATCGTGCGGGGTGGCGGATACCCGGCTCCAACGCCTGGGGCAGGTAGTGCTCGACGGCAGCACGGAAAGCCGCCTCGCCCAAGCGGTCTAGCTCCGGCAGCAAGGCCGTCCGCAACCAGTCCTCAAAGCGCTCGGGCCGGCCGCGGAAGATCTTCTTGAGCGGCGCGAAGAGCACGTCACCGAGAACAGCCTGAACC
>Ga0256831_1001343_pt1 | contig 12974 bp, 13 predicted proteins | sample 132544metaG_FD_189087 | JGI IMG/M metagenome (GOLD analysis project Ga0256831, IMG submission 189087) | Hydrothermal vent microbial communities from Lau Basin, Pacific Ocean - 132-544 | ecosystem: Environmental > Aquatic > Marine > Hydrothermal vents | place: Pacific Ocean: Lau Basin | collected... | reverse complement strand
ATTTTTAACAAAAACAACACAACACAAACAATATTATGTGGGATATTTTTAATTGGTCTGGTGGTAAAAAAAAGAAACCAAAGAAAAAAACAGGCAAAACTTATAAAAAACAAAGGGCTGTGACGGGGCGAAGCCTCAATCAAAAGACACATGTCAAACCACAAACCAAAATAACCAAAGAAAAAAACGAAACTGCAAACAAAAATGATAAATCCCAAAAAGAAGTGGATTTAACCATTGAAAAATTAAGAAAAGAGTTTGAAGATAAGCAAAAGATCATTGCCTCATTAGAGAAAAAACTAAAGAAAAAACAAGAGGAAAAACTACCTGATGAACTTAACCATGCATTTGATAACCCTAAAAAATTTGAAGAATCATTAGAATCATTTGACGAGAAATACAGAAAGAAGTCCAACCTTAAAGAAGAAGTCGTTTCAGAAGAGTTAAAAGAAACAAAAAATTATCAAAATTTTGAGCCGGTTTTTGACTTAATCGATGTCGAAATGGAAGAAAGTTTTTTGGGCGGGCTAATTGTCGATAAAGCCAATCACTTTATCATTTATACCCACAATATCAACGCCGATGATAGTTCTTTTTTGGCTACTTTAATTAATAATATTGAAAATGCCTTAAAAAAATCCTCTTTTCCAAAATTAAATAAATATTATTTAATGGATTTGGAAAAAGATTTTTTAATGCTTAATCTATTGTTTGAAAGTCATATTTATTATCTGATATTTAACAAACAGCAAACCAACTTAGGCTTAATACTTAATGTACTCTATGACAAGCTGAGACAAAAACATTTGGAAATCATTAATCAATAAATTAATCACTATTTAATAATACAACTATGAACGTAAAAAAATTAAAAGAAGCAGTAGAAATCTTAAAAGAAGATTTGGACGGCGCTTTATTGGGGTGCGATATTTGGCCTACCAACACCGGTACTTCCATTGTTGGATATAACCCTAACCCGAAAGCAACAGCCTTATTTGAAAGAGTCACCGATTATATGTTTAAGGCCTTAGAAGGCGCCGGATTCCCCGCACTAGACAAATATTATTTGTTGGACTTAGAAGGTGGCAACTTGGTCGTTGTATTACAATTTAAAGAAGGCTACCAATGGGGTATGCTTGTTGATAGTAACAAAGTACAATTAGGCTTGTTACTCAATGTTGCCATCCCCAACGCACGTAAGGCTTTGTTAGAGGCTTTAAATGATTAAATTTTAGCTAAATCAAGTTTTTTATGATACTGCTCGGACAAATGTTCGAGCATATCTTTTACCATTTCATCCAAACTGAATTTATGCTGCCAATGCCAGTCTTTTAAGGCCATTGTGTCATCAATAGATTCAGGCCATGATTCTGCAATAGCTTGACGAAAATCAGGTGCATAATCAATTTCAAAACCGGGTAAGTAAACTTGTATGGCTTTAGCCAATTCTGCCGGGGTAAAACTGATGCCGGCAATATTGTAAGCACTATGAACACTTAAATTTCGTTTGTCTGCAGCCATAATATTAATAGTTGCTTCTATAGCATCGGGCATGTACATCATTGGCAAACGGGTATTTTCGGCCAGAAACGAAGTATAACGCCCTTTTTTTATGGCTTCATGAAAAATTTCCACAGCATAATCAGTTGTACCACCACCGGGCAATGTTTTCCAACTGATTATACCCGGATAACGGACACTTCTTACATCTACCTGATAATGCTCTTTATAATATTCAATCCAGCGTTCACCGGCCAGTTTGCTAATTCCATAAACCGTATTTGGATCCATAACGGTATATTGTGGCGTATTAACACGCGGCGTATGCGGACCAAAAACAGCAATTGAACTGGGCCAAAAAATTTTCTTAATTAAACCCTCTTTACCCAACTCTAATATATTAAAAAGCACTTGCATGTTGATATCCCATGACTTCATTGGCATTTTCTCGGCATTAGCTGACAAAATAGCTGCCATTAAATAAACTTCATCTATTTGATATTCTTTAATTACTTTCCGTACGGCTTTTGCGTCCGTAGCATCTAAATGAACAAAATAAGGGTCAGGTAATTTGGGAGAACGAATATCTGACGCAATAACTTGTTTATCTGAATTTTTTTCACGTAATTTGGTCAATAAATCGGTACCGATTTGACCATTTGAACCAATAATTAATATATTTTTCATGTGTAAGAATATCAAAAATTTGTAGGACAAATATACGTTTTTTCATTCTAAGAAAAGTCGATAAAAATCATAAAATATTTATGATATAAAGTTAAAATTGAAAATACCATAATAATGAAGTTTATTTATCTGTTTATATTAACAAATTTGTTTTTTATCCTTACAGCTTGCCACTATCAGAAAGAACCTGAAAATAAACCGGAAACAGTTGAAAAAGAAAAACCGTTGCTTTTGGTTAAACGAAAAATTCCTTTGGCTGATTTAACGCCGGTAAAAGAAGCCGTACAAAAAAACAATTATTTCATTAAATTATATGAAAGTTTCAAACCGGAAAATTATAGCATAGATGAACTGGTAGATTTGACGAATAAAGATTTACAATACATACAATCTGCCCGAAGCCGGCATTTTAAATCTAAGGCTGATACGACTGCCGTTAAAAGCCGGTTGGTTTTGACGCATATTAATTTAAAAAAAATGAATTTTTTGCTAAAAAAACCGGCACAAAATAAAGATACAATTGAAAAAACATTGAATGCTTTGGTCCATAACATTAATGATGTTATTTATAAAATAAACATTTATAACCAAAGCGAAGATGAATTCAAAAGTATATTAAGCCATGATAGCTTGGCGCAAATAAAACAAGATTCCTTATTCCGCCAGCATCAAGACAGCCTCAAAAAATGATTTTTTTACCAATCAAATTAAAAAAAGGCTCTTATTCATAGTCATATCTATCACGCCATTTGTTTTTCAAATCTTCTTTCACTTTTTTTTCTTTTGGATTATTGTCCGGTTGATAAAACACCATCTGTTTAAGTTTGTCGGGCATAAACTGCATATCGACAAAATTTCCGGGAAAATTATGGGCATATTGATAACCTTGACCATAGCCTTGTTCTTTCATTAGCTTGGTCGGCGCATTACGCAAAGCCAACGGCACAGGTAAATTGCCAGTCTCACGCACCATTTTTTGGGCGGCATTAATGGCTTTGTAAGCCGAATTACTTTTTGGTGAAGTTGCTAAATAAATGCTTGCTTGGGCCAGTGTAATACGCGCTTCGGGCCAGCCTATTTTTTGAACGGCATCAAATGCAGCATTAGCGATTAACAGCGCATTAGGGTTGGCCAAACCGATATCTTCCGAGGCCAAAATAATGAGCCTGCGCGCTATAAAAACAGGATCTTCTCCCCCATCAATCATGCGGGCCAACCAGTACACAGCAGCATTGGGATCACTACCACGTACCGATTTGATAAAAGCTGAGATAATATCGTAATGCATCTCGCCTTTTTTATCATACAAAAAAGCATTATTTTTAACACTATCAGCTACTAAATCATCTGTAATGATAACAGGTGAAACAGCCTGTTGTAAAACCGTTTGTTCTAACAAATTGAGTAATTTCCGGGCATCACCTCCGGCATAATGAATTAAAGCAGCCGTTTCTTTTACCTCAACTTTTTTTTGTTGCAACCATGGATCTAACTTCAAAGCTCTGTCAATAATTTGCTTAAGCGCTTTGTCATCTAAAGATTTTAAAGTAAAAACCTGACAGCGGGACAACAATGCATTATTGATTTCAAAACTAGGGTTTTCGGTAGTTGCACCAATTAAGGTAACCCAAGCTTTTTCGACCGCCTCTAACAAACTATCTTGTTGCGATTTGTTAAAACGATGAATCTCATCAATGAAAAGTATGGGGGTGGATTGGTTAAATAAGCCGGTCTTATTTTTTACTTTATCTAATATGGCTCTAATATCTTTTACCCCTGCATTAATTGCACTTAACTTGTAAAAAGGCCGGTTGGTTTCATGAGCAATCAGCTGCGCCAAAGTTGTTTTGCCTGTGCCGGGCGGCCCCCATAAAATAAGCGATGAGAGTAAATTGGCCTTAATTTGCTTGAGCAACACCCCGGTGGGTCCCAACAAATGTTCTTGACCTATGTAATTGTCCAAATCTTTTGGCCGAACCCGTTCTGCTAAGGGAATTTGCGGTGTGTTCATAAATAAAGTTTTTTATGCAATCAAAATTAATCATGTTTGCTTTGAGCAATTATATCTGATAATAATTTCTTGGCGCGCATCAATTTAACTTTTACATTGTTGAGCGGTTCACCAATTTGCTCGGCAATTTCCTTATAAGACAAGTCATGAAAAAAACGCAATTCTATGACACGGCGATAAGCCGGTTTTAATTTATTAATGGCCTGCTTTAGCTGAATTAATTTTTGGTCTAATATCATTTGGTCTTCAGCTGATAACTTTTGATCCGGCAATTGAAAAACTTCGTTATCTTCTTTAATAGATACAAAATGATGTTTTTTCTTTCTTTGATTATCAATATAGACCTGTTTAGACATCATCAACAACCAATTTTTGAAATCATATTTGGGGTTGTATTGTTCCAAATTGTTAAAAGCCTTGGCAAAAGTTTGTATGGTAATATCTTCAGCATCGTTCTGATTGTTTATCCTTGATTTTTGAAAACGGTAAACGTCATCCCAATATTGGTTAAGGATTTGGGTGTAAGCCGATTGATCGCCTTTTAAAGCAGCTTTAATAAGTTTGTCTAACGGGTCCAATGAGCCGGTTTTTTAAATAAATTTAAGACAAAGATAAGTAATTGAAAGGATAAAAGACCGATTTCTAAAAAAGGATACCAAATACTTAAATCATTTTCATGAAGTTTTTCATTTACTTTGACATTTATATACCAAGCTATACCGGTGCGAAATAGCATTAAACTTATAACCCATGGCCATAAATAAAGCGTCGAAAGTAAAAAAATACCTGTTAGCCAAAAACCTGTTAAACTTAAAAAATATAAGCCTAATAAAAATTGGTGCAGTTTTTTGTAATGTTTTGCCGTACTGATATGTCGTCTTTTTTGTCGTACAAATTCTTTCCAAGTTTTTTTGGGGGACGAATACATAAAGCTTTCCGGTGAAAGACAGATCGCCGTATTCTGCGGCGTGGCTACTTCGTTAACAAACAAGTCGTCATCACCGGATAAAACATCCAAATGGCTATAAAAACCATTATTGTTCATAAACAAATCTTTGGTGTAAGCCAAATTCCGCCCTACACCCATGTAAGGAATCGTTTTTAAAGCATACGAAAAATATTGAAGAGCTGTTTGAACCGTTTCATAACGGATAAGTTTATTTAAAAAACCGGAGCGTTTCGCATAGGGGCCATAGCCTAATATGAGGGCTTTTTGAGAAAAATGACGACTCATATTATCTATCCAATTTGACGAAACCGGCCGGCAATCGGCATCGGTAAAAAGTAAATGATTATAACTTGCCGCTTTGATACCTAAGGTTAATGCGTATTTTTTATTACCGCGCAAACGGTTATCATCATTAAAATTGACTTTAACTAATTTGGTTTTTGCCGGATATTGCTCTTTAAAAGTTTGCATGATATCAAAGGTATCATCAATAGAGCGGTCATCAATTAAAACCACTTCAAAATTTGGATAATTTTGTGTATAAATAAGTGGCAAATTCCTTTTTAAATTCTCAGACTCGTCCTTAGCACAGATTATAACAGAAACCGGTAAATCGTTTTTTTCCGGCGCCTCCGGCTTATACCTTAAGAATTTTTGAAAAAAAAAGCTATAAAAAATGAGCAATACAAGTGTAAAAAAAACAAAAAAGGCAAAGATAACTGGCATAAGCATTTTGAATTAATTCTTATGAAGCGTTTCAAAAAATTTTGTCAAATCACCTTTTTCTTTTTCTTCTGCAATTTTGCGATGCAATTCATGGTCACAATTACCTTCATACTCCTCCCGTTTACGACCACAAAATGAGCATGGTTTATTATCAGGATTGGTTTCCGGATTTAAACTGGCACAAGTTCCTTCAATACGGCCATCTTTTTTAAGGATAATTTTGATGGCTATACCAACTACACCCAAAGACAAAATTAAAAGGGTCAGGAAAATAAGTTTAATTATCATAAGCGTCATTTTAAAAGACAAAATTACAGATTTATTATGAGGTATAGTTTAATAAAGAAATTATAGCAAAAAAAAGATATTAAGTAGATCAATTTTGCAATTTAGATGTTAATAAGTTAACAAGTAAACAAGAAAGAACCAAATCCATTGCCACAATGAGAAAATTAAAAACAATTTTTTAACATAAAAACAATAAATGAATAAACAAAAAGTTGATTTTTATCATTTTTTAATAAAAATACCTATGTTTTTTATGCAAAATTAGAAAAGAAGTTATATTTGCTTAATAACTCAAAAACAAATAACTATGAAAAAAAAGAATTTTTTGCTTTTTTTAACACTTTTCACAGCCTTTTGGGCTTCAGCACAAGTTTATGAAGTCAGCGGTACAGTGAAAGACAGCAAAGGAGAACCTGTTGTTGGCGCCTCTGTTATGATAGATGGCACCAACAAAGGGACAGTCACAGACTTTGATGGTAAATATGCCATAAAGGTTGAAAAAGGAGACAAACTGATTTTCTCTGCCACCGGTTATACACCTGTAACCAAAGTCATGGATGGTTCAGCCAAAATAGATGTGGTAATGGCTGAAGGATTAACTTTAGATGAAGTCGTTGTCACAGGTAACCGTTCCAAACCCAGAACTGTCCTTAGTTCACCCATTCCAATTGATAATATTAACGCCAAAGAACTACAAAACAGTGGCAAAGTTCAAGTAGAGCAGATGCTGACCTATAAAGTTCCCTCATTTAATTCACAAACACAACCTATTTCAGATGCCACAGCCCACTTTGATCCGGCAGATTTAAGAGGCTTGGGGCCCAGTAGAACCTTAGTTTTAATTAATGGCAAAAGAAAAAACCAATCGGCACAAATATATTTGAATGGGACACCGGGAAAAGGTGAAGTTGGAATTGATCTTAAAAGTTTTCCGGCCAACTCTATAGAACGCATTGAAGTCTTACGCGATGGTGCCTCGGCACAATATGGTTCTGACGCTATTGCCGGTGTTATCAACATTATTTTAAAAGATAAAAATGAATATTCGGAATTTAATTCCTTGGCCGGTATAACCAGTAAAGGTGATGGTTTTAAATTTGGCTTTGACTATAACACTGCTTTTAAATTAGGTGAAGGTAATATTAATGTGAGTTTTGAACATTATGAGCAAGAAATTACCAACCGCGCCGGCAAACCCGGTCGCCGAGACTTACCCGCCCCACCGGATGTTGCAGATTATAACAACAATCCTAATGACCCGGATTACATTCGCGAATTACAATACTATAACAATCTATTGGCTTGGGCCGATGCCAACCCGGATTTGGGGATGATCGTTGGTCAACCCAGATTGAGAAAAAATTCTATTTTAGCCAATATTACCTATCCATTAGGGGATAAGGCAGAACTTTACAGTTTTCATACCTTTACCAAACGGACAGGTCGCAGTTTTGCCTATTACAGAGCGCCTTACTGGCGTCCTGATGTACAACAAGCTGAATTCATCACCAAATATGTCGATTTTGTAGGTTATCATCCCACCTTTGATACCGACGTGTTAGACAATATGAATGTTTTAGGATTTAAATTTGATTTAGGCGGATTTAAAACAGATTTAAGTGCTACATATGGACGAAACTATGTCGATTATAAAGTAACCAATTCTGTAAACCGCGATTATTTGGCACAACATGGCACCTCGCCACGCACATTCTATCCGGGAGGCTATGCTTTCAGCAATATTATTACCAACTTGGATTTTAGCCGTACATTTAACGAAAAAATCAGTACTTCGTTCGGATTTGAATACAAAAAAGAATTTTATAAAGGTCATGAAGGTAATCCCCTTTCATATTATGGCGGTGGTTCCGATTCATTTGCCGGTATAAAACCAGCAGAAGCCATGGACGTTAGTAGAAGCAATGTGGCAGCTTATTTTGGATTAGATTATGATGTTACTAAAGCACTCTTATTCGGAGGCGCCATTCGTTATGAAAACTTTACGGATTTTGGCTCTAATGTATCTTGGAAATTGAATGGCCGTTATAAAATTGGCGATAATTATGTCATCCGTGGTTCGGCAAGTACCGGTTTTAGAGCGCCTACTTTGCACCAAAGATATATTCAATTAACCCAATACATTATTGTTTCAGGACATCCTGATCCACAATTACAAGGAACATTACCCAACGACTCCGATGCCGTTAGAAGTTTGGGGGTACCGAACTTGCATGCTGAAACGTCACAAAACTTTAGTTTTGGAGGAACTGCTAAATTCAATAAATTCAACATCAGTGTTGATTTTTACCAAATTAAAGTTAAAGACCGCGTTTTATTTTCATCACAAATCGGTCCTATCGATGGCAATTTAGATGGCTCTGACCCTGTAGAACAAATTTTAATTGACAATGGCGTGTTGGCTTTACAATTCTTCATCAATGCAGTAAACACCAAAACAACCGGATTAGATTTTGTATTAGATGTACCCCGCATTCATGTCGGTGAAGGTAAAATGTCTGCTAACCTTGCCATGAATTTTAATAAAAATGTAATTGATGGAAAAGTTGCTAATCCGCAAATTTTGGAAGATAATGGATATGATATTTTTAACCATAGAGAATCAATGCGTATTACAGATGCCAGACCAAAATCTAAAATCAATTTAGGACTTAATTATGATATTAAAAAATATCATTTCGCTTTGAACAATACACGTTTTGGTGAGGTTACCGTTGCCAGTGATGATGGTTTAAACGATCAGGTTTTATCACCCAAAGTGGTAACCGACTTGGTTTTCGGATATAAATTTTCTAATAAGTTTAATATGACCCTTAATCTGAATAATATTTTTGATGTTTACCCGGATATTCTTTGGGATGGAACCAACGGACACCCCGATTTAAGATCAGCAGGCGGACGTTTCTTATACAGTACTGAAGTGTCACAAATGGGCATTTTAGGAAGAAATTTCGCCTTAAAAATATCTATGAAGTTTTAAAAAAACTTTGTTCTCTATATAAAAAGCTTGTCAATTTGGCAAGCTTTTTTAGTACCAATAAAAGGCATCTTCAATGTGTGTTAAACTTTCTGTGTACTTATTTTTTATAATTGAAATAATATCGAAGCGTATTTCGACAGACAAGTCATACTTTTCTACATAGTGATTTACAGCCCGCATTAAAAGTTTCTTTTTCTTATCACTGACAAAAGTTTCAGGCTGGCCATACTTAGCCGACGTACGTGTTTTAACTTCAATAACTGCCAAAACATCATTTTTTAAGGCTAAAACATCAATTTCCGCATGACCAAATTGCCAATTAGTAGCCAAAATTTTATAGCCTTGTTTCAACAAATATGCCTGTGCCATTTTTTCACCTTCTTTGCCTAAATCATTGTGTTGTGCCATTTGGTTTAATAAGTTTTTGGTCAACATTCAATTGATGATTTAAGGTAAGCATAATTTCATGCATTTTGTTATAAATTAAATCAAATGAAGGTGTTTGTCTATCCATATAAATCCACATCATAATTGTTTGCCGGGGTAAAGACAAATCATTTTGTTGCAAGCGAAAACTTTCACGCATCAAACGTTTTATCCTGTTTCTATCAACCGCTTTTTTAAATTTTCGCTTCGGTACAGAAAATGCAGTCAAAAAAGATTGCTCAGAATCTATATCTATTTCGAGGTAAACCAATCTTAAAGGATAATCAATGATAGACTGTCCCTTCGTAAACAAATCATTGAGCAATATTTTACTCTTTAAACTTTTTTGCCGGTTTAAAGAAAAAGAAATTTTATCTGGCATTTGTGTCAGTTGATTTAGAAATTAATTTGGCATTATTTTCCGTGTCGATATCTGCGGTAAAACCTAAAGGATCAATTACAACTGCTTTAATTTGCATTTTACTTTTGGGGATCACAAAACTATATTGTGGTATAGGATAACGCCATGGTTCTAATATATGTCGTGGTATTTGTGGAAAAGGATTGTTTTTTTGGCCCCGCATTAAATCTAAAGGAATATAAAAGCTTTCCTTACTACCATCTTGATACACAACCAGGACATCTACCGGCATAGGCATGGCACGTTTCTTTTTCAAAATGACTTGTGTTTGACCATCTTTTTCTATTAAACTATCCACTCTATAATCGATATGATGTATAGTATGAATCCATTCATTTTGAAACCATTTTAAATTCATACCGGCTGTTTTTTCAGCTATCTTAAAAAAATCATCGGGTTGCGGATGCTTCATGGCCCAATTTTTATAGTAATTTTTTAAAGTTTGATGCAATTTATCAAAACCCATAATATAACCCAACTGACTGAGAACTAATTTACCTTTATCATAGGCATTGACCCAATAAGCTAAATTGGTTTTATAATGATCCGAATGCGTTGCCAAAGGCTCTTCTTTTTGTTGTTTGACCAAGTATAAATAACTTTGATAGGATCCGGCAAATGGATTTGGTGTTTTTACCCCGTTGACAGCTACATTGGCCATATCTTGAATGAATGAAGTAAAACCTTCGTCCATCCATGGAAATTCGGATTCGTTAGTAGCCAAACTAAACTGAAACCAGGCATGTCCCATTTCATGTTGCACAGTTCCGCGTAAACTATTAAATGGCTTATTACCGTTGACAAAGGTACACATGGCATATTCCATGCCACCGTCACCTGCTTGTATAATACTGTATTTTTTGTAAGGATAAGGACCAATATATTTGTTGTAAAACAACATGGTTTTAGCTGCTATGGGTTCTAATTTTTTCCAAGTTTCTTTAATGGAAGGATTATTTTCATAAAAGAAATGTAACATCGTCTGGTCATTTACTTTTAAAGTATCATGGACATAATCCGGGTCGGCAGCCCAAGAAAAATCATGCACATTTGGGGCTACAAAATGCCATGTCAATTTGCCGGTTGCGGGTATATGTAAAGGTTTTTTGGTTGGATAGCCTTTACCGACCTCTTCCGGATTTTGCAAATAACCGGTTGACGCCACCATATATTTTTTATCTATTTTAATGGTGACGTCAAAATCGCCCCAAACACCATAAAATTCCCGGCCTATATACGGATCAGTATGCCAACCACGGGCATCGTATTCGCACATTTTAGGATACCATTGCGCCATTGAATAGTCAATACCTTCTTTGTTATCCCTGCCGGCTCGCCTGATCATTTTGGGCACTTGCGCTTTATAATCCATTTTAAAAGTAGTGGTTTGCCCCGGCAAAATTGGTTTGTTAAGCTTTACTTCTAAAATAGTACCCACAACTTTGTATGAAACAGCTTGACCATCTTGCGACAAACTATTTACTTTTATAAAACCATATTCATCCGGTTTCAAATTTTGCAAAGTTTTGTCCATATGTCTATCCGGATCGGGAACAATACGGGCTTTCCAAGCCATTGCACTATTGGGTTGAAAAGCATTCCAATACAAATGATAATAAACATGTGTCAAAGTATCATAAGAATTGTTTTTATAATCTAAAATTTGCAACCCCTTATATTGATGGGTTTTCACATTCATATCTACATCCATTTTATAATGGACATACTGTTGCCAGTAACCACGTTTCTCGGGTTCCGTTTTACCTTTATTGGTTAATACAGTATGGCTATAGGTGCCTTTATGCACCTCATTTAGCTTGTTTTTATATGTCTGACAAGCAGAAGTTAAAATTAATAAGGAAATTAATAAACCTATTTTTTTCATAAAATATTTTTTAAAAAAGCAATTTACAATATTCTTAAGACTTGTACAAAGCTTTAATTTTTGCTTAACATATCGCAAAAAAAATTAAATTTGATAAATATTTATAAGCCTTGATATGTTGTTTACAAACACTAAAAATAAATTAAGAAATATTTTACAGCAATTACCCGTGCCCGGTTTCTCGGGCATGTCTTTATATGATTTATTGCATTTGTACTGGGACGGTATCTTACACGGCTTTATTACCGTACGCGCCGGTGCTATCGCTTACAGTTTTTTTATGGCTGTTTTTCCCTTTTTATTATTCACTTTAAGTCTCATTCCGTTGGTCCCTATTAAAGGATTTCAAACCGACTTCATAACTTTTATCCATGATATTCTACCACCAAAAACCTTTGAAGTGGTCGATAATATCATTTATGATATTGCCACGCAACCCAAAAAAGGCCTCATGTCTTTTAGTATTTTTTTAGCTGTAATATTTATGTCCAACGGCATCAATGCTATTTTAACAGGTTTTGAAGAGTCTATTCATAAAGTCATCGACCGGCGAAATATGTTTAAACAGTATTTTATTTCATTAGGTCTTTCGCTTCTTTTGGTTCTTATTTTATTTATTACCGTAATCGGGATTATTTATTTTGAAATAATTGTGGTTTATAATTTGCAAAAACATGGTTTTATTCAAGATTATAATTTTTGGACCCTTTGGGGTAAAAATTTATTTTACATCACGATGGTATTATTTTCCGTTTCGGTATTGTATTATTTTGGCACCAAAGAGGGAAAAGAGTTACGGTTTATTTCACCGGGCAGTATTATGACGACAGTTTTAGTGTTTGTCAGTTTTTTTATTTTCCGTTATTACATCGACCGTTTTGCCCGTTACAATCAACTTTATGGATCTATTGGTGCTTTCTTAATTATTTTATTAATGATATGGCTAAATGCTTTAATTTTACTTTTGGGACATGAGTTAAACATGGCAATTGTTCAATTAAAAAAACAAAAAAGTAAATAATCTTTTAAAGAAATATAAATATCGGCATTATTCTTGCATTTTTTTGCACAGATATATTTAAT
>Ga0256831_1001342_pt1 | contig 12976 bp, 7 predicted proteins | sample 132544metaG_FD_189087 | JGI IMG/M metagenome (GOLD analysis project Ga0256831, IMG submission 189087) | Hydrothermal vent microbial communities from Lau Basin, Pacific Ocean - 132-544 | ecosystem: Environmental > Aquatic > Marine > Hydrothermal vents | place: Pacific Ocean: Lau Basin | collected... | reverse complement strand
CCATTCAGACCAAACACCACCAATTCTGTGACGCATGAGCATTCTATCACGCCCGTAACCAATGGCAAACTGAGTCATATCACCTGAACCATTCTTGTGAACGTGCTCAAATGTAAATGGATAATAATGACCACTACCCCCAGGGCCGTTAGGACTATCGCCCGTTATTAAATACCTGGAACAACCAGCTTTTGCAGCATCTACGCTATTCCAGTCTACCGAATTTGAAGCTTCATCCGACCCTGTAGCGAGACTCACGGTAGTTGTTATTGGAGAAGTCCCGGAGTTCACCACGTCTATTCCGGAACCTCCCGCAAGAACGTGACTGTCCGCAATAGCCTGTTGCGCCAGCGTAGCGGAGTTCGCCGCATTCGTTTCTGAGTTTGCCGCGTTCGTCTCAGACGTAGCCGCGTTCGTCTCAGACGTAGCCGCGTTCGTCTCAGACGTAGCCGCGTTGGTCGCGGATGTAACCACCACGGACAGGTCGGCAGCGAGCCGCCAGTATCCCTTCGACAGATCCCCGGCGAAAGTTGCTCCCGCAGTGTGCACTACGACACAAGCGTACAGATTGTAATCGGCCGTCTGTACTACATTATCAGCCTCGTAGGCTACTCCCGTAGTCCAGGAGCCCTTCCAGTTCACTACCGATAGTTCTTTGGTGAGCGTAGAGTTCATCTGCTGAAGAATGAGAGTGATACGATCGAAGTCGTTTTCCAAAACCTCCATGTCTATCGGACCTGCGTTCACCCAATCAGTAAGCTGAGTAAGCGGAAGATGCCGGTAAATAAGGAGAGAGCCCCCCGTCCCTAAGTTCGTGGTGTTACTGATCGACCCGCCGCTATCCCCCCCGGCAACAAGAGTAACCGAGTAATCCGCAAGATAGCCCAGGTCTGTTACAACGCCATTGGCGTCGGTATATCGAACTCTTACATCCGTTTCTGTAGTAACTTGAAAGGGGAACGCGTATACCCCTGGACCGGAGTAAGCGTAAGTCTTAGTTGGGGACTGTTCGGAAACGATCATTGTTTGCTCTCCGCTGAGGGAAGTGTAATTATTGATACTCTCATATCACGTATTTTTCAAGCGTTTTCTAAGTTCTTTTGCTCTCTTTCGCTGCTCTCGTTGGCGTTTCTGTAACGGGGTATACCGCTTCGGGGGTTTCTGACCCATAATGTGAACCGTTCCTTCTCTCGGTTTACCCGTCGCCAACTCTATCGCACCACGCACCATTCGCTCTCCACGGACAACGGGAGTACCGATTCCCACCAAGATACCAACCCCCTCAATGAGTCTCGCGCCATCGTCCAATGACAGCTTATCAAAATCCCTGTGGGCAACCTTTTTTCCCGCCCGTCCTATGTCCTGGACAACGCTCTGAAAGGGGGACATCTCATACATTGGATTCCCCTTGATCATATACTTCACGAGCGCTTGGATCTGTCGTCCAACGACCATGGTATTACCCAATGGCCCGAATGCCAACGCCAGCCCATGATCCCACCAATCCCAGTCACCCCCACCCATACCCGACTTTATGGCGTTGGTCGTAAGAGCAAATAGCTGAGGAACAAGAACATGATAGATAAAGAATGTTTTCCACAACTGTTTTGAACTAATCCGTCCTTTATTATGCGCCCGTTTGGCCTCTATCTCTTGCCGCAACGCCTGTATAGGCCCGGAAGACCACATGGTGAATATCTTCGCTGCTGACCCACCTCGTTGAAGAAGGGATTGCTGGGAAATCATACTGGACTGCTGTGTCTTGTTGGCCTCCTTTGCAAGCGCGAGGTCCGCCTCTTCGACCGTCATCCCCTTATCCCTTATCAAATACTCCCTATAAGGCCAACCCCCAAGAATAACGCCGTTACGATCCCCTGTCCGGAGAAGCCAGGTTATAGCATTCAAAAAGGTGGGGTCTTTCAAAAACGAACGTCTCTCCGGCATCTCCATCATGTCCGCGAAATCGCGATCTACCATTGTCCCACGGTTGAGCACCCAATCTTTGTTCGCTATTTCGCGATAATGTTTTATCGGGTCCTGAGCAAACTCCATAAAGTATCTAGCAAATTTAGCAGGAGGCATCTTCGCCATGAATTGAACCATGGATATGTGCTGCTTAATAAAGGTAGGGATACTCATCGCTATCTTTGACAGGATGAACGCCGTCCGTACCCTATCTAACCATTTGATCGTCTCCCGGGTATTCGCTCCACTCTGCGCCGCGTTCTCGATATTTTTCATCAACGACCGGTACACATCGGGGCCATACCGAGAAATAATAGCCCTTTTTATGTCAGCGTCCGTAAACACCGCATTCAGTTTTCTTATCGGGATAGCCAGATTCCTGAAATGCGCCGTCTCTTCAGAATACGCATGGGCCACCGCCACCAAGTTCAGTTTTGTGTTGATCTTTACCTTCTCACTGGCTGTCCGTTCTTTGATTCTACCCGTCGTCTCAGCACTGGCTCGGAGAGCGTAATCCTGGGTAAACTGCGGCGCGCCCTTGTCCATGTTCAAGAGCGAGTAAATCTCCGTCTCGGCCAACTCCGCGTCTTGCGCTGTTACCGGAATGTAATTGGGGAGCCTTGTCAATTGCGCTCCATAAACAGCCTCATACACATCCGCCGTTTGCTGGAAAGTATCGCCGTTATTAATCCAGGCGGATATTTTCGTAGCAAACGCCTTCTGTTTATTGGTAAGCAGCGCGTCTACCTCAGACAACTTTCCGGGCTCCCAACCCTGATTCATCAACCGCTTAGTAAGAGTGGGATCTTTCAATTGGAGCCACAGGTAACTCAGCTCCATGGGACTCCATTTCATACCATCGAAGTCGATGGTTGGAACGGCGTCATCCCAGATGGCTCTCAGTGAGGAATCGGAATTTTTTGTGCCGTATATTTCCCCATACCACTTTAGGAGATTCTCACTATCCTTACGAATCTCTGTTCTTTTTTGCTCCTCCGCTTGATATGTATCAAACATCTTAACCGTCTCGGTGTCATGGATACCCCGCTCGGAGTTCTGTGAGATCATCTCCAACATTCCTGTCAAGCCGAAGATGTAGTCATACCCGATGGTGAGATCCCGAAGTTGCCTCTTGAAGCGCTCCCCCATTCCCGTTCTTTCGAAAAGTTTCTCCGCTTGAACTTTCGTCTCCGGCAACGGCACACCCGGCCCAAGGATCTCGGCAAGAACCTGCTTCTTCGCCTGTGACTTCCAGGCCAGCATCCGGCCAAGAAAACTGTCCGCCCGACCCCCCCGAATAAGCTCAGTTATGTCTTTATTCAAAGACTCCAAGGTATCCACAGAATCTTGCTCAACGTAGGACATGGCGTGGAGAAGCCGAGCTTTCAAACTGTCCACCTCCGCCCATCCCTCGGTAGCAAGGATTTCCTGGTATTTCTCGTGCGCCTGCTTCATGCTCTTTGTTTCAGACAGAAGCGTCAGGATTTCCTGCAGTTTTTTCCACGCATCCGGGGACAGCCTCGATCTCAATACGCCGTTTATTTTCTTCGGCTTGTACCCTCCGATTTTCTTTTTCATCTGGCCTTGAACAGCTTTGTGTCTGGCCTTGAGCTTGCTCTTCTCCATCCGGCGCTGGAAGGTAGCCTTGATAGCCGCTATTTTCTTGTCATAGGTTTTCTTGTCGCTGACCGCCGCCGCATCCCGAGCCTGCTTTGTGAGATTTTTCACCTGCTTTTTCAGAAGGTCTATCTCAGACATCTCCTGCACATCTTTCTCAGTCAGCGCCTCGACTTTTTCGTCTTTCTGGTAGAGAATTTTTTCCAGTTTCGCCGGGTCGTCTCGCTGCAATGACTCAGCCTTCTTTTTTGAAGTAAGCATATTATCGAACACACCTCGTACTTCATCGGAAAACTGGACACCGATAACCGAATCCTTGATAGCCCCATAAATATCCGTCAGCCATTTAGTAAATTTTTGAAATACCCCCGTCAATTCCGGCGTAGGCGCCTTACCGTCCGCGAGATACTTCTCCCAGGAACGAGCAAGCTGCTCTTCATGCTCCGTTGTCCATACCCCATCCTTCGCTCCCAGCCAATTATCGAGCGTGGTTTTGTCCTGCCCAGCCACATCCTGGAAGAATAGATGCCCGAGTTCGTGGGCGATAGAGGAAACATCCGCTTTCTGGAAAGCCGTCAAAATGGTATCACCTTCTTCTGTGAAAGCCAACTGAGCCTTTACACCCTCCTCAGTAGTGCCTTGCTCAAGCGATAGCCGCCAACGGTCAAGATAGCTGGTAAGGCTCTCTCCTAAGGCGCCCGACCGAGCGGTAAGCAGAGCTTCGAGCGCTTCGGCCTGTTCCAGGGAATGCTGCGAGTATAGCTCGGTAAGAAACCCCCCCGCAAACTCCGATTGAGCGGGAGCGGACGTTTCATTCAGGATACCCTCAATAGCCGCGTCTTCACTCTCCGCCCCCAAAATAAGACCGTCTATCTGCTCGTCTGTGACCGTCGTACCTTTTATCCCCTCAGTATTGAGGGCGTCCCCCAACTCCCGCTCGGTAAACTCCGCCGCCTGAGTAGGCACCGGTGACTCATCGCTTTTCACTGGTACCGTAGTCTTCGTCTTGTTGAGCTTCGTCTCCTCCAGGTCGATGCGGTCCTTAACTTCTGTTTCCACCTTCGTGGCCTGATACGCCTCTTCCTCACTTCGTCGCAATACCTCCCGTATAGCGTCAGTCGTGATACTCTTTCCCGCTCCGACAACGGCCGCCCCGGCCCCCATGACAGCCTCGGCATTTCCCCCCATACGTTGAGCTTCACCTATCTGCGCCCACACGTCATCCCAATTTACCGGGGTAAAACTTGGCGGGGTACCTTTTCTTGGGTCTCCCCCTAATACTATCGGATCACGAGGTATTTCGCGATACTTCTTTACCGTGGCCTTTTTGGCCTGCTCCTGAGCATATATCTGAAGAGCCTGCTGAGAACCCTCGGTAGCCGCACCAGTGACCCCATTCTCGACAGCCTGAACGACAAAATTGTATAGCCTGCGACCGGCTTTTGTCGTCTTGAGAACTTTATAGGAGTTCAGGATTTTGGCAAACTGCACATACTCCAGCGCCGCCGCCCCGGCGCCGTATTTCTGAGCGTACTCCCAAGCTATCTCAGGGTCAATACGAGCGCCAGTCTCAGGATCTTCGTAAGTGAGCATTTCGAGATACGCCGAACCGCTCTCAAGATTATACATCCCCTCAATAGCGTTCCCTCGTAGAGCGAGTGACCCTATCGTCTTGGCCCCCCATGGGCCTGCTATAGCCCCCCCGACAATTGCTCCGGCCCCGGCACCGAGCAGCATTTTCGCGCCCATATTGTACATTGACGCCGCGCCGGTCACGGTATCCCGTATGATAGTATCGAGAGTCGAGTGTCGCGGAACCGATGGGAACTCTTGCCGCATCTTTCGGGATTTCTCCATCAGAGAATTCGCCTCGACGAGATACGACTTATCTTTTGTCATCCCATAATTGTTGGCCGCCTTGGCCGCCTTGGCCTGGAGATCCGCGATCTCAAACCATCCTTTCGTAGCATCCACTATGCCCGTGCGAAGATGATTTGCAGGAGCGTCCGCGTCGATCCGGTCCTTCCATACCCCTAAAACAGGCTGTATCTCATGCTCAGGTTTACCCAGCATAGTCGCTATGGAGTAGGTATCTATGATGTCTTTACGCACGTCCTCCTCGGGGACAGCGCCGTATGGCCGACCCGTGCGCCGATCAATCATTACCTTCTCAGGCGTGGCCGGGAGGCCGGTCTGCTCATACCGCTGGTATGGTCCGAGTGGTTGATATTGGGTATCCGTCACTGAGCAACCTCATCCATCGTAGACCCTTGGCCGGTGGTCCAATTTTTAACCGCTCTCGACACGGCTGTCGAGGGAAACGCGATCTCGGGACGATACACGCGCTTGTAGTATCCCCGCGCTACCGAGGATTCCCCCTGCGTAGCCGCAAAATACTCTCTCAAAAACTTCGAGTAATCCGGTTCAACGCCTCCCACAACATACTGATCTTGAGCGAATTTCTTTAGGGCGGCAAAAGCTGACCCGGCACCTGCCGCATTCGATATGGCAAAGTCCTGCCCTTTAAGATGTGGATCACCGAAAAACATGCTCTTATCGCGCATGTCTTTTATGGCCTTGTACGCGTTTTTATACCCTTCCGATGCTCGGATAGCCCGACTTATTGGATCGGCGCCGAGACGTTTCTCTTGGGCCTTAATCAGGTATTTTATATCGAGCTTATCCTGAGCTACTAAATCCCGGGCCAAAGCTACATTCGCTTTTGTTGGCCCCTCTGGTCGTGCCAGCCAACTCTGCGCTATCGCGGCGTTGGATTGGCGAATCTGTTTCCGTTCGTCCTCCTGGGCTTTTATACTGTCATTAATAACCCCGTCCACCGCAGTGACGAAAGCCTCCGCACTCTTGGGCAGTGGGCCATCTCTCAGGTACTCCTGCTTCAGCTTCTCTGCTTCAGCAGGGTCGGGATTGAGTTTCAACTTCTCGATGTTCGGCTGAAACGCCCGCATCCTTTCTATATCCTTCTGAGTGCGGAATTGATCTATCTTTTGTGGCAGATCAATACCCACGTATGCCTTCAATCTTAGGAATGTCTCCCCATCGAACTGAGCCCCCGCATCCAACATCTCCGAGTACGCCTCTCTTGCGGCCAACACCCCATTCTTGGAATTGAGCGCTATGTAGTATAGGGCGTTCTCGACGCTCTCTCGAACGACTTTTCCTCCTCCAGTCGGGGTATTCGCGTTCACCTTATAGAGAGCGTCTACAAAAGCCGCAGTGTTTTCCCGTGTTCCTGGTGTAGCCAACATCTTTATGAGCGTCCCCGACGCATTCGAGTTCAACTGGATCTGCTGGGAACGCATGGCCTTCACTTGTTCCTGGTGAGCCTCAACGGTAGCCGCATCCTTCCTCTGGCCCAACCAATGCCGCAGATATTGTTTCGTTTTCTCCGGTAACTGCGGAGCGATAGCCTTAAAGGACTCTTTCGCAGCGTTATACTTGGCTATCGCATCCGGTGTTTTAGGCCCACCCTGAGCGGTATTGAACGCCTTGAACACCGTGAATTTACCGAGTTCATCCTTTACCGCCATCTGCATTTTCGGATCGGGAAACTTCAACGCCGTCTGTTCTACCATCGACGGCTGCCCCGCCTGCGGAACCCACGCTCTCAAAGGATCAACGGAAATCTCTTTTCTTACATCCTCTACCTCTACAGTCAGAGCCTGCTGCTCCGCTACTTCTTGCTGCTGAGCATGCCACGAAGCCCCCCGATTCAAGGCTACGGAACGGATGTTCGACAACCGAAGCATAGCTTTTTGACGCTGCGCCGGAGAAAGTCTCCCGGCTATCTTCTGTAACCCTTTGTCTATACCCGCCTGATAATCGTACGCCGCGTCTACCGCATCGACACCGGTGAGATCGGAATACCCCGCCTCCCGGGTTCCATCCGGGTTGTCGGCCCCATAAAACTTTCGTCGCGCGTAGTCACTAAACTCAAGCGCCGCTTCGTCAGCCAGAAATTTATCCTTCTTCTCCCTTACCCGGCGGACAGAATTCACGAGAACATCCCCGAACCGCTCCGCCGATTGGAGTGTTGTATCCGGCTGTAGCCTGGGAATGGGTACTCGCGCACTCTGTGACGCCGGAGCCCGAAGAGCCGATGGCCTGGCACCGGAACGAATGTTCGTGGTGTTCAGCAGTGACGGGCGCATGGACGCCGCTGAACCGCCGCTGGTTGCGTTTGCAGTGGACAACTTGAATGTAGGCATATCTACGCTACCGCCATCAGGCTACCGCCCGGTTGAGTTGAATATGGCTGCCAATTATCCGCAGAAGGGGCAGGAGCAAAATTTCCCGCAGTCGAGGAACCCGTTGGAGTGAAGTTACCGGCGTACCCGGCAGCTACCTTCGACCCTGCGGAAAACAAACCGTTAATCATGTTCTGTCTATTTACATCCGAATAAGCCGCTGAGTTTTGTTGCATCCCATACTGACCCATCATAAATTGGTCGTCGACACTGCGGCGACCCACCGTCACGTTCATCCCTGTCTGAGCTATCATTCCAGCTACCCGCATATTGGCGCCGGCGCTTTCCATAACTGCCGCAAGATTCCCTTGCCACTCGGTCTGTCTGGCCGCTACTTCGCCCTGCCACAACCCCAACGCCTTCGCATCTTCAATCTTGGCAGCGCCCACTTCTGCATTATGCCGAAGGACAAACGCGTCGAACGCCTCCATCGTTTTCTGAGCAATGACAATATCCTTATTCGAGCCCGTCCCGATCACTGTTCCAGAAGCGGCCTGGGCCGCTACGATATTCCCGCGCTCCCTTGCTCGTTGCATCTCAAGTTGCTCGATGTCGAGTCCGGCGGATTCCCAAAGGAGTTTCTCTTCTTCATCCAGGAGAGATGCATTGTAATCCGCCGACAGCCGGATAAGCTCTGCATTTCTCCCAGCCACCGCCCGGGTGGAGTCTGCCCTCGCAGCGGCACTGGCTAAGGCCATAGAGCCATTCGCCATAGAAATCATGCTTTGCATCTCGAGATTCGCCAGACCTGTTTCATGCTGAACCGCGTTAGAATACTCAGCCCATGCCTGGGAGTTTTCCTGGGAGGCATCGGTGTTACCCCCGCTCACCAAACCGAGTACCCCACCTGCTACAGCACCGATGGCAGTCCCCCAGCCGGGTAAAATTTCCGTCCCTACGGCGGCACCAGAAGCAGCCCCCGAAATGAACCCCGATGATTTTGCGTTCACTCCGTCACCTCTATGTTATCTATGATCGCCCTTACAGTCATAGGAAGCGGCTGGCGTTGAACCAAGGAATACCGAACCACCGGGTCATACCCCAGCATCGTGTCTATCCGTTTCATTCCTGTGTAGAGCGGCACTTGCTCTGTAACGACATCCCAGGGCTGCCGGAAGATAATTTCTTCTTCTCTCGCATCCGAGTAATCATCATACTGCACGTAATCACCCCCGAGAGACTTATAAAAATCTACCTCCAGACCGATAATACGCTGTGTTCTCCCCAAAGAAGTCCCATCTTTTCGCTGTATCTCCGGGCTGTATGGACTCAGCCTTGACTCGTAGGGTAGGCCCGCAACCACGTGCGAATAGCTCCCCCCCAAATTCACGGCTCCCGAGGCTACGGTCTTAGGGGGCAATACGAAGCCATCCGCGAGGATGGAAACTTCTTCTCCTTCCAAGTGAGCCAATCCGGACACCAACGTAACCGCCGGTCCCTGGTGTACCACGTAGGAATCCAGAAAACGCCCCCATTCGGCGGTATCCGCGATGAACGTAAGCCCCTTCTTCTCCAGGTAGTACTTTGGGTGCCCGCTTACGTCCCTCTTCGCTATGATCCATAATTCATCTTCCCGGCTATTACCGGGGATAGATGTAACCGCCTTGAAAGCCCCCTCCGTTGTGTGTCGATGCCACCCAACCACTTTATGCTCTCTCTGGTAAGTAAGCCCGAGGAGATCCCCGTCTTGCCTGACGCACCATAATACGCTGTCGGGACTTTGCTGGAAGGTCCAGTCTACAACCGGATACTCCTGGGTAAGGTGCGGAGCAAGCACCGTGATTGGGTTCGACTTGTACCCATCATAATTGTAATCGTAGACAAACTCATTAATAGTTCTCCCATGGCGCTCCACAAACAGCGTCGTGAATCCCGCGAGAATAGGCTTCATCGGCTCCGAACCGTTATTAGAATAACGTTGCGCTCGGATATTCTCTGAAGTCAGCGCGTAATTGTTTACCCCCGACACGACCCACTCATTTCCGAGTGTCCCTATGACCAGAGATTTCTGTGAAATCAGCCACTGGATCTTGTTCTGAGTGCCTGAATCGAGGGTGAAAGTAACCGCGTCGCTGGCAACGGGCGTCGCGCTTGTACCAAAGTCAAAGAACGATCCAGCCTTAGACATCCATACCGTCTGTCTGCCAGTAAGATTCGCTCCGAAAACAAGTCTCTGCTGATGGAGTGTGACTCTCTCTGGATACCCCTCAGTAGCGCTCCATTCTGTCGGGGCATTTGTAAAAGCGATAGTTTGCAATTCCCAGCAATCGTGGGCATGGCGCTTTATGACCTGGGGTGAATGATTCGACGCCGAGATATACATTTCATCGCCCGACTGCGCCCAATCGAAATTCTCTATGTCAAACGCTGCGCCCATATCCAGGGTAACGACCGTTCCCGCAACGGGAGTATGAGGCGTTCCCGGGGGGCAAGAAGTAGGCGACCCTGCTGTCTCCGTGACAAGCCCCTCCCCAGTAGCGAAAACGAGTTTCACTTTTCCTGCGTAGGTACTTTTGAAGAACACCATGGCGTACGCTTGAACTTCGTTAAACACGAAAGGGATTAACCGAACAAGGGGATTCGCCGTATCAAGACCAAGGCTATTAAGATCGAAGATAAACTTGAACCCAGAGCGCCGAGTAGCCGGACCTTGAGTCAGGCACAGCATATTGACCATCTCCCGACAGCCATTGCGATACCGTCCAAACTCCACCCGATCCTCAAGAAGCGGACTGAGTTCCCCAGCGGTAAAAGATACTTTTCGTCTGAATGTCCCCGCCATCAGAGCTCACTCACCCCCGCGTCGTACGCTACATCCGCGTTGACGAAGGTATCATTATTAGGATTACTGTCATACTCTCTGTACTCCGAACCCGCATTCGCATCGTCATCGTGCGCGTTCAGCTCCGCCTCTCGAAAATCGTTACGCAATTCGTGCTTCAGGGCTTTATCATGCGTGAGTGGCATACATAGCTTTTCAGCGAGGCCAATTGACAACATGTCTATGAACCCGTCGGAAAACAACGACGCGTCTTCAACCAACGCGGTATACCACAAGTACACCGGATCAAGCGGAACAAGAACCATATCGCCCGTGATTCTCCATCGCTGCCTATTGCCAGGCGGATGGACATCCCGAGGAGCTTTGCAATCCGCTGGTAGCTGATACGCGTACCAATTGGTAGGAATGACCAAATTTGGATCGACCACCTTCTGGAGCTTCGCGAGTTTTCGGGCGAACCCCCAATCAAACGCCCCCAAGATCCTATCCCGGGTGGCCTCATAGAATCTCTCGCACATCCGGGCCCGTTCGTTATGCTCGTCAGTAAAATTGCGAATGGGCTCCTTTCCGATGAGCGCCAGCGCCAGATTGCAAATACCGACCGGAGATTGAGACATCAGATCACCTCATCAACACTCTTATTCGCTTCCGGGGGGAGGACAGCTTCGCGCCCACGGCAATCCAAGAGCATCGCGACGGTTTTCTCTTTTCCCTTACTTCCCGCAGACACCCCGTAGGTACCCTTGATAAACGCCTTGAGAGCGTCCAGCGGGGCTTCCGTAAGTTCCTGCTCTCCTGCAGTAGCGAAATCGATCTTCCCTTTTATTTTTTTGAAATGCGGTGGGCATTTATCAAAAACCCCCACGTCACCCTGGGTATAGAATACCGCTTTCTTACCCCGTATCACTTGGCAAGTTCTTTCGCACACACATTTAGCCATGACCTCTCCTTTAAAAATAGCCCCAGAGTACGCCCTGGGGGCGATTACATTAATACGCAATTTCCTGACTTACGGTAAGATAACCCCACATGTCCAAGAACCGGCCGAAGGCGTACCCGACAAGTTCACGTTGATATACCGCTGCACGTCGCTCGTAAGCATAATGCGAACACCTTCATTCAATGCCGCAGAAGACGCAGCAAAGCCGATGTAGGTGTCCGTAGCGGGAGACGATGCACCATCAGTAATGGTAAGGCCGGATGCACCCACAAGCCCATTACCTCTAACCTCGATGGTAATAGGTTGGCCCGGGCCGGGGTTGGCCATCCCGAGATCGATAGTGGTAGGCGTGCCCCCAAAAGCAAGCCCGTCCGCGATCATCAGTTTTTTGTCATAGATCATTTTATCACCTCTTAGGATACGACCGCTTCAGTCAACATAAGCGAGTCACATTGTTTAATGGGGATGGACGAAATATTAAGCTGGTTCTGGATACCATAAATATCCTCGAAACCCAGCGCCATATTCGTCTTACGAAGAGCCGCTTTCTGCAGGCGGGATTTAGTGGCCCGATTCATATAAAATACCGGGCGACACGCGCCGAGGTAAGGAATAGCGTTTGTGGCGTCAATCATCATATCACAAACCTTGTCAATCACCGTAGAAGTAATGGCGGCGGTTGTTTCAATATTCGCGATACGAACGATATACCGCCAGTCCTTTACAGCGAGCCCCTGCTGGATTCGGTAATGGGTAGCAAGGCCACGAAATTTACCCCCGTCGGCGTCGAGGCAGTCGATTTCCCCGAGATCCTGTCGTTCCATTCCTGCGGGGGAACCCTGCGGGTAAAGACCGAACACGCTGTTCTCGCCCCAACCAATCAGCCAAATGGAAGACTGCTTGGAAGCGGTGGTTCCACCAGCATCGAGAACATGATCCATACCTTGCGAATTGGCACTCGGCACATTCGCCGGTTGCCCGAGAGAATCGTAACGCGGCGCAAGACCGAGGTATCTTTCCGGATGGGCAGATACGTCGTTATAAAACAGCGTTTCTGCAAGATCCTGATTCAAGCCTTCCAGGTGCCGTCGATCTTCATTCAGGCGGAATTTAGCAATGTCATTCGACATACGGGCCAAAACAACATCCACCTCGGACCGAGCTTCCAAGAGCCCAATCTGATCAGTAACTTGGGCGGTCTTGCCTTTTGAGGGCTTGATACCATAGTTCAATTTACGCCACGTACCACGCGGAATTGACGCATCCACGGTATGCCGGTGAGTTGTGGAACCGTTCGCTTCATAGAACGGCATATCCTGTAAAATCTCGTTTGTATAGGAAAGAAGCTCCCCCACAGGGGCAATCGTCTTTCCATCCGGGTCGAATTGTTTGGTAAGCTCACTCAGT
>Ga0256831_1001341_pt1 | contig 12976 bp, 17 predicted proteins | sample 132544metaG_FD_189087 | JGI IMG/M metagenome (GOLD analysis project Ga0256831, IMG submission 189087) | Hydrothermal vent microbial communities from Lau Basin, Pacific Ocean - 132-544 | ecosystem: Environmental > Aquatic > Marine > Hydrothermal vents | place: Pacific Ocean: Lau Basin | collected... | reverse complement strand
CGAGGTTGTCTATGATCGCGGTGGTAACCTTTATCATGGCCGAGTAAAAGCTTTATCAGATGGGGCTCGCAAAAGCGGGCTGAAGTTTTAAAAGAAATTATTTATTCGATTTATTGGATTCAATTTATACAACGAATGGGAAACTATACGGGGGTGTTTCTTGGCTGATTTTAAACGTTCAAAAGATGGTGATCAGGAAGAGCTCATCGAAAAAATAGTATTTATCAACCGAGTTGCCAAGGTTGTAAAAGGTGGACGCCGTTTTAGCTTCAGTGCTATTGTTGTCGTTGGCGACGGTAAAGGTAAAGTCGGATATGGACTGGGGAAGGCAAATCAGGTCCCTGAAGCTATTCGGAAGGGAATTGAGCGTGCCAGGAAAGATATGCAACCGGTTTCCTTGACCGACGTCTCTATCCCGCATGATATCATAGGAAAATATAAATCCGGCTCCGTTATGCTTAAACCGGCATCCGATGGTACCGGTGTAATTGCCGGTGGTGCTGTTCGAGCCGTACTTGAAGCCGCCGGAGTACAAAATATTCTGACGAAATGTCTGGGATCGAATAATCCCCATAATTTGGTCAAAGCAACTATGGATGGCTTGAGACGCGTGCGTTCTGCTGAACAGATTGCAGGTTTGCGTGGGCTCGATGTCGAAGAGATGGTGGCATAAGACCAATTTTTTATCACCGACGGATTGAGAAAATGAGTGACACTATTACAATTACCCAGATCAAAAGTGGAATCGGCAGTACCAAAAAGATTAGGGCTACACTGGTTGGTCTTGGATTAACCAAGATGTATAAAACAATAACCAGAAAGGACACCCCTGAAATTCGTGGAATGATAGCTAAAGTTCAACATCTTGTGCGGATCGAGGAATAGGAAATGCTGAAATTAAATAACCTCTCTCCTGAAAAGGGAGCGCGACGAAACAATAAACGTATCGGTCGTGGTCCGGGAAGCGGACTTGGTAAAACTGCGGGTCGTGGTCATAAAGGTGCCCGGTCCCGTTCAGGGTTCAGTCAGAAACCCGGATTTGAAGGCGGTCAAATGCCATTACACAGACGACTCCCTAAAAGAGGCTTTACCAATATTTTTAGAGCACAATATACGATTTTGTCGCTGTCAGATCTTAATCACTTTGAGGAAGGGTCCGTCGTTGATCACGATGCATTAGTTAATGAGGGTATGATCAAGGAAAAAGATACTCTGGTCAAAGTTCTTGCAAATGGTGAGATTACAAAATCCCTTACTGTTGATGTTGATAAGGTCAGTCGGGGGGCATCCGAGAAAATTGCTGCCGCCGGCGGCTCTGTAAAGGAGTAGATAATGAGCGGACTTGCCAGCGCAGCCAACATTCCGGAATTAAGAAAGAGGGTGATGTTCACCCTCTTTATGCTTTTTGTCTACCGGATGGGTGTTCAGATACCAACGCCTGGTATTAATGGTGAAGCGCTCGCTGCTTTCTTTCAACAGAATGCCGGTACTTTATTTGGCATGTTTAATATGTTTTCCGGCGGTGCGTTAAAGAATTTTTCCATTTTTGCGCTGGGAATCATGCCTTACATTTCCGCCTCGATTATAATACAGCTACTGACTGTAGTTATACCTCAGCTTGAGGCCCTCTCCAAAGAAGGAGAGGCTGGCCGCCGCAAAATTACACAGTATACACGATATTCGACTGTTGCCTTGTCTATTATTCAGGGCTTTTTTATCGCCACTGGTCTTGAAGGAATGTCCGGCCCCGGCGGAGCAGCTATTGTTCTTGTTCCCGGACTTCAATTCAAGCTGATGACCGTCTTGACCCTGACAACAGGAACTGCTTTCATTATGTGGCTTGGTGAACAGATGACTGAGCGTGGAGTGGGGAATGGGATATCCCTCATCATCTTCGCGGGTATAGTTGCGCGAATGCCTGCCGCTATCGGCAATTCAATCCAGCTTATTAAGGCCGGTGAAATTGCCGTTGTTTTTGTTCCGATCATGATGATTTTAATGTTTCTTGTGGTTTATTTCATTGTCTTTGTAGAAACCGCTCAACGTCGTGTCCCGATTCAATATGCGAAACGTGTAGTCGGCCGTAAGGTTTATGGGGGACAATCTTCTCACTTACCCCTCAAGCTCAATATATCCGGTGTAATACCTCCAATCTTTGCTTCATCCATAATGATGTTTCCGGCAACTATTGGATCGTTTATTAAAATAGACTGGGTACAGCAGGTTTCAGCCATGCTTTCGCCTGGCACCGTTTTTTATTATATATTATATGTGGCCATGCTCGTCTTTTTTTGTTTTTTCTATACAGCCGTCACATTTAAGCCTGATGATGTTGCCGAAAATTTAAAGAAAAACGGTGGATTTATTCCTGGTATACGACCAGGGAAGAAAACAGCGGAATTCATTGATTTTGTATTGACCAGAATTACGGTTATCGGTGCTATTTATCTTAGCGCAGTCTGCGTTATGCCGACATTACTCATAAATAAATTTAATGTACCTTTTTATTTTGGCGGCACGGCGTTGCTGATTGTTGTCGGTGTTGCCATAGATACGATTTCTCAGATAGAATCTCATCTCGTCATGCGGAATTACGATGGCTTTATGAAGTCCGGTCGAATGAAAGGGCGCCGTTGAGGGAAGGATGGGCAAAACAGGCCGCGATAATGCCATCACACTGAAATCTCCTGAGGAGATTGAAGTGATGCATGAGGCAAATCAAATAGTTGCCGGTGTCCTCTCCATGCTCAACCGGAAAATGCGTGCCGGGCTTACGACGTTACAACTTGATAAGTGGGCCGAAGAATATTGCCGAGATCATGGTGCAGAGCCTGCTTTTAAAGGATATAGAGGGTTCCCAGCCTCACTTTGTGTTTCCATTAATGAGCAAGTGGTACATGGCATTCCTTCCAAGCAGAGCAGGATACGGGAGGGAGATATTGTCTCCGTTGATTTTGGAACCAAATATAAGGGGTTTTACGGCGACAGCGCTATGACCATTCCGGTTGGTGCAATATCCAAAAGGGTTCAGCAGTTGCTTCTTGTGACCGAAGAGGCTTTGGGAAAAGCCATTGCTCAAGTGAAGATCGGTAATCGTATTTCAGATATCTCCAAAGCGGTTCAAGATCACGTTGAAGAACAAGGATTTTCCGTGGTTCGTCAATTTGTCGGGCATGGAATCGGCAGTAACCTGCATGAGGCGCCGGAAATTCCAAATTATGTACAGAAAAAAGCCTCACCACGACTTCTTGAAGGTATGGTAGTCGCCATAGAGCCAATGGTTAATCTTGGCCAGGACAAGGTTCGTGTTTTGCGTGATCGTTGGACAGTGGTAACGTCTGATGGAAAGCCTTCCGCTCATTTTGAACATTCGGTTGCCGTTACGGCTGAAGGTCCTTTTGTTCTCAGTTCCCGACAGAAAAACTGAATTTGTTTCTTGTTGAAGAAATTGTAATGGAATTTCTCTGTTTTGGTTTAAATGGGTTGAAAAAAACAGGGAATCTTATATAATATGAAATTTTGGTCCAAAATAAAATTAAAATGGATGTAAATTATGGCAAAAGAAGAGGCCATTGAAGTAGAGGGGACTATCATTGAGCCCCTTCCCAATGCGATGTTTCGAGTTGAACTCGAAAATGGACATAAGGTATTGGCGCATATTTCCGGTAAGATGCGTATGCATTATATAAAAATTTTGCCTGGAGATCAGGTGACGGTGGAGTTGTCACCTTATGATCTCACCAGGGGCAGGGTCACCTTTCGTTCCAAGGGTGGAAAGGGAAGGAAATAATAACGGTTAAGTATATTGTTTGCAGAATTTCCACTGATAATCAGCTCCGGTTGAGTTGTTGATCAGGGAAAGCTGCACAAGGAGAAGGTTATGAAGGTGCGTTCGTCAGTAAAAAAAATGTGCGCGAATTGTAAAATAATTAAGCGCAAGGGTGTCGTGCGTGTCAGTTGTACGAATAAAAAACACAAACAACGGCAGGGATAATTTCTGCTGAATAGCTGTTTTTCAGTTTAACAAGGAGCAAGATCTTGGCACGGATAGCAGGCGTGGATTTGCCACGAAATAAGCATATGGACAGGGCACTGACCTATATTTACGGTATAGGCTTAACCACAGCGCGTGAGATACTTGATAAGGCGGACTTGCCCTATCAGATGAATAGTGATGATCTGAGCGGTGATGATGTAACCCGTATTCGGAAAATAATTGAAAACGATTATGTGGTTGAAGGTGACAAGCGTCGCGAAGTTTCCATGAATATTAAACGTCTCGTTGATCTGAGTTGTTATCGGGGCCGTCGTCACCGTGTGAGTCTTCCCTGTCGGGGACAGAGAACAAAAACCAACGCACGGACGAGAAAAGGACCGAGGCGTGGATCTGTGCGCAGGTAGCGGGCATATGCCGATTTATAAGATAGATTTTGGACTTCTTTTCTTTAAGTTAGAAAAGGCTCGAAATTAACAAGTGGAGCAGTTATGGCAAAGGCAGTAAAAGGCGGTAGGGGAAAACGCCGCGAAAAGAAAAATATTCCGGAAGGAATTATTTTTATCTATTCAACATTTAATAATACAGTTGTAACCGTTGCAGATCGGCAGGGAAATACCATTGCCTGGTCAAGTGCCGGTGTTATAGGATTCAAAGGATCCCGGAAGTCCACCCCTTTTGCTGCCCAGAAAGCCTTGAGTGATGCTGTCGGCAAGGCTAAAGAACATGGATTGCGCAAGGTCGAGGTCAGAGTTAAGGGACCAGGTCCCGGTCGTGAGGCGGCGCTCAGAGCGCTGACGACTGCAGATCTTGATGTAAGTAAAATTGTAGATGTTACTTCTATACCGCATAACGGGTGCAAACCACCTAAGCGGAGAAGAGTGTAAGCACGCAGGGCGTGCTTTTGTACGGTCGCAGCCAGTGGAATGACTGATCGCTGTGTAAAACCGATACCGAATATTGATGGAGGGCTACATTGGCCAGATATACAGGAGCATCCTGCCGAACCTGCAGGCGTGAAAATTTGAAGCTTTTTCTCAAGGGTGATCGTTGTTATTCCGATAAATGTTCATTTGAACGACGATCATATTCTCCCGGACAGCATGGGCAGAATCGTTTTCGCAAGGTGTCTGATTATGCGATCCAGTTGCGTGAAAAGCAGAAAGTCAAACACATGTACGGGATGTTGGAAAATCAGTTTCGTCGGTATTTTCACATGGCGGACCAAGCAAAAGGAGTCACTGGTGAGAATTTGCTGGTCATGCTGGAACGAAGGCTTGACAATACCGTTTATCGACTCGGTTTTGCCAGTTCACGAGATCAAGCCAGGCAACTGATCCGGCATAATCATTTCACCCTCAACGGGAAAAAAATCAATATACCATCCTATTTTGTCCGTGAAGGTGATGTTATCAGCCTTAAGGAAAAAAGCAGAACCAACGATATGATTAAAGACAATCTCGAGGGTGCTGCTCGCCGTGGAGTTCCAAGCTGGATTGAACTTAATCAGACGAATTTTCAGGGAACTGTGAAGGCTATGCCAAATCGTGAAGAGATTACGCTTCCGATTCACGAGCAGCTTATTGTCGAGTTGTACTCCAAGTAAACCCCTAAGAATCAGGTATTGCATGGTACAGGAAATCCGGGACGAAAATCCCTTTTATAAAAACTGGCATGAGCTTATTACCCCTGAACGTTTAGAGGTCACGGAAGATACCCATACTAAGAGGTATGGACGATTCATCTGTCAACCGTTTGAGCGCGGTTTTGCCGCAACAATTGGTAACTCCCTGCGAAGAATCTTGCTCTCTTCCATCAGAGGGGCGGCAATAACATCCGTAAAAATTGATAACGCGCTGCATGAATTTACTACCATCGATGGTATTCATGAAGATGTTGCTGAAATTATACTCAATCTTAAACTGGTCAGACTCAAACTCAATGGCCCGGAAACGGTGGTTGTTGTCCTAGAGAAAAAAGGGGCTGGATCAGTAACAGCGGGTGATATTAACGGCGGTGTCAATGTCGATGTGATGAATCCTGATCAGCATATTTGCACTATAACAGGTGCTGATACTACCTTTCGGGCAGAACTTGAGGTTCAATGGGGTAAGGGCTATGTGGCTGCAGACCAGAATAAACGAGAGGATCAGTCCATTGGAGTCATTCCCATTGATTCGGCATTCTCTCCGATTCTGCGAATACAGTATGTTGTCAGCTCTGCCCGAGTCGGCCAGCGAACTGATTACGACCGATTGACCATGGAAGTTGAGACTGACGGAAGTGTCAGCCCGGAAAATGCCTTAGCGTATGCTGCAAAAATTCTCAAGGAACAGATGACGATCTTTATCAACTTTGATGAGGATAAAGCAAAGGCTCCCGATAAGGTAGAAGGTGAAGGCGATGATGTCGTCTATCCCCCCTTCCTTGATAAAAATGTTGAGGATCTTGAGCTTTCCGTCAGGTCTGCCAATTGTCTTAAAAATGCTGATATTCAGTATATTGGTCAGCTGGTACAGAAAACCGATGCGGAAATGTTAAAGACCAAAAATTTTGGTCGTAAATCACTCAACGAAATTAAAGCACTCCTTGCCGAACATGACCTGACCTTGGGTATGAAGGTGGAAGGATGGAAGTCTCCCGGCGAATCTGAGGAAGACGTAGAGGAAGGGTAACCATTCTGTTCGACCGGTAAAATTCGCAGAAGGTAGTCAGGGTAAGAGAAAAAGAAGGACAAAACGATGAAACATAAAGTAGCAGGTCGCAAATTAGGCCGCAATCCATCCCATAGAAAAGCCATGCTTCGTAATATTGTAACTTCCCTGCTTGAGCATGAACGTATCGTCACTACGGTGCCAAAAGCTAAAGAAGTACGGAGGATTGCAGAGAAAATGATTACCTTGGGAAAAAGGGGTGACTTGCATGCAAGACGACAGGCACTGTCGTATATTCGTACCAAAGAAATTGTCGCCAAGCTTTTTGATGAGTTGAGTGAACAGTATGTAGATCGTCAGGGTGGATATACCCGCATTGTCCGTACCGGTACCCGGTATGGTGATGCCGCTCCTATGGCCATTGTTGAGCTTGTCGGCTATGAAGAAATCGTGGAAGAGCCTGAGACTGACGAGGCTGAATAGCAGGCGTAGTCGAATCGCTATATAAGCAGGAAGCTTTTGTACACGACAGGCTGGTTTGATGAGCAATCATCAACCAGCCTTTTTTTATGGGGAATATGATGAAGAGTAATAAAACCGTTTTGCCGATTCCCGAGGGGAGAACCGAGGTTGGAAACGCACCATTCAGCTTTCATTGCCATCCGGAGGTGAGTTGTTTTCTTACCTGTTGTCATAAAGTTGAAATGTATCTTTATCCCTACGATGTCCTTCGACTCAAAAACAGGCTTGGCCTTCATTCTGCTGAGTTCATGCGCAGACACACCCGAATTGCCGAGGGGTCGCATCCCTATTTTCCAGCTGTTATGCTTAATATGGATGATCTTGAAGGGTTTCCCTGTCCTTTTCTTAAGCAAAACGGCTGTTCGGTCTATAAAGACAGGCCCTCTTCATGCAGAACGTATCCCCTTGAACGTGCGGTTGAAAAATTACCCGGGCAAAAAGAGCTCAAAGCACATTATTTTATGACCCATCATCCTTACTGTAAAGGCCATCAGGAGGAACGTAGCTATACGATTTTACAGTGGGAAAGAGATCAGTTCCTGGTGGAATATAATCTAATGAATGATCTCTGGGCAGAGGTCGATGCCTTTTTTGCAACGAACCCGTGGCAGGGTGAGGGAAAGGCCGGAGCCCGCCAGCAGCTCGCCTTTATGGTCTGCTATAATATTGACGAGTTTCGCTCATATTGTTTCCGTGAGAACCTTCTTGCCGGATTTTGTTTGAGTAAGGAAGAGCGACGACGTATCAAACGATATGATGCGGAACTGTTAAAATTCGGCTTCAACTGGCTGCAGTTTATATTGGGCGATCGAAATACACTCTTACCCCGATAGTAAAGTCAGGGAAATCGGTTTTGTCTACAGGATCTCTTCGATGCAAGAGTATACCTTGTTCGCAAACAATCAGGCGATACAGGTGGTATCTTCTCCCTTCCGGTTGATTTTTCGTGGAGAAGCTTGAAATAGACTCTATGACGTGGTATTAAAAAAGGTTCAACTTTTACAGCCTCGCCCTTGGTGGAGAGGCATATTACACACATCCCGTCAGTCCTTTGGTGTTCGCCGATATGGCGAATTGGATCAGGGATGGAGGAATAACCAAAAAAAAAAATCAGGAGTATAGCATGACAAAAGTTACAATGAGGCAGATGCTTGAAGCCGGGCTTCATTTTGGTCACCAGACCAGAAGGTGGAATCCTAAAATGAAACCGTATATTTATGGCCCTCGTAATGGAATATACATCGTTAATCTTGATATAACGATGAAGATGTTCCGCAGAGCCTATTCCTATATTGTTGATGTAGTGGCCGGAGGCGGAAGTGTTCTTTTTGTCGGAACCAAGCGGCAGGCGCAGGCAATTGTTCGCGAGGAAGCTGAGCGCTGTGATATGTTTTTTGTCAACCACCGTTGGCTTGGCGGTATGATGACTAATTTTCAGACCATTAAACATTCCGTGGATCGTCTGAAGAAAATTGAGTCAATGCAGGCTGATGGAACCATTAACCGTTTTCCGAAGAAAGAAATACTGTTGATGGAGAAAGAAAGAATCAAACTTGATCGCAATCTTGGTGGTATAAAAAATATGCGCGCATTGCCTGATGTGCTTTTTGTGATTGATCCCAAAAAAGAAGAAATTGCCATCAGCGAAGCAAATAAGCTTTCCATTCCGGTTGTCGCCTTGACGGATACAAATTGTGATCCGGACGGTATTACTTATGTTATCCCTGGAAATGATGATGCAATTCGGGCCATAAAACTTATTTCATCCCAGATTGCCGATGCCGTACTTGAGGGAAAGGCCAGGCGTGGAGAAGAGGCCGAGCCTGATGTCGGCGAGCTTGAAGCAGCCATGAGCGGGCAAGATTCCGCAGCCGAAGGGACTGATGAACAGAAGGCTCCGAGTGTGGAAACAGCAGAATAACTTTTCGGAAACACCTACGCAGCATTAGAGGGGGCTTTTACGCCCCTTCTTCTGTGGAAGGTGGTTGTTCGTGTGGTTGGAGAGAAGAGTGTATCAACAGTAAACATGCTGTCCGCGTGTTTTATTTATAGAATAAGGAGATAAAAGACCGTGAAAATTACAAGCCAGATGGTCAAGGAATTACGTGAAAAGACCAATGCCGGCATGATGGATTGCAAAAAGGCCTTGGGAGAAACAGACGGTGATATGGAGAAAGCAGTAGATCTGTTGCGCCAAAAGGGTCTTGCCGTTGCCGCAAAGCGTGCGGATCGTGCCACCAGCGAGGGTGTTGTTGAATGCTATATCCATGCAGGAGGTAAGTTAGGGGTACTGGTTGAAGTCGGCTGCGAAACTGATTTTGTCGCGAAAACCGATGATTTTAAAGCCTTTGCCCGTGATATTGCCATGCATGTGGCAGCCGTAAACCCGGTAGCCGTTTCCAGAGAGGAGATCCCGTCGGATCTTGTTGAGCGGGAAAAGGCGATTTATGTGAAACAGGCCCAGGAATCCGGCAAACCTGAAAATATAATCGAAAAGATTGTGACCGGAAAGATTGAGAAATATATCTCAGAGATCTGCCTGTTGGATCAAAAATTTGTGAAAAATCCCGATCTCTCCATACAGGATCTGCTCAACGAACTGGTGGCGAAAATGGGAGAGAATATTTCCATCAAGCGTTTTGCTCGGTTTCAGATCGGAGAATGATGGTCTGATTGGATAGCATCGAGAGGTAAATCCAGGTGTCCGGTTTTCGTGCGTATGCCGATGAATCAGGAGCGGGAATGAAGTATAGACGCATTCTTTTGAAAATAAGCGGTGAAGCCCTCATGGGAGAGGGCTCATATGGTATCAGTCCCGACATGATTCATTTCGTCGCCACGGAAATAAAGGCGGTGCATGAACGAGGCGTTCAGCTTGCACTGGTGATCGGGGCGGGCAATATTTTTCGTGGAGTTGCCGGAGCAGCAGGCGGAATGGATCGTGGATCCGCCGATAACATGGGAATGCTGGCAACCGTTATCAACTCCATTGCCATGCAGGATGGTCTGCAGAAGGCCGGAATCCCGACGCATGTAATGTCCGCGATCACCATGCGCAATGTCTGTGAACCGTATGTGCGTACCCGGGCCATAAGTTACTTAAACGAGAGCCATGTGGTCATTTTTGCTGCAGGAACCGGTAACCCGTATTTTACAACTGATACCGCCGGGGTTTTACGGGCATTGGAAATTCGGGCGGATGTCATCATGAAAGCGACCAGGGTCGATGGTGTGTATGATCGCGATCCGGAAAAAGACAGTGGTGCCATCCGGTTTGGTCGTCTGAGTTATACCAAAGTACTGCAGGATGAGCTCCGTGTCATGGATGCGGCCGGTATTTCATTGGCCCGGGACAATGATTTGCCTATTTTAGTTTTCAATATGAAGGTCGCCGGTAACATCAATAGAGCCACTGAAGGAGAAGAGATAGGAACATTGATTACCGCCGGGTAAGGTCTATGCCGCCGACAGATTGAAAAATCGGTGTTTGCGACGAGCTTCAGTATGGTTTCGCTACTGTAGTTCTTTTCTCTTTCCTGATGATCGTTTATGCGTACCCAAAGAATCGCATCGATATAATCCATCACTTCTGTTGTGGAAATTCATCAGCATCGCATCAGTGCAGGAACAACCAGTATGACCTATGCTTTATTCTCTCGATTTGCGTAAAGGTCTCCGTTGTTTTTCTTCTGGTTTCCCTTTACATACCTGCGGACGTGCCGCCGCCCGGCGAATTGAATCCGGTTTAATGAGGCAGGCCCGGGTATGGTAACATAGGTCGGGCGGTGACAGAGGGTTGGTCAGTTCTATTATCTATGGTTTCGGTTGATTACAGGTTTTAAGGAGAACGTCATGTCCAGTGAAGTAATTAATGAGTTGAAAGAAAAAATGGAAGAGAGTGTGGAAGCCTATAAACGTGAGTTGACCAAAATCAGGACCGGTCGGGCTTCCCTTGCACTTCTTGACGGCATCAAGGTAGATGCCTATGGCTCAATGTTGCCGCTTGATCAGGTCGGAACCCTGACCATTCCCGAATCAAGCATGATCGCCATCAAACCTTGGGATCCGCAAATGATCGGACCGATTGAAAAGGCTATTCTCGCCTCTGATCTTGGCCTGACCCCGGCAAACGACGGCAATGTTATTCGTTTGACCATCCCGCCTCTCACCGAGGAGCGTCGCCGGGAGCTTGTCAAAAAAGTAAAAAAGACCGGCGAAGAATTCAAGGTTGCCATTCGCAACGTTCGGCGCGAGGCCAATGACATCCTCAAAAAGCAGAAAAAAGAAAAACAAATATCCGAAGACGATATGTTTCGGCTGCAGGATGAGGCCCAGAAGGAAACGGACAGGTACGTCAAGCAAATTGACGAAATTGCCGCCGGTAAAGAAGTTGAAGTCATGGAGGTATAGAACCGACTGTAAAGGGCGGATATTTTTTTATTTGATTGGAGGTCGAATGTCGTGGTCTGAGATACTTGTTCGCCTTCTTCGTGCGTTCCTTTCGTTGTCGGTTGCGGCAATTTTCATCATTTGTTGTGGCTGGGGCCTGAAAATCCGGAGTCTTCACTACGTTCCGCTTACCTGGTCCAGCCATGCTGGTTTATCCTGACAGGCTATGCAAGAGACCTCTGAATTTGATATTCGCCTGATTCCGTCCCATATTGCCATTATCATGGATGGGAACGGCCGCTGGGCCGAAGAGAGGCGCAAGCCTCGTCTTGCCGGCCATAAGGCCGGTGTGGATTCCGTACGCGCGGTTGTTGAAACCGCTCGGGAAATAGGGGTGCGCTATCTCACCCTGTACGCCTTTTCCACCGAAAACTGGCAACGGCCAAGGGCTGAAGTCAAGGGATTGATGGCATTGCTTCGGACCTATCTCGAATCCGAACTGCGTACCATGTTGAAAAACGATATCCGCCTGTTCTGTATTGGTCAACGTGAGCGTTTGCCTGCAGATGTGCTCTCGGTGCTTGAGCAGGTCATGCAGGAGACCGAGCATTGTCGGGAAATGACACTGAATTTGGCGTTAAGCTATGGCGGCCGGAATGAAATGATGCGGGCGGTCAGGAAGATGGCGCATAAATGTGTGACTGATCAAATTGATCCCGACACCTTGTCTGAAGAGATGCTGGGCGAATACCTTGATACAGCAGGGCAACCGGACCCTGATTTATTGATACGCACCGGCGGAGAACATCGCCTGTCGAATTTTCTTCTCTGGCAGGTTTCGTATGCCGAATTGTATTTCACCGAAACTAAATGGCCTGATTTCAGGAAAGATCAGCTCCTTGAAGCTGTTGCCACCTATGGCCGCCGTCAACGGCGTTTCGGTAAAACAGGCGCCCAGGTCCTTGGAGAGTAATTGACATGAGCCGAGTGTTGCCTGGTCTTCTTATGGCATGCCTTTGGGGAATGCTCCTTGGTTTTGCCGGTCCTGCTCTATTCTGGCTGGTCATCGTGATCGGGAGCGGGGTTGCCCTACATGAGTACCAGCGTATGTGTTTCCCTTCACTGTCTGCAGTGAGAAGGGTGTTGCTCATCGTGGTGTCTCTGGCTCCGGTGTTTGCATCTATTTTCAGTGGCTCGACTTCGGTAACATCCGGTCTCTTTGTCGGCTTTTTGGGGCTTGTTCTTCTCCTTTTTTTCTGGTATCCGGATTTTGAAGATGGTTTTCTATTCTTGAGCCGAAGCGGATTTGGAATTTTTTATATAGGATTATGTGCGGCCCATATCGTTCTTCTGCGACTGTTGCCGGGCGGGGTGGGCTGGCTTGCCGTACTTACCGCAATTACCATTGGTTCCGACA
>Ga0256831_1001340_pt1 | contig 12982 bp, 10 predicted proteins | sample 132544metaG_FD_189087 | JGI IMG/M metagenome (GOLD analysis project Ga0256831, IMG submission 189087) | Hydrothermal vent microbial communities from Lau Basin, Pacific Ocean - 132-544 | ecosystem: Environmental > Aquatic > Marine > Hydrothermal vents | place: Pacific Ocean: Lau Basin | collected... | reverse complement strand
CACTTAAAATAAGTGTAAAGTTGTTTTTAAAAAAGTCACCCATCGTAATGACCACAACAGTCGGCGTTGGCAATGTCTGGTGCATACTCTCAAATATACCTGTGATCTGCGGTACAACAAAGGTAAGCATAAAAGCTATCATCAAAAGTGATACTACCACCATAAATGAAGGGTAAGCAAAAGCAGATTTTATCTCTTTGTTTATTCTGTCTTGCTCTTTTAAAAAGCGGGAGAGTTCCATAAGCACTTCATCCAGCAGTCCACCATTTTCACTCACTTTAATGGACTCTTTGAAAAACAGAGGCAGCTCGACTACATTTTGTGCTTCTAATGCGGAGTAGAAATCTTTTCCCTCATCAAGGTAGGTACTTACCGTTGTCAAAAAGAGTTTTATTTTTTTGTTTTTATCGTAATGCGATTGTATAACCTTCAAAGCCGCGACAATGGTAATACCGGAACGAATATACATGGAGAGCTCACGAGCAAGGACAGAGAGCTCTTGCGGGGAGATTTTATATTTTCGGCTAAACTCAAACTTGTCAAAGAACGAAGGGGTATCTTCTGTGATATTTTTATAAATAACACCTTTGGCTTTGAGCTTTGTTTTTGCCTCTGCAAGTGATTGTGCTTCTACTTTATCGCTAATCTTTTTGCCATCAGCATCAATACCTGTATATTTAAATATCATTGCAACACTTCATTTCTTAGTTTTTCGCGTACATCACGTGCTTCTTGTATGGAGTTATACACAGGTGTCTGCTCAAAGTAGGTGGTCATATCATAGTAGCTGTTTTTATACTCTATCAAAATCTGATCACCTATTTTATTATTATCTAGCTTATATGAAAAACAGACACTCTCTTCTATGCCATCAGGCGTAAAATAAACCTGTGGCTCTTTTTCTATAAAGCCGTAAAGGTCATCATATCTGTAAACTCGCACACTATTGTCAATGAGCCCTTCTATCTTTTGTGTTTTATTCCCATCGAGGTAAAGATCACACTCTGAACAGTCATCAAGACAAAGCAGCCTTGCTTCTTTGTCATACTTTTGCGATGCCAAATACTCTTTGAGTGTATCTAAACGCAGCGAAGCGCTTTTGTTATTTAATTTTGAGAAGTTACTGATTGCCAAAGTATAAATCACACCCATAATGACAATAACGATAAGTAACTCAATAAGAGTAAAAGCGCTGCGTTTCAAACCTATTTGCACTCACTCATTTTAATGTCGGCAGCTTCATCTTTCCCGCCCTCTTTACCATCTGCACCAAGAGAGATAAGTTCTACATGTCCATCATCATTAATGTAAATAAACGGACGTCCCCATGAATCTTTTGGAAGCTTAGAGTCTTTAAAATACCCGCTGCTTGAGTAGTTTGGATACTTTTCAGGGTCAGGATTTTTCACTAAAGCCTCAAGTCCCTCTTCTGTACTAGGGTAAACACTATTGTTAATCTTAAACATATCAAGCGCACCATCATATATGCTCTTCATCTGCACACACACAAGCTTGCGTTTTGCCTCTTCACCCTTGCCTGTCAAACTCGGCATAACCATAGCGGCTAAAAGACCAAGTATCACAATGACGATCATCAACTCAATTAAAGTAAAACCTTTTCTCATGTTTCTTTGCATTCAAATTACCTTTATATATTTTTTATATATTATAGTGAAAAAGGATTACATTTCCAAAGCAGTTTGTGAAAGTTTCGCCCACGATGAGTTTGGATCGGCTGCTATTGATTCTTTATAAGCTTTTTTCGCCTCTTCATCACGCCAAAGTTTAGAGAGTACATTTCCAAGCAGATATTTTTGTCTTGCTCTTTGTGCTGCGTTTAGCTCTCTTTTATCGAGAGATTTTATGACTTCATACGCCTTGTCATATTCCTGTTTATTCATATAAGCATCATAGAGTGCGAACTCAACAAAAGGGCTCTGAGCATATGAGTGAGACTCCTCTTGTATGCGCATCACTTTTGTAGCATATTTTATAATCAGGTTATCATCATGCATTTGACTCCCTACATTGATCATCGCTACATATCTGTCTATGTCTTTATAACTTACACCAAAGAGTTTCTCTATTTTAAGTATAGTCTCTAACATCCCCTGCTCATCTTCAACTCTTTGATAGGCATCAAAAAGTGTTCTGTAGACATCAAGATATGGAGATTTTTTATTATCTCCTATAAGCGTTATGAGATCTTTTGCGGCATCTATTACATCAGTGTAGTTCCCCGTTGCAAACTCTACTTTTATGTATCGGTAAAGCCATTTTTCTCTGTTCTTCACACTTTGTACTTTAAGGTTTTTCATCGCTATCGTTTTAGAAAGAGAGAAATCACCCCCTTTCATTGCACAGCTGTATATCCCATCATCCCATTTGTCTGAGAGCGTAATGTTATACTCTTGAGAGATATATAAGACCTGAGTACAGTTATTTTTCTCTAATGAGACCTCCATACTTCCCTTCGCAGCTGCTTGTATGATCTGAGGAATATCTTTATATATATTTTCATCGAGCTTACGCAGACTCTCTTGAAGTGCAAGTACTTTGTCATACTCCCTTTGTTCTAACAAGAGTTTTGCTTTTTCATACAATGCTCTTTCACCTATGTTTTGTGATTTATACTCCTCTATAAGCTTGTCATACTCTTTGAGTCGTGTCGTTGCGTTTAGGTCTGATACATCAAAAAAGAGCTCATTTTTTAAATTTTCAATTTCATCAATATAATCGCCGTCAGGAAATTTCTTTATATACTCATTTATAGCATCTAGTGCTGCCCTTTTATCAGCTGTTTTTGCCAACCATATCGCTCTTTGTTTGAGAATCTCTTCATATTCATCATATGTTGCGTTTATTCCTTTAAGTAGCGCATCTGCTATTGCGGCTGCAGTTTTATAGTCACTGTTTGCAGCAAAGGTGTTCATCATATCTAATGAAGCTTTTAAATGCTCGGCAAAAAATGTCGGTTTTGCTTTGACTATTTTCATCACATACTTTGCAGCTTCTTTTTTTGAACTGTTGAGCAATAAATTCGACAAACGAAACGCAGCCGTTGCAGCCACTTCAAGATCTTTTGTACGAGTCAGAGCTTTTATGTAGTACTTTTTAGCCTCTTTATTGCCCCCCTCATCTACAAGCATATCTCCTTTATAAATGTATCCCCACTGTGTATAAAGACTCTTTGGATGCTCACTAAATAGGCGATCAAAAAAGTAATCTGCATCTGTTGAGAGAGAAAGTTCGGCATACGCCCTAGCTATAAGGGAGAGTACTTCTGCAATATTATCACTTGGTGAATATTCCTGTAAAAACACTTTTGCATCTTCAATGACACTCTCCCAATTCCCAAGCATTGCATTGGCTTTGATCTTGTAGTAAAGCAGTTCCTCTTTAAAGAGTGTATGTGGATATGTTTGTAAAATATCTTCTATAGTTTCAAGACTTGCCTCATAATTTTTATTTTGAAACTCTTTTTTCACTTGCAGGTAATCTTTTACATCTTCAACTTTCTTAATGTGTACTGGGTTGCCTTGCAGGTCAAGACTTCCCACATACGGCATTTTATCTTTGTCAAGAAAAAAAGGAAAATTGAGTGCTATTTCAGAGACTTCATTTTGCTGCTTTATAAGTGGGAACTTTTTATCATACCCTACTATGAACCAGCGCTTGGCATTACTTGCACGCTTACTAAAGACTGTATCATCCTTCGTCAAATCAAAAATATTTGAAAAGAGTTTCATTTTATGGACAGGTGTAATGATGATAAAAAAGGTATCTTTTTTTTGCAGTGATTGCACTCTGAAAAAATCATTTTGAAAACTTTTAATTTTTTGTGATGGCTTTTTTGAGAATGCACAGAGAACCTTTGTTGTCAGTTCAAAATCATTTTTGATTGCTTGACAGGAAAAAGGAGTTTCATTGTTTAAATGGAGCGTAGAGTATTTTATGAAGTCATCTTTCGCACTCTCAACTGAAATTTCAAGTGCGAAAGATTGTATACAAAGAGAGGCAAAGAGTATCCATTTTAACAAATTCTCTCTCCCTTACAAATAATTTTAAAGTTTAGTATCCACTGTTATATACAAATGCAGTAATAAACTCTAAAAGAGGATTTATTGCTACAAAAGCAAATATAGTTCCTATAGCAGCAATACCGATGATAGTACGAAGTGCCAATGTAGCATTTGAAACATAAATCTCACCATTTGCACCTACTACAGGTTCTTTCATAAACATATATACTATGAGTTTCAAGTAGTAATACCCCGCTATTGCAGAGTTAAGTGCCATGATGAGCGCAAGAATCGTATAACCACTTGTTACAGCAGAACTAATCATGTAAAGTTTACCCCAAAAGAGTGCAAACGGAGGAACACCTGCAAGTGAAAGCATAAATAGACCCATAATTACAGCAGCTACTGGAGCAGTTTTAATCATACCTGCAAACTTGTCATAACTATGGTCAGATGATTGTCCATCAGGAAGATGTTTTTGACGGGATATCCATAACATAGAGAATGATCCAAGGTTTGTGAAACTAAACAGTATCCAGTATAGGAAAAGTGCAGAGTTTGCCTGTGTAGTTCCTATTAAAACAGCAGCCATTACAAAACCTGCATGTGATATAGAACTATATGCAAGCATACGTTTTACGTCAGTTTGTACAAGCGCCCACATATTTGAAGCTGTCATTGTCAGTATAACAAATGCATAAAGAACCATTTGCAGCCATACTATATGACTATGTACTAAAAACTCAAAAAATCTCATAGCAACTACAAAACCTGCAATTTTTGGTACGATAGACATATACCCAGCCATTGCTGCTGAAGCACCCTCATACACATCTGGTGCCCAAGTATGAAATGGAATCAATGAAAGTTTAAATGCAAACGCAGCTAACATAAATGATATACCTACAAGTACATAACCCATATCTGCGTAACCATTTGCAGCCAGTACTAAAGCAATTTTATTAATCTCTACAGAACCTGTAAGTGCATAAAGAATCATAGCACCAAAACTAAAGAAACCTGCAGCGAGTGCACCCATTGTAAAGTATTTTACTGCCGCTTCAAATGACTTGTCACGGTTATGCATAGCAATAAGCGTATAAAGAGCAAGTGATGAAGTCTCAAGCCCTACAAATACTAAAATAATATTATCAGTTGCAACCATAAACTGGAAACCACCGATCATAAACAAGAAGAGTGCAAAGAACTCAGGATAAGCAAATTCATGGAAACGCTTATGTGTCAGAGCCAATGGAATGAAAAGCATTGACGCTCCAACAATAATGAACTGCGCTAAAATAGCCAGCCCATCAATAAGCATTACATCGAACATACCAAGCATAGTACCATTTTGAGCAAAAACACCTGCACTGCCAAGGAGTGAGAAGAAATCTATTGCTAAAAAGAGTAAACTCATTACAACATAGAGTGATTTATGCAAACCACCCTTTGCTACATCAATTACTAGAATCAATAAAGCGCCTATAATAGGTATAAGCATTGGGGTAAGCGTCATTACATTCAATGACTCTAAAGGGATATTTACTGGCGCTAACATTAGTTCACCTCCTCAATAATTGTCTCTTTAACTATAACAACTTTTGGAGCAGTCAAATCAGGAATTCTCTCTTTTGCCAAAGCGGTTGTAGATTTATTGTGCATCAATTGAACAATAGCTTCAACTGAATTATTAATAGGATCTAGGACAGGTTTTGGATAAACACCTAACCAAATCGCAACGATAACCAATGGAATAAGTCCAAAAAGCTCTTTTTTATTTACATCAGGAAGATTTCTATTTGCTTCATTCGTAATATCACCAAAGAATGCTTTCTTATATGCAGCAAGCATATAAATAGCACCTACGATGATACCTGTACCTGCAAGAAGAGTCAAGATGTGTGATTGTTGATAAAATCCAAGTAAACTTAGAAACTCACCTACGAAGTTAATAGTTAAAGGAAGTCCAACTGAAGCCATAAGCATAATACCGAAAATAGTTGCATATCTTGGCATTACATGTGCAAGACCACCAAATTCACTCATAAGTTTTGTATGGCGTCTATCGTAAATAACACCAACAAGCATAAACAGAGCACCTGCGACAACACCGTGACCCAGCATCAAAAAGATTGAACCAGAGATACCCTCTACATTTAATGCGAATGTACCTAAGATAATAATACCCATATGTGAAATAGATGAGTAAGCAACAACTTGCTTGATATCTTTTTGCGCATATGCAACCATAGCTGTATAAATAACCATGATAATCGCAAGTACAGCAATCGGCATCATAAAGTATGCAGAAGCATCAGGGAACAGTGGTAGTGAGAATCTTACAAATGCATATGTACCCATTTTAAGAAGTATAGCTGCAAGTATTACAGAACCAATGGTCGGTGCTTGACCGTGTGCATATGGTAACCATGTATGGAATGGAAACATAGGTACTTTAATAGCAAAACCAATAAAGAATGCCGCAAAAAGCCATAGCTGATAATTTTCAGGGAGCACTAGTCTATACCAGTCTAATAATGAAAAACTCCACACACCAGCTGCTTGATAATAAAAATATGCCATAAAAAGCATACCTACAAGCATAACAAGTGAGCCTGCAAATGTATACAAGAAGAACTTAATTGAAGCGTATATACGAAGTGGCCCACCCCATGCACCAATGATATAAAGCATCGGTACCAGTGAAAGTTCCCAGAACGTATAGAAAACTATAGCATCAAGTGCAGCAAATACACCCACCATTGTCATTTGTAAAAACAATAGTGTAACAATCATATACTTAACTTTTGGAGTATCCGTTAAACTAGCAATACCTAAAAATGTAAAGAATGCTGACAAGATAACGATAAATACAGAAATTCCATCGACACCAAGTGTATAGTTAATTCCAAACGCAGGAATCAATGGAATGTTTTCCATAAACTGCATACCAGCTACACTGTTATCAAATGCGTACCACAAAATCAAAGCAAGTACGAATTCAATAAAAGAGACTGCTACACCATATGTACGCATCGCTTCTTTTTGAATCATAAAACCAAACACAGCCGCAAGAGCTGGAAAGAATATTAATACCGATAAAATATGATCTAACATATACTAAACTCCTAAAGCTGATAAGAGCGCAAGAATCTCATCAGAATATTTCACTGCAAGTCCGAAGATCACAGCTAATGACAGTAATGTAATCAAACCTACTACCATCCATCTAAGCATTGTAGATAAATTACCACTTTGCATATCTCTTGTTTTTTCACCAGTACCATAAATAATACCAGCGATACCATCTACTGTAGCATCTACAATTTTTAGATCCACTTTATGCCAGAACACATCAGAGATCTCTCTATACGGTTTAACTATGTACTCTTCATATGCATACGGAATATAGTATTGGTTAAACAGTAGTTTATACATAAACGAGTTCTCTATTGCACTTGTACCATCTGGAACCGTAATTCTTGAGTTAGCATACTTTTTATATGCATAAAGAATTGCAAGAGCAACAAATACTTGAGTACCGACAAGCATAATCCAGAGTGTTACATGAGAATGGATATGATACTCATGTGCATGTAAAATCTCTTCAACCATATTAAAGAACGGCTCTTGGAAAATACCAGCTATCATTGCAAGAATAAGTAACGGACTCATCGCGATTAGCATAAATCTATACGCTTCATGCGGATGAATACCAAATATTTTGTATCTCTCTTCACCATGGAAAATAAGTGCAACAAGTCTAAATGAATAGAATGCTGTAAGACCCGCAGTAAATAACAGTACTCCATAGATGACAAAATGGTGTTCAGCAAATGCAGCTTCTAAGATTGTATCTTTCGAGAAGAAACCTGCAAACGGAAAGATTCCTGCCAATGCCAATGAAGCGACAGTCATCATAATCCAAGTCCACTTCATAACTTTCTTTAATCCACCCATTTTAAACGGGTCAAGTTCATCATGCATCGCATGCATAACATTACCAGCACCTAGGAAAAGGAGTGCTTTAAAGAATGCGTGTGCCATAAGGTGAAAAAGTGCTACCCAGTATGCACCAAGACCAGCTGCAGCAAACATATATCCTAACTGTGAAAGTGTAGAATATGCGATGATTCGTTTCATATCACGGTTAACTAGTGCCATAGATGCTGCAAAGAGTGCAACAAATGCACCAAGTGAAGCGATAAAGAGACCAACATTTGGAATCAAATCATACAGTGCACCAGAACGGATCACGAGATAAACACCCGCAGTTACCATTGTCGCTGCGTGAATAAGCGCTGAAACCGGAGTAGGACCTTCCATCGCATCTGCAAGCCATGTATGGAGTGGGAACTGTGCTGATTTACCCATTGCACCGATAAATAAGAAAATACCCATCCAAGTAAGTGTTGCAGTGTCAAGGTATGGCATTGCAGCGAACGCTTCATCATATTGAAGTGTTCCTGTGTTCCAATACACTAAAAAGATACCGATAAGCATACCAAGGTCAGCGATACGGTTCATAATGAACGCTTCATTTGCTGCCCATGTAGCACTCTCTTTGTGGAACCAGAATCCAATAAGACCCCAAGAACAAAGACCAACACCTTCCCAACCGATGAAAAGACCTGCATAGTTATCACTCATTACAAGAACCATCATAGAGAAAACGAAAGCTGAAAGCCAAGAGAAGAATCTGTTAAATCCTTTATCGTGATCCATATATCCGATTGAGTAAACATGTACAATAGTTGAAACGAGTGTGACAACCATCATCATTGTTACAGAGACTTGATCTACTACAAATCCAAATGGAATGTAGAGATCACCTGTTGCCATCCATGTCATCATAGTAACATGTATAGGTTCTCCACCCTCTAAAATATGCATAAGTAAAATAGAACTACTTACAAACGCAGAGAAGATGAGTAAACTGGCAACGATACCAGTAAACAACTTTTTAGGAGTTGCAGTAAACAGAGCCGAGAAGAGTGAACTTACTAACGGTGCAAAAAGAGCTATATAGAGATATTTTTCCATTTCTTATCCTTTCATCGTCGTAAGTGCATCAAGATCGATTGAACCATGGCGTTTATACCATACAATCAAGAGACCAAGTCCGACTGCAACTTCCGATGCAGCAATAGCTATAACAAAAAACGCAAACATTTGACCTGTCAAATCACCATAATAGTGTGAAATAGCAGCAAATGCAATATTGACTGCGTTTAACAAAATTTCAGTTGCAAAGAATAGCAAAAGAAGGTTTTTTCTACGCATTACACCCACTAAACCAATTGCAAATAAAATTGTTGATAAAACAAGATAGTGGTTTAAACCTATTTCCATCATGAAAGCACCTTTTTATTTAATTCTTCTTCAATCTCTTTATCATCAAGCAGTGTGATTGAAATATCCATTTTCTTTCCAGCGAGTACAATTCCTGCAATCATTGCTACTAAAAGCATAACAGCAGCAAGTTCAAATGGAACAAGGTACTTTGTAAAGAGTACTAAACCAACATTTTGAGTATTACCTACATTCTCAATAGCAGGATAAAATGCAACGATGTTTTCAGACACCATAGGTGCCGCAACAATCACAACAGTAAGAATAGCAGCTAAAGTAGCTAAACCAGTTACTATAAGCTTGTTTCCCTGCTTCTCTTTGAGTTCACGAGTTGTATCGAAAAACATCATTCCAAACGCATAAAGAGCCATCACCGCACCTGTATAAACGATTATTTGAATCGCACCTAAGAAATCAGCACCCAGAATAAAGAAAAATGCTGATATAAAAATCATCCCTGCTGCTAGTGCAGTTAATGCATATAACGCGTGTGATGTCGTTACCGTAATAAAAAACATCGCTATCGTTAAAAATGCAAACAAGTAAAACGCTACCGCTTCAAACATAATCAAAACTCCTTAATATGCCAGAGGTGTTTTCTTAACACGCTCGTCTTCATGTGGTGTAATAGCACCAAAACCTTCAAATTCAAGCTGTTTACCGGCTTTCATTTTGTCAATCGGTGTCAACATATCTTCATATAAAATGAAGTGCTCTCTTTGATCAGATGCATTTTCATACTCACCACCATGAGTAATTGCCAGTTCCGGACAAACTTCTGCACAATATCCACAGAAGATACAACGACCAAGGTTAATCGTATACTCTGTAACTTCTTTACGAGAATTCTCATCAATCTTCGTATCCATTCTGATACAGTCTGAAATACAGATCTTTTCACAAAGACCACACCCGATACATCTCTCAGTATCACTCTCCCAAAGACGTTTCATCTCATGTACCGCACGGTAACGAGGGCCTATAGGCATCTTCTCTTGTGGATACTGAATAGTATGTATATCAAAACGAATCATTTCACGTAATACTACCCAAAGACCTACGAAGAGTTCCCCTTTGAAGGTTCTCTTCACTACACGCTTAAACTTACCCCAACCATCAGTGGGATAATCTTCGATATCAACTAAAAAGTAGCCGTTATCTGCTACGTTTCTATCATTAAATGCTTCCATTTTCATTCATTATCCCCTTAAAACATCATCACTAAACCAGTGATAACTACGTTAATCACTGCTATTGGCATAAGCACTTTCCAACACAACCACATAAGTTGATCCGGTCTTACATCTGGCCATGCAGCTCTTGTCCACAAGAAAAAGAAGAAGAAAAATGCAACTTTAGCAAGTAAGCCTAGAGCACCAAGTAAAGAACCATCACCGTAACCACCTAAAAAGATAAGAGGAATAACAAATGACATAAAGAACATATTTGCATACTCACCAATGAAGAAGAGTCCCCATCTCATACCAGAGTACTCTGTACCAAAACCATCAATGATCTCATGATCATTTGCAATGAGGTGAAACGGTGTACGCCCAGTCTCTGCAAATGCAGCGATCCAAAAAAGTACGAACGCGACAGGTTGTGTCCAAACGATCCAGTGTGAAATACCTCCAACCTGATAGTTGTTAAAATCAATCAATGAGAGTGAACCAACCATCATAATAGGTGCAAGAATAGCCAAACCACTCACTACTTCATAAGAGATAAATACAGCAGCAGTACGCGCAGCTGAAAGTAGTGAAAACTTATTTGCCGATGCCATACCACCAAGAAGTGGACCATAAAGACCAACTGCCATAACACCTAAGATGTATAAAATACCGATGTTTACATCAGAAACAATAGGGTGTACTGTATAACCAAACACAGTAAATTCTGGCATAAATGGAATTGCAGCTGCTGCCATAAATGCAGTAGCAGCCGTAATAACAGGTGCAATTTTAAAGATAGGCCCAACAACATTTGTTGGAATGATATCCTCTTTTGTGAATAGTTTCACACCATCAGCCGCAACTTGTAAAAGCCCGTATGGACCGACATACATTGGCCCGAGACGTCGTTGCATAAATGCCAACACTTTACGCTCAAAATATGTACCAATACCAGCAAGTGCTGAAAATATAAGTAAGATTACAACGACTTTAATTATCGTTTCAATTAGATATGCTGTATCCATATATTACACCTTTTCTATCGAAGCTGCACTAAAACGGTAACCGTCAAAGAGAGCCTCTGAATTTAATTTTTTATCAAATGTCGGTAAAACTACGATTGAACCTGCTATTTTGTTGTCACTGACAACATTTGCAACAAGTTCCCCATTTTTTGTTTTCACTTTTACAGTGTCACCTTCATTGAAATCAGAGCTTGACAAATACTCTTCACTCATGTAAATTCCACTCTCTTCATCAAGATTGGTAGTTTTATGAGTAAATTCCGTAAATTGTCTTACAGGATTAGCTAAGTAGATTATACAACCTTCAAGCTTATCATCGCTGAATTTTTCCACACTTTCATCATCATCGGTTGCAACTGCTACATTTTCTAACACATAACCGCGAACTTCTGTCCCATCATTTTCATAATGGTTAGGGAGATTGTCAAACTCTTGGGCTTTAAATCCAACTGCAGTCGGAAGTTTTACTGTGTAGTCAATCACATGTTCTGCATTAAACCCAAGCGCATTTGCAATGTCATTTAATTCATAACCATTGTAGCCAATCGCTGCGTTTGTAGGGTTTACACGTTTGTTAACACTTGTTAATGTTCCCTCTTGCTGGTTCATTGCAGGCATATCCAAATCGCCATCACCAAGCCCAGAGAGTACGAAGTCACCATCAGTATTGTATCCAACAGTGTAACTTCCTTTTTCATCATCTAGCTCACAGATGAGTGAAACACCAAGTGAGTTTGTAAGTGCAGGAATCATTACAAGTTCAAATTTAGAGTATTTTTCAACCAATGCAACTAAACGAGCAAGATTTTTTGCTTTTGGATGCGTATAGAGGTCTGGTCCTACCATAAGAGCAAACGTCTCTTTTTTCTTGAGATTTTTCTCTAAAGTTTCCATAAACTTATCATCAGCACCTAAAATTTCAAGGAGTTTGTTATCATCGACCACAACCTCTTTTTCTACTTTTTTAGAGACCATTTTAGATTTTTCTACTTCAACCTCTTCCTCTTCGCCTGTCTCTTCATTTACTTTCATCTCTTTAACGATTTCAACAACTTTCTCTTTGACAGTCTCGGTTACCGTAACAGTTTTTTCAGAGTGAAATGATGCTAAGTAATCAACAATATCAGACGGAAGTTTCTCTTTATCTCCAAAAAGATCAAGAATCAAGTAAAGAGCTGCCTCTTCTTGAAGTGGAGCATGCTCCACTGTCATAATAGACTTCGCTATTCCCTCGATAATAGGATCTTTTACAGGATGAAAATAGATTCCCGCGCCCTTACTTACAGTCAGTGAATTGTTCAGTGCATATCTTGCATTTGGATTATCAGTTTTAAGTGCTGAACCTACAGAGACGATAAAGTTCGTTGTATGCACTTTTTCTAAATCACTTCCATAAAGTTTTGTTCCACTT
>Ga0256831_1001339_pt1 | contig 12982 bp, 13 predicted proteins | sample 132544metaG_FD_189087 | JGI IMG/M metagenome (GOLD analysis project Ga0256831, IMG submission 189087) | Hydrothermal vent microbial communities from Lau Basin, Pacific Ocean - 132-544 | ecosystem: Environmental > Aquatic > Marine > Hydrothermal vents | place: Pacific Ocean: Lau Basin | collected... | reverse complement strand
CGCGATCCAGCGACCTTCATAATAGCGTATAAAATCTACTTTATATCCTTTTGCCCATGCTTTTTTTACTTTTTTACGGAAGTTGTCGTAGTAGTCGGCGGTAAAATAGGTGGGGTCTTTTGCACCTGTCCCTTTGGCAAAGATACCGACATAGATACCGTCTCCATGTTCGAGGTCGATTAAAACATAACCTCTGGCATATTTCGCCGCCATCGCGTCACGAAAGTCTGCCCAGACACGACGGGTAACATACGACTGGCTTTTGAAACCGGTGTGTTTTGCAAAAACTGCTACCCACTGGGTATACCCCTGACCGATATCGATGACATCGTAGCCCCTTTTCCACCGTTTGTCTATTTCACGGGCGAGAACCGACCATTCGTCTGTGACGAGATACGCTTGATTGGTATAACCGCTCCCTTTCGCGTAGGTAATAACCCATTTATGTGCAGCCTGTGCAAAAAGAGGCAGTATGAGTGTTAAAATCACTAAAAATCGTAGTTTCATGAAGGCTCCTTTCGCTATTTTACAGATGGACACACGGCATTGGCGAAAGAGAGGGTGGATATAAGCAATAACGATAATAAAAATTTATGCATATATACTCCTTATTATTTGTTTTATTTATAATAGAAGTATATCGCTTTGTCTCTGAAGGGGAGATAAAGCGGTAAAATCTTTACCGCTTCGAGACTATTTTGCTCCGCCAAACATTTTCCCAAGATTTTGTAACATGTCTTGCATCTGTTTCATCTGTTCAGGAGAAACCTGCGGCTGTTGTTGGTGTTGTGGTTGCTGGTGTTGTTGATGAGCTTTCTGTGCTTCTTTGGGGATCTCCTGATACATTTGTTCTACCGTTTTGACAGGATAGTCAGGCATGGCAAACTTGCTTTTGGGAACAGAAACGTTAAATTTTGCGGAAGTGGCAATTTGCAAATGTTTAAATCCCATAATATTGGCTTCGGTTTTGAGCGGAACACCTTTATATATCCATGTTTTAGTGCCCATCAATTCCCATATTTCACAGGGGTATCCCAGTACTTTGCCTGTACCGATTTTTTTGCCGCCCATCTGTTTCATCATATCTTTGCCCATGGCACTCATGTTCTTTCCCTGTTTGTCCATTTTTTTGAGCATAGTAATATCCTGTTTGATGATGATTTTGTTTTTATCATCGGCAGAATATACCGTGCCATGTTCAATTTTGGTAATATGATGTGTTACAGTGGTTTTTCCCATCGCCACCTCTTTCTCATTGACTTCACGAAGTTCTTTATTCCCCCAGTCTGTAAAGTAGAGTTTCTCCGTTCCCGTCGTTTTGGTACTGAAACCCAGAATGCTTCCGCCTCCTTCAACTTTATAGGTGACGATACCCGATTTGATTTCATAGCGTTTAGCGCCCGCCTCCACGCTGCTTGCAAATACCATTGCAAGTATCATGACAAATAATAAAGCAACTTTTTTCATTGTGTACTCCTTTGATTGGTCTTGTTTTCATGATAAATCAATCAAAGTTAAATGGTATTTAATATAGATAAAATGTCAGATTTATGTAAGATAAGGGAGTTTTTTACCCAATTTGATGCAGTATAAGGGAAAAATCCCTTATACATTGAGGAGATAGTACTCAAATAGACTTTTTAAATTCCGGATAGGCTTCAAGACCGCATTCGGTAAAGTCAAGACCTTCGAGTTGTTCGTCGTCTGTGGCGCGTAGCGGCATGAACTTGTTGATTACCGATAAAATAATATAAGAGCTTACAAAAGCGAAAATACCGATGACGAGTATTCCTTTGATTTGTCCCCAGAGGGTGATATCGTCACCGTTGGAGGCGAAGATGCCTACTGCCAGCGTACCCCAGATACCGTTGACAAGGTGTACGGAGAGTGCACCTACCGGGTCATCCAGTCTGAATTTGTCAAAAACAGGTACCATCAGTTCCACCAGTGCACCGCCGACAATACCGATGATAATCGGTGTATAGATACCATAGAGATCCGGACCTGCAGTGATGGCAACCAGACCACCCAGTGCACCGTTGAGAATCATCGTGATATCGAACTTCTTATAACGCAGATAACCTAAAACAGCAACGACCAGTGCCCCGGCAAGTCCGGCTGTGTTGGTGTTCATGATAGTCAGTGCAACGGCATCCGCGCTCTCTTTGGAGCTGATGGAACCGACGCTTCCGCCGTTGAAACCGAACCATCCGATCCAGAGTAAAAAAGCTCCCAGTACGACCAGGGGAATATTGGATGCCGGGATGACGTGTATTTTGCCGTTTTTCATATATCTGTTGCGTCGAGGACCGATAATCATGATAGCGGCAAGCAGCGCCCAGCCTCCTGTAGAGTGGATGACCGTTGATCCTGCCAGATCGTACATATGCAGATCGAGAAACGTATCTTTCAAAAAGTCTGCACCCCAGGAGATATTGACAATCAACGGGTAGAGCAGGGTAGAGACGACGACGGTGAAAACCATCAGCGGGATGATTTTCACACGCTCACTGACACCGCCGCTCATAATGTTGATTACTTTGCCGACAAAAGCCATTTGAAAGAGAAATGCCGCCCATTTGCTCATGGAGTCGTTGTCCCAGCTGCCAAATGCAACGGTATAGCCGATCAACAAAAATCCCATCGACGCAATTGCATAGATAAGGGTATTGACCGTAAGTACGGAGCTGACGTTTTTGGTACGTACCAGTCCCGCTTCCAGCATCGCAAAACCCGGTACCATCAGGATGATGAGTGTCATCGCAAACAGTGCAAAAAATGTATCGATTACATAACTGAAATTTTCCATTCTATGACTCCTTACAGTGCATCGTCATCTTCTTCGCCGGTACGAATACGGATGGTTTTTTCGAGGGATGAAACAAAGATTTTTCCATCTCCGATTTTCCCTGTTCTCGCTGCGTTGATGATCGCATCGATCACATTTTGTAAATCTTCCTCTTTGACTGCAATCTCTACTTTGACTTTCGGTAGAAAATCGACAACATACTCTGCCCCACGGTATAGTTCCGAGTGTCCCTGTTGCCGTCCGTATCCCTTGACTTCCGATACAGTCATACCGGTGATTTCAAGAGCCGTAATCGCCTCTTTGACATCATCGAGCTTAAACGGCTTGATGATCGCTTCAACTTTTTTCATAGTGCCTCCTGGAATATTTATTGATGCGGTATTAAAGCTGTATTTTAGCATATATTAACTATATTTATTAGATTTATAAAACTGTTTAAAGGTTATTGATAGCAGATGCAGAAAAAAATTGCTGATAAACTGAACAAAATCAAATCTCATCCGGCGACGAAACAGAGTATTGAACAGCTCAAACCAAAAAAAACTTTCTGGGGTATTTTGGGTGTGGCGATCTTTTTTATTTTGCCGGAAATTGTTGCATTTATCTGGGGTGGGGATATTACCGCGTGGACACAGCACCACCTTTCCCAGTCGCTGCCTCTGGAAGAGGAGTATAAATATAAGGCGATCGAGATGATGTTTGGAGAGGGAAGCTGGTTTAATCTGCTGTTTGGTCTGGGGCTTTTGGTCTGGGCTTTCTTTTAACGAAGATAATGAATTGGAACTTTGATGAGCGCTTTGTTGGTTTTTGAGAAACTCTCATGATCGTTTTCCAGATCTTCTTTGTAGCGCTGTAACTGCCCGGTGACAGTTAAAAGCCAGTTGATCAGCTCTTCGCTTGCGGAGCCTTCCAGGTTTCTGCACTCTTCGAGTATCTCTTCGGCAAGCGTCACCACTTTGTTGACAGGTGTGATTTTCAGGTAAGCGGAACCCGATTTGATAGTATGGAACATCCGAAAAAGTTCGTCAATATTATTTTTGTAATGTCTCGGATCTTTGAGATTGACTATCAGCGGATCCATATTTTCCACCATCACACTAAAGTGTGCCAGAAACTCTTCGACAATATCATAATCAAAATCACCTTCTAACTGTTGATAGACACCCATCATGAACTCTTTCGCATTTTTACCAGCAAAATACCCGCGGCAGTGATCGCCAGAATGACACCGATCGTCTCAAAAATGAAACGCAGTGTCACCGGCTGTGTGAGATCAGGCATTATCCCACAACCTTTGCGCATCTTTCACAGAGCGTATCTTCTGCGGCGCTGTTTTGTTTCCAGCAGCGCGGGCATTTCACTTTGCTGCTTCGTACGATGGTAAAGTTATCGCCTTCCACTTCAAATGTCGCGATTGCATCTCCCTCTTCATGAGGAGAAACGCCACTTACCGTAAACCAGTCTTCGGCATCGGTCGGGTCGAGTTTTTTGATCTTTTCAGAATCGGTTTTGACGGCAAGTTCCAGCGTCGCTTTGATCTTTTTCTCTTTTTTAAGTCCGTCCACTATTTCAAAAAACTTCTCACGCGCTTCCATCATATACGCTTCGTCAAAGTCACTCTCGACTTCCGGTAGTGCGGTATAGATGAGGTCAAAGACATCTTCGGCATCTTTTTTCAGGACAGCAGGTGCATACTCTAAAATCTCATCGACAGTATAGGTCAGCACCGGCGCCAGAAATGCAATCATCCTTTTGGCAATGAGCGCCATCGCACTTTGTGCGGAACGGCGGACTTTGTCCTCTTTGGCATTACAGTAGAGTCTGTCTTTGGAGATATCCATATGAATACCGCTCAGCTCCACCGTAATGAAGTGGTTCAGCAGCGAGAGTGCTTTGGAGAAGTCATAGTTTTGAAAATGCGCATCTGCCTCGTCAAACACTTTTTTCGCCTTTGACAAAATCCATCTGTCCAGGGTACCCATCTCACTGACGGGAAGTACCTCTTCAAGGTCGTCGATATTGGCAAGCAAAAAGCGCAGGGTGTTTCTGGTTTTTCGGTACTGCTCCGCAATCTGTTTCAGGATATCGTCACCGATTTTCAAGTCGTTCTGGTAATCGCTCAGTGCTACCCAAAGACGGATAATCTCTGTACCGTACTGTTTCGCCACCTTGTCCGGTGCAACGACGTTGCCTTTGGATTTACTCATCTTTTCACCTTTGGCATCGTTGGTGAAACCGTGGGTGACCAGAGTTTTAAACGGTGCAATACCGTTGATGGCGGCGCTGATGGTCAGGGAGCTTTGAAACCAGCCTCTGTGCTGATCGCTTCCCTCCAGGTACATATCTGCCGGATACTCTCCTGCATCGTATTCCCGGGATTTTAGTACTGCTTTCCATGTCGAACCGCTGTCGAACCAGACATCGAGAATGTCATCGACTTTTTCCAGATCGTCAGGGTTGTAGCCGCTGCCGGGATAGAGGAGGTCTTTGATCTCCATATCCCACCAGACATCGGTTCCCTGTCTCTCAAAAATCATTGCCAGGAAGTTGAGTACTTTTTCATCTAAAATCACTTCGCCTGTTTTTTTGTCTCTAAAGAATGCGATCGGCACACCCCAGTCACGCTGACGGGAAATACACCAGTCCGGTCGGTTTTCGATCATTGATGTCAAACGGTTTTTGGAGACCGGCGGGTAAAAGGTGATGCCCTCGATCTGCTCCATCGCTGTTTCACGCAGTGTCTTTTCTCCCTGATCCATTGCGATAAACCACTGTTTGGTTGCGCGGTAGATGACCGGCTTGTGGGTTCTCCAGCAAAACGGATAGGAGTGGGTAAATTTGCTGACTTTCAGCAACGCGTCGCCCAGCAGTTCCAGAATCGGCTCGTTTGCTTTGAAAATATGCATACCGACGAACGCTTCCGGATTTGGCAGCAGTTTTTCACGCACGACTGTTTCATCGAAAAGCCCGCGGTCATCGACCGGCATGATGACGTCGAGGTTATATTTCAGACCGACGCGGTAATCATCCTCACCGTGTCCCGGAGCGGTATGGACACACCCGGTACCACCGTCCATCATGACGTGTTCACCCAGAATGATCTGTGATTTTCTGCCGTTGAGCGGGTTGATTGCGTGCAAATTTTCCAGCGCTTTGGCAGGGATGGTTTTAACGATATCGCCTTTGATCGCCTCTTCTTCTCTCAGCGCTTCATAGCGTTTTTTCGCCACGATGTATCCGTCGCTTGTCAGAACATACTCTTCGTCAGGATTTAAAGAGATACCCACGTTTGCAGGCAGTGTCCATGGTGTGGTTGTCCAGATGACGATCGCACCGTTGTCGATACCCAGTTTCTCTTTAGCGTCCGCATCGAGTTCGAAAGCCACATAGATGGAGTAGTCCTCTTTATCTTCATATTCCACTTCTGCTTCTGCCAGGGCTGTCTGTGCTGCCCATGACCAGTAAACAGGTTTACTTCGCTCTACCAGCAACCCTTTTTGTGCGATGTCGCACAGTGCACGAAAGATATCCGCTTCAAACGGGAAGTTCATGGTAAGGTAAGGGTTCTTCCAGTCTGCGACAATACCGAGTGTTTTGAACTCCTCTTTCTGGATATTGACAAATTTTTCGGCGTGTTCACGGCAGAGTCTTCTGATGGTCGTGACCGGAAGAGACTTTTTCTTTTCACCCAGTTTCTTCTCTACCTGCTGTTCGATCGGCAGACCGTGACAGTCCCAGCCCGGGGTAAAGCGTACATCTTCCCCTCTGAAGTAGTGTGACTTAACGACCAGATCTTTCAGAATCTTGTTCAGTGCGTGACCGATGTGGATGTTTCCGTTGGCGTACGGAGGTCCGTCATGAAGTGTGAACATCTTCGCGCCTTTGTGGGCGGTGGTCATTTTCCGGTAAACATCTTTCTCTTCAAACCATTTCTGGTAACGCTTCGGTTCGTTCTGCGGAAGGTTTCCGCGCATGGGGAAACCTGTTTTTGGCAGTAGCAGGGTATCTTTATAATCCATCTTTTTGCAATCCTTGAGTATGGTCACCTCTAATAATCCTCTGAGATCCGTAGTATGTTTTCAGAGGTGATCATAGTAAATTTGCGCGGATTGTATCGAAAAAGCCCTTATAATGTATAATTCAACCAACCAAACCAACCAATCTAGGAGAAGTTTCATGAAAAACGCCCTCATTGTTTTAGAGTACGCCATGCAATACAACCACCCCTTCATATCCTACCTCAAAAGAGAGATCAAACAACACGTAGGAGAGCTGGAGACGGTCCATTTTATCAAAAAAGGGGATGACGATATTGTCATGGTGCTTGAAGAGGTGGTTGCCCGGCATCAGAACGTTTTTGTTGTCAGTGCGGAAAACTTCTCCTTTACCGGAAAAATCATAGCCACACTTTGTCATGACGGACTTGTCCTCAAAGAGGGAATGCTCATCCCTTTCAAAGCAGAAACATTTACGAAAAACAGCTACCTGATCAAAAAAGGCTCCACCGCCATCAATGTACTCAAAGTGGATGTTACCGCGAAACTGCCGCAGATTTTGATTCAAAGCCGCAGAGATACGGTAAGTTTTTATCTCTTTGACGTTGCTTTGCAAAAAAAGATCGAAAGGGAGATTGAACAGCTTGAAATGCACTTTGAAAAAGTCATGATGATAGAGGGGCTTTACTTCTACAGAGCATACGGCATCCATGTATCGCAGACAGAGACGTTGATGCATCATCTTGGGACAAAGTTTGCAGACGGTGTGCTGGTTGGAGAAGATCTTTCAGAGATCATCTGCAACAGATTGATCGAAGGAGGGCAGACGATCACAGCAGCCGAAAGCTGTACCGGAGGAATGCTTGCCAGTGAAATCGTCAAAAACAGCGGTGTCTCTGCCATCTTCGCCGGAAGTGTCGTGACCTATGCTAATGAGATAAAACAAAAACTGGTCGGTGTTCGTGAAAGCACACTCAAACAGTACGGTGCAGTCAGCAGTGAATGTGTCAGAGAGATGCTCAACGGTGTCATACAAAAATTTCACGCAGATTTCTCTCTGGCAGTCAGTGGTGTGGCAGGACCCACCGGTGGAACCAGGCAAAAACCGGTCGGAACAGTCTATGTTGGAGCAAAAAGCAGGGCAAAAGATATCAAAATCAAAAAACTTTCTCTAAAAGGAGATAGAACGTACATACGCGAACAGTCGATTTTATGGGCTTTCAAGCTACTTGTTGAAAGTAATCGTGAATTTTTTTTCAAAAAAGTCGAAAAAACCCTTGACAAGTAAGAAAAAATTTTATATAATTTCACCTCACTTGCACAGGACGGCAAGCTTTTTTATCCAAAAAGCCCCGGTTCAGTAAAGTGTTTTTAAAAAATTTGACCCGTTAGCTCAGCCGGTAGAGCATCTCCCTTTTAAGGAGGTGGCCGTTGGTTCGAATCCAACACGGGTCACCATTTTTCATTGTTCTTATAAAGTCAATGAGGTTTATGACCCCATCGTCTAGTGGCCCAGGACCCCGCCCTTTCACGGCGGTAACAGGGGTTCAAATCCCCTTGGGGTCGCCATTTTTAAGTTTGATTTGAGTCCTGGAAAATCAAATGTTTCATCCTTCATTTTGAAGGGTCGCTTAGCTCAGTTGGTAGAGCGCCACCCTTACAAGGTGGATGTCACAAGTTCGAGTCTTGTAGCGACCACCATCACTTTTTATTGCGCGGCGGTAGTTTAGTTGGTTAGAATACCGGCCTGTCACGCCGGGGGTCGCGAGTTCGAGTCTCGTCCGCCGCGCCACTTCAAATTTCTCTAATGAAAAATGACATGAATCTATTATGACGATTAAAAATTATAATTTTAATTGTTGTCTCACAATTTTTTTTAAAAAATGCACAAAAGTAGCAAACAGCGGTTATATTTATGCAACTTTCCTCGAAAAACCTAAGAGAAAACAAAAATTGAGATATAATTTACATGAATTAAATCTTTAAGGGTAAATGGATGCCTACTATTTCAATGTTTTATGGAATAATTGTAAGGATGTATTGTGCTCCCGGTAAACATAATCCTCCACATATTCATGTTTATTATCAAGATGATACAGCAATAATTGATATCAATAAATGTGAACTTACTGAAGGTAGATTTCCTAAAAATAAATTGAGAATAGTGCTTGCCTGGGTAGAGCTAAGGAGAGAAGATTTACTTGCAGATTGGAAATTAGCACAAAATGGTGAATTACCATTTAAAATTGAACCTATAAAATAGGAGGTTATAAATGTATTTATCAGTCACTGATGTAAAAGCACTTGATGATTATCAATTGTTATTAAAATTTGAAAATAATGAAGAAAAAATATTTGATGTCAAGCCTTACTTGGAAATAGGCAAATTTAAAGAACTAAAAAATAAAAAATTATTTAAAACTGTAAGAGTTTCATTTGATAGTATTGAGTGGGATAATCAACTTGATTTAGATCCTGAACTTCTATACCAAAAAAGTAAGGCTGTAGTAGCTTCATAAAAAATATTTTTGGAAATGAAACTTGGAAATAGAACAAAGATTTGGAATAAAAATATACCCAATAAAAGAACCAAATATATCGCGTTTAAGCCTGATTTGAACTGATTTCCAACATCTCCCCCACAATCCCATAAAGCACCACTTCCGCCTCCCTCAAATCCCTGCCAAATGTCATCACCCCTTCTTCATGCCCTTTCATAACAAATTTCGGTTCATGCAGCGGATTTTGGTGCCGGTAGAGTGCTTTGACTGCTTCGATCATCTCCCGTGATCCGTAGGGAACGTCTGCTGTCTGAGGGTAATGGTGGTTCAGCATGAAGTTCCAGATGGTTTTGGAGTGGATGTGGATGACGGCTTTGATGTCGGGGCTGAGGTTGTAGATGGTGGCGTGGGTGAGGGCTTCGCTGCTGGGTTTGGTTGCGCCGCTGGAGTGGATGGTAAAGGTTTCGTCGTTCCAGGCGTCTATTTGCGCGTAGTGTTCCGCGGTGAGGTTTGACAGGTGTCCTGTCTGTGTGCCGGTAATGACAAAGCGTTCGTTGTCGATGCGGCGGCTGATGTTGCCGTAGCCGATTTGTGCTTTTTCACCGATGAGTTTCATGGCAAAGAGACGCTCCCGTACTGCTTCGATCTCTTCCCAGGCTGTTTTGGGCAGGGGTGCGGTTGGGGTGAAGTGAAAGTTGTATTTGATAACGCCGTCGGTCATAGCAAGTCTTTAAAAACGGTTTCGATTTCTTGCAGATCGGCTTTGCAGACGCCCCGTTCGGTGATGAGTCCGGTGATGAGTCTGGCGGGGGTGACGTCAAAGCCGTAGTTGAGGGCAGGGGAGTCTGAGGGGACGATCTGAAGTTGTTCGTACGTACCGTTTTGGTTGATGCCGCGTATAAACTTTACCTCCTCTTCGCTGCGTATTTCGATGGGGATCTCCTGCAAACCGTCGGTAATGGAAAAGTCAAATGTCGAAGCGGGGAGGGCGATGTAAAAGGGGATGTTGTTGTCATGTGCGGCGAGGGCTTTGAGGTAGGTGCCGATTTTGTTGGCGGCGTCGCCGTTTCGGCTTACCCTGTCCGCTCCGGTGATACAGAGATCGACCATACCGTGCTGCATCAGGTGTCCGCCGGTATTGTCGGCGATGACGGTGTGTCTGATGCCTGCCTGCGCGAGTTCCCAGGCTGTCAGGTTGGCGCCCTGGTTTCTCGGGCGGGTTTCATCAACCCAGACGTGAATATCGATGCCCCTGCGGTGTGCTTCGTAGATCGGAGCGAGGGCGGAGCCGTCATCGACAATCGCCAGCCAGCCTGCGTTGCAGTGGGTGAGTACGTTGATCGTGTCGGTTCCTTTTTCTTTTATGCGTTTTTCAAAAATATCCGCTCCGTATTGACCGATTTTTTGGGAAGTGATACAATCTTCGTCGCAAATGGCGATCGCTTCTGTTTTGAGTCGTTCCTGTCGTTTTTCGGGCGCGGTCTCTTCGGCGACTTTCATCATTCTGTCCACTGCCCACATCAGGTTGACGGCGGTGGGACGGGAGGCTCTGATAGCGGCGGCTTTTTCTGCCAGCATTGTGAGGTCTCCGCCGCATTCGCGTGCAGCGAGATAGACGCCGAAAGCGGCGGTATTGCCGATGACTCCTGCACCGCGGACAGTCATGTTTTGGATCGCTTCAACGCAGCTTTGTGTATCGGTGATGGTGACGGTCGTCTCGATAAAGGGCAAAACCCGCTGGTCGCGTACGATCAGATCACCGTTGTCGTCGAGCCAGAGTGCTCTGTATTTTCCGTTCATGAAGACTCCTCTACGGCACGCAGCAGTTGATCGATATTGTCAAAAGAGTGGTAGTGCCGGATTAGATCGGTACCGAGTCTGAGTGCGTGCATGGTTGCGGCTTTGCGCTTTTGCGGATCTTCGATACCGCGTATCTCCGCCACCCCGGCAATGCCGAAAACCCGTCGGGCGATTTTACAGCCGGCAAATCCGATACTCTCCTGAAATATCCGGTGCATAAACGCTTTTTGATACGCGGCAAGTGTGGCATCGTCGATAAAACCGGGTGTGATGAGTGCACTCTCATTTTGTGCATTCCAGAGTGCGAGAAACTTACTTTCAAATTTTTCATACACCTCTTTGATTGTCTGAAGTATCCATTCTCTGTAAGCTGGATTGTCACTGACATGAAGATGGGAAATCCAGGCGTTGATGAGGTTGGCGATCAACGCACCGATGTCAAAACCGAACGGACCGAAAAAGGCAAATTCCGGATCGATGACATAGGTCTCTTTTTCGTTGATCATGATCGATCCGGTGTGCAGGTCGCCGTGGAGGAGGGCGTCGGTGTGTGTCATGAAGCTGTATTTGAGATCGAGGAGATTTTTGCGAAAATCCATCTGAACAAAGAGTGCTTTTGCTTCGGCGCTGTACGCTTCGGGTACTTCGTTGGTTTCATGATCCATATAGGCGAAGGTAAAGACGAAATCTTCTGTCAGTTTGCACAGTTCGGTATTGTCGTTGAACTCTCTCATGAGATGGCGTTTTTCGGTACTGGAGAGGTACAGAGAGGAGGTGTAAAAAAGTGTCTTTGCCAGAAAATCGGCGATATGTTCACTGAAAAGCGGGTAAGTATTTTGGTCAATCAACCCTTTTCTCATGATGATATGATTGTTCAGATACTGCATGACGACGACACTCATCGTTTCATCGGCATAGTAGATTTTCGGGGCATATTCGGGAACGTTTCGGGCGTAACTCTGCAGTGCTCTGATCTCAAACGTCATACGCTCTCTGGAGAGGGCATAATCTTCACCGGCGCAGCGCAGGTAGGGTACCGCCTGTTTAATGATCAGCGCTTTCTCCGGGTTTTCGGCGCTTTTGGCGATAAAGACATAGTTGACATTGCCGTCGCCGATCTCTTCGATCTTCAGGTCTGCCTGTCCGAAATAGTCCCTGATTTCGGGGATGGTGTAGAGAAACTGTTGCAGGTTGTCTGTTGTGAGGATGTAGTAGTCCATCGTAAACCTTTTGTGTGGGATAGTCCGAACTTCCCGATGGGGTTCAGACGATTTTTGTTGCCAGTTGTTCGGGAAGCAGACCCAGCGACTCTTCGACAAGTTTCGTGTTGCCGTGTGTAATAAAGTCATCTTCATATTCGAAACTGACCACTTCTACCGCTTCATGAAGATTGTTTTGTGCCAGAAATTCACACAAGGCGCTGCCGACACCGCCCATTTTTGCACTGTCGCTGAAGACGTACCATCGGCTGTATTCTGTGGCGAGTTGGGTTAAAAGTTTTGTGTCAAGCGGCTTGACAAAAACGAGATCGAGCAGACCGACTTCCTGATCGAGCAGTTTCATCGTCTCAAACGCCCGACCGACACCGGCACCGTAACCGATGAGTATAATCTCCGAATCTGCCTCTTTCAAAAGATCTGCTTTACCTAGTTCCAGCGGTTTGCTTTTGTACGGTGTGGCGGTAAAGGCACCGCGCGGATAGCGGAAGGCGCAGGGTGTTTGCATCTGGTGTGCGAAGGAGACGGCGTGGTGCATACTCGCTTCGTCACGCGGTGCGAAGAGGGTCATGTTGGGAATGGCACGCAGGTAGGAGATATCGAAAGCCCCCTGATGCGTCTCTCCGTCTTCCCCGACGATGCCCGCACGGTCGATGGCAA
>Ga0256831_1001338_pt1 | contig 12989 bp, 8 predicted proteins | sample 132544metaG_FD_189087 | JGI IMG/M metagenome (GOLD analysis project Ga0256831, IMG submission 189087) | Hydrothermal vent microbial communities from Lau Basin, Pacific Ocean - 132-544 | ecosystem: Environmental > Aquatic > Marine > Hydrothermal vents | place: Pacific Ocean: Lau Basin | collected... | reverse complement strand
ATAATGCATTTTCTTTGCAGCCCGTTTTATTTTGAAGGAGTACCAAAAAAGTTGTTATAGTTTATATCAAAATTAAGTTTAAAGATGATAAATCCAGTTGTTCAAAAGTGGTGTTATTTTTCTATTCCCAATCATAAAATTCAAATTATAAAACACTATTCATTTATTTAATTTTTATTAAAATCCAATTTCTATGAAAAAAACAATTTTGTCAACCGTAATGGTGGCTATTTTTAGCCTTTTTGCTTTGACAACTTTCGCCCAGGGAACAATAAAGGGTGTAATTGTTGATGCAGAAAACGGCGAGGCTCTTATTGGAGCCAGTGTTGTTATTGAAGGAACAACCATTGGAACTGTTACTAATATTGATGGCGAGTTTGTACTTAAGTCGAACCCGGGAAACTATCAAATTAACATTTCCTACATTGGTTATGTAACAAATCAAATGGATGTTTCTGTCTCTTCAGGTCAGACCAACGACCTGGGAAAAATAGAACTGAAATCTGATGCAGTAGGTATTAACGAAGTGATGGTTTTGGCTTCGGTTGCAGTGCGAAGAAAAACTCCTGTTGCCGTTTCGTCGATTGATCCGGCACAAATTGCCGAAAAACTTGGAACACAAGAGTATCCCGAAATTTTAAAATCTACTCCGGGTATTTATGCAACCCGTCAGGGAGGTGGATTTGGCGATTCGCGTGTTAACGTGCGAGGTTTCGACATGAAGAATGTTGCGGTAATGATTAACGGTGTTCCGGTAAACGATATGGAAAACGGCTGGGTTTACTGGAGTAACTGGGCAGGCCTTTCAGAGGTAACCCGTTCTATGCAGGTACAGCGTGGTTTAGGAGCATCGAAACTATCGATTGGTTCGGTTGGTGGAACAATAAACATTATTACCAAAACTACCGACGCTGAACGAGGTGGAAGTTTTTATACCGGAGTAGGAAACGATGGATACAAAAAGACCTCTTTTACCCTCTCTACCGGAATGAGCGATAAAGGCTGGGCAATAACTTTATCGGGAGCTCACTCTGTAGGAAATGGCTGGGTTGATGCAACGAAATTCGATGGCTGGTCGTATTTTGCAAGTGTGTCGAAACGTTGGACAAACCAAATGTTAACATTTACCGCTTTTGGTGCACCGCAAGTGCACGGCCAACGCTCGAGCACACAAAGTATTGAGCAAGTTAAAGACCCTGCAAAAGGGTTGCGATATAACCCCGATTGGGGATATAAAAATGGTCAGGAGTATAATTTAAGAACAAACTTCTATCATAAACCACAAATGTCGTTAAACCATTATTTAACAATTAGCGACAGAATGACAATTGCAACTTCGGCTTACTACTCGTTTGGAACTGGTGGTGGAACAGGGAATTACGGGTCGAACCAAAATGCATTCTACACTTACAAAAAAGATGGCCAAATTGATTACGACCGAATAGTTGCAGAAAACATTGCCAACGGAAACAGAGGTTCTACAGCAATTATGCGTGCTTCGAGAAACGACCACAACTGGATGGGAATTCTTTCAAACGTTCAGTACGATTTATCGGATAAATGGGAAATTAGTGGTGGTATTGACTTAAGACACTATGTAGGAAAACACTTCCGCGAAGTGACCGATTTATTAGGTGGCGATTTTGTTTTATCGACTGAAGACAAAAATAATCCGAATAAAATTGCCCGTAAAGGCGATAAAATCGGATACTGGAATCACGGAATTGTTACCTGGCAGGGACTATTTGGCCAGGCCGAATATTCAAGTGGTGCATTGTCGGCATTTGTTGCCGGTTCATTCTCGAATACCGGCTACCAGCGTAAAGACTTTTTTAATTACTTAGACAGCGATCCGGAACAAACTTCGGTAAAAGTAAACCATCAGGGATATATTGTAAAAGGTGGAGCTAACTATAACCTAAACGAAAAACATAACGTTTTTGCCAATGTTGGTTATTTCCAAAAAGCACCGCTCTTCGATGCCATTTTTATTAATTATAAGAACGACTTAAACGACGGAGCTAAAAACGAAAAAACAATGGCTTTTGAAGTTGGATACGGGTTCCGCACAAAAACCTTCAATTTAAATGTTAATGCCTATTCAACAAACTGGAAAGATAAATTCTTCCGTCGTTCAATAAGACAGCCCGACGGAAACTACTATCAGGCAAATATACAAGGCGTAAATGCATTACACCAGGGACTTGAAATGGATTTCAAATGGAAACCGGTAAATAGTCTGCAAATTACAGGAATGGCATCGTTGGGAAACTGGAGATGGCAAAACGATTTGGTTGATGTACCAATTTACAACGAAAATCAGGAACTTATTGGAAAAGTAGATTTATATATTGCCGGATTAAAAGTGGGCGATGCTGCACAAACAACATTTGCTCTTGGTGCCAACTACGAAATATTCGAAGGTTTTAAAGTTGGATTAGACTATAACTATTACGACAATTTATATGCCCAATACGATCCAACAGGCAGAGGCGATGTGAATAAAAAAGGAGTTCAACCATGGAAAGTTCCTGCTTACGGACTTATGGATGCAAATTTACGCTACAAATTTAAAATTGGCGATTTCGACGCTACGGTTTTTGCAAACATCATTAACTTATTCGATACCGAATTTATTTCGGATGCTGATGACGGAAAAGATAACGATTGGAAGACTGCACGGGTATATTATGGAATTGGCAGAAATTGGTCAACCGGTTTAAGAATTAACTTCTAAAATTTTAATGAGATGAAAAAGATATTATTTATAGCAATATTTGCAATAGGATTTATTTTTAATGCCTGTAACCCAATGCAGGATATTAACAATGAAATTGATAAAAAACAGGATGCCGAAAACGAAAAGGCCGTTTTCTTAAAAGACCGAGTTGTTGCTCCTGCTGCATATACGCTTACCGACGATGACTACGCGCTGTCGAGTAACGAAAGTGTAAGTAAGTACAAAAGCTTTTCGAAATATGCTTTGCCAAAAGATTATCTTCCCGAAATATTGAATCAAAAATTCTCGGGAGAAGATGCACAATCGATGTTGGTTACATACGATTTTTATTCGAAACCGGTTAAAGACATAGACCATGCCTACGAAATAAGCGATGATGAATATGCTGAAATGGGACAGGGGCACAGTAACTTTAGTAACGAAGACGAAGCTGAATCGTTAATAGGAAAACTGTTAGACCGAAAAGTTTATTCTGATGAAGCAGGTGCAGAAATGACTGCAAAATATACACTGTTTACAAAATACAAAACACGTTACATTAAAGTAAATGCCGATGGAACAAGCGAAGAGGTTGGCTACGATAAAAATGCAGTAAAAGTTACCGACGAGATTTACGAAGAAACCGGTAACGGTAAATACAAAACTTTTTATACAATTAACGACGCATTAGAAGATTTAGCGAAATATGCTGTCGATAATGGTACAGCGCCAATTACTTATGCCGGCACAGTTTATAAAAACTATATCGACACCTACGTTGTATACCTTTTCAGCGGCACAAACTGGATGGTAAAACAAAGTGTAATGCCGGTTTCGGAAGAACTTAACTATTCGTTAGATGAAGAGGATATTACAAAAAGTTACTGGTGGGCCGACCCGGCAATTAAAATCACTCTCACAGCAGCTGATTATGCACTTTATCCCGCAAGTTCTAAATACGGCAATTTCGATCTTCGTAGTGGAAAAACTCCGGGAACCGATAGAGATAAACTAATTGAAATGATTACCGGAATGTTAGACACAAATTACACCATTGTTGAAGACCAACAATATTTAGTAACTTACAATTATTACGATGGAAGTTCGGGTGCAACAACAATTCGTTTAATTAAAAAAGCAGGCACTTGGTCTGAAGTAACCGACGAATAAACAACATCATTAATAGTATTTTAAAAAAGCCGCTTTATGCGGCTTTTTTTGTGCTATTGGTATGGATATCACAAAAAAAGAAGAAAGCAATGTGTTTACATTACTTTCCTCTTTTACCAAATAACCTACCTAAAATTACTTTGTACCCTCTAAAAAAAAACAATCAACCTCTTAAGTTATTATACAAAGCAGTACTTCGGCGTACGAATACAGAAGTTGATTGTTACACAATTGTGTTGAATTAACAAATTTTAACGATAAAATTGTGCAAAAGAATATACTCAACCCAAATAGCTTTTCCCGAAAACCTATCTGAATTGAGTAAAAATTCAGTACGGCACTACAAAGTTAAGTTGGTATTAAACCAATAGAAAATTTACTCTTTCAAAATTTTTGAACAAATCCAACTTAAATCTGTTTCATTATACTGAATAAAAAATTAATAATTATGGATGAAAAATTTCAGGGATACATCGACAAAGCGTACGATTTAACGATTGAATACGGCATTAAAGTAATAATGGCAATTCTGGTTCTTATTATTGGGTTTTGGATAATAAGACGTATAACAAAAGTTACTAACCGCCTAATGGAAAAGAAAGACGTAAGTCACTCGCTACGAAAATTTCTTACCTCTATGGTTAGCATTCTCTTAAAAGTAATGCTGCTTATAAGTGTTGCGCAAATGGTGGGAATTCAAACCACATCGTTTATTGCAGTGCTTGGTGCACTTGGGTTGGCCATTGGAATGGCATTGCAGGGAACTTTGGCAAACTTTGCCGGTGGCGTTATGATTTTGCTTTTTAAACCCTTTAAAGTAGGCGACTTAATCGAATCGCAGGGACATTTAGGAACGGTAAAAGAGATTCATATTTTTGTTACTATTTTATTGTCTCCCGAGAATAAAACGATAATTATTCCTAACGCAGCTGTATCGAACAACGACATTGTAAACTACACAACCGAAGGAGTAATTCGTGTGGATATGACTTTTGGTATTTCATACGAGTCGAACATTAAAAAGGCAAAAGATATTTTATTAAATATTATTGAAAGTCATCCGAAGGTTTTAAAAACGCCTGAGCCGTTTGTGGGTGTACACGATTTAGCCGACAGTTCGGTAAACCTGGCCGTGCGCCCATATACTTTGCCCGGCGATTACTGGGAGGTATATTTCTATGTTATTGAAGAGGGAAAACTGGCACTCGACAAAGCCGGTATTACCATTCCATTCCCACAAATGGATGTACATATTGAAAAATAGTCGATAAATTTCTCGATATAAATCGGGAATAAGGTTGAACGTAAAACCCGACTTTCAAGTAGAAATAATTTTTATTAAACCGTCATTCTGAATTTGTCTCAGAATGACGGTTTTTTTATTGGTCACAGCAAGAATTAAAATTGTGCACAAAGTGCATCTTGCATTAATTAGGGTCTGCTGAAAAACGATTAAACACGTGTCATACAGTCAGATACCCTGTTTGATACTTTTAAAAGTGCAAGCTTTTTGTTTTGTTATATTAAAAATGCTTGCATTTATTTATTCTATGTTTCGAATATTTTAACAGCTCAGCTGTACGCCATATTTGTACCTTGTTCAGTTTGAAGTATTTATATACATCTGCACTTCACAAAGTCCAAATCTGACGCACATCTGAGCTTTTCAGCAGACCCTAATTACAATAGCAGATTAAATCTGAAATCAATATTCTGCAATCATCATTATTAAGCTATGGGTTTGAAGATATTACACAATTGCATCTACATTTTCGGGCGGATTTGCTAAAGTAGCTTTGTCGCCATTTACCACAATGGGCCGTTGCAAAAGTCGCGGATTTTCAACCAAAATTTTAATCCACTCCTTGTCGGTAAACTCTTTCCCTTTGTATTTCTCCTTATAATTAGCCTCTTGTGTACGAACAAGTTCGAAAACAGGACGGCCTGTTTTCGAAATAATTTCGGTTAACTCCTCTTCCGAAATACCCTCGGTAAGGTATTTTACAATTTCAATATCGTATCCCTTTTCTTCGAGATACTTGAGCCCGGCGCGGCTTTTTGCACAACGCGGATTGTGATAAATTTTCATAATAATGTGGTGTTTATTTTTTATAAATCGATAATAATCTTCTTGTGCACGCGACTTATTTTCTCCTCCAATATTGTATTTATTCAGCAATTCCGAATCGAGAATACGTGCTTTTGTATTGTCTTTTAACTGAAATTCCAGCATTGCTTTAAGTTCCAATCGAATGTCGGGGTCGTAAACCGGACAAGCAACTTCTATCCTACGGTTTAGGTTGCGCGGCATCCAATCGGCCGACGAGATAAAAATTTTCTCATCACCGTTATTTCCAAAAATAAAAATCCGCGAATGCTCGAGGTATTTATCTACAATACTAATTGCAGTAATATTTTTCCGTAACTCTTTTTCATCTAATTTTAACCCGAAAATACCGCGAACAATGAGCTGAATTTTTACGCCGGCCCGACCTGCCTCGTAAATCTTGTTCATCATTTCCTTGTCAATCAGGCTGTTCATTTTTAAAATCATATACGCATTTTTACCTTTTTTTGCCAACTCAATTTCGCGATTTATGTTGTTGGTAAAAACAGTACGCATACTAAACGGACTAACAACCAGGTGCTGATAATCGAAATGTTGATAGTTGTGCTTAAAAAAGGCAAAAATGTTTTCAACTTCGTTGGCCAGCCGCATATCGGAAGTCATTAATCCCTCATCGGCATAAACTTTTGCTGTTCCTTCATGAAAATTTCCCGTGCCGATGTAGGCATAGTTTCTAAACTCATCTTCCTCTTTTCGCTTTATCCAAAGCAGTTTACTATGTACTTTCATCCCCGGCACACCATTAATTACATTGGCGCCCTCTTCCTGCAACTTATTCGACCAGTAAATATTTGCTTCCTCGTCGAAACGAGCTTGCAATTCAATAACAACGGTTACCGATTTTCCATTTCGAATTGCATTTAACAGGGCATTTACCACTTTCGATGCGTCGGCAACACGGTAAATGGTTATCCCAATTTCTTTTACCTGCGGGTCGATGGCTGCTTCGCGCAATAAATCGATAAAATGGTTAAACGTTTGATAGGGGAAATGCAACATTACGTCTTTCCGCCTCAACACACTTAAAATACTGGTATGCTGACGTAAATCTTTATGCCTGAACGGAGGTAATTTTGGATAGTAGTGTCGCTTTTTCCCAATTTCAGGAAAGTGCATAAAGTCGCGATTGTTATGGTAGCGACCACCCGGAACATTATTCTTTTCGGTATCGAGTTTCATCTTTTTAAGAATAAACTGCTTGATATCTTCAGGCATTTCGCGATCGTAAATAAGATAAACCGGTTTCCCTGTCTTTCGTTTTTTCAAACTATGGCTCATCTTTTCCATAAAACTTTTCGATATATCATCGTCAATGTCGAGCTCTGCATCGCGCGTAACTTTCAGTGTATGTGCTTCGTATGTGTCAAAATCAAAGTAGAAAAACAGGTCGTTTAAGCAGTAACGAATTACATCGTCGAGAATCATTACAAATTTATCTTTCCCAATTTTGGGAAGTACAAGAAAACGCGGAACCGATTTAGCGGGAATACGAATAAGTGAATAGGCAAAATCATTGGGGTTCGATTTTTTCGAAAGTTTAACGGCAAGGTAAACAGAGCGGTCGCGTAAATACGGGAACTTGGTTTTTTTATACAACATAATCGGCACCAAATTGGGAAGCACCTTATCGTAAAAATATTTCTTTACAAAAATACCCTGTTTATGATTGAGTTGCGTTTCGTTTAAAAGAAAAATATTATTCCCTTCCAATTCAGTAAAAATCTCTTTAAAAATAGATTGAACTTTATCCTGATGTTTGTTTACAACCTCCAAGATTTTCTCGAACAACTCTTTTGGCGAGTAGTTTCCCAGCAGGTTTTCTTCATCTTTCCCCAAATCAACCATTCGACGCACTGTAGCTACCCGAACTCTAAAAAACTCGTCGAGGTTATTCGAAAAGATACCAATAAAACGAAGGCGCTCCAAAAGGGGAGTGTTCGGATCTTCAGCTTCTTGTAAAACACGCTCGTTAAAAGAGAGCCAGCTTATTTCGCGATTTGTAAATTCTTGTCTTGAATTCATAAAAATTAATTTTCTCCAATATCAGAAAAGAGCTTGAAATATCAAAATGTTTTGATTGTGTTCGCAAGATTATTCTTACCATTGAAATATTCTCAAATCAAATAGTTTATTAAACACAACAAATAGTTGCCAATTTTAAAAAAAGAGACAAATTTATTTTATAAAAGTTCGTTATTCCGAGGGAGCCTACGGGGCATTTCGTATCGTGCTGATATTCTATAACTTAGTTTTTGTCTTGTGTCTAAAAATCTAACAATCTATTGATCTTAAATACATTTTTTAATAAGAAAGTTTTAAATTGCGATATGAGAAAAGTAAAAATTCTTATACTGGTAGTTGTTGCAATAGTGGCAATTGCAGGGTTTTGGCCACTACCAAAAATTGCTCCGGTACAATATATCGAACGTTCAACCGGCAAAATTCAAACTGAAAAGATTGAAGGTGAAGCGTGGATGAAGTGGCTCTATTACAATCCTTTGGGCGAGTTGAGCTTGCACAATTTAGTGAAACGGAAATTTATATCGGAGATTTATGGAGGGATGATGGATAAACCTTCGTCGGCAAAAAAAATTGCCGGATTTGTTAAAAAATACAACATCGATTTAACCATTACACAAAAAAAATCATTCGAATCGTTTAACGACTTTTTTACTCGTAAATTAAAACCCGGAGCCCGGCCTGTTTGTCACGACTCAACAGTAGTTGTATCGCCTGCCGACGGGAAAATTCTGGTTTTTAAAAATATTGGAAACAGCGACTTTTTTGTTAAAGGAAACCGGTTTAATTTAGATAGATTTTTAAACAACAACACACTGGCCGGGAAGTATGAAACCGGCACTTTAATCGTTGTTCGTCTTGCTCCGCCCGATTACCATCGATATCATTTCCCTGTTAGCGGAAAAGTTTCGACACCGGTAAAAATTAATGGCGACTATTTTTCTGTTTCGCCATTGGCGCTGCGTAAAATAGCCCAAATTTTTAGTATGAATAAACGCGAATATCTCGAAATCTCATCACCACTTTTTGGCGATGTAATTATGGCCGAAGTGGGTGCAACTATGGTTGGTTCAATTATTCAAACCTATAAAACCAACACGGTTACAAAAGGTGCCGAAAAGGGCTATTTTAAGTTTGGTGGTTCAACGGTAATCCTTATTTTTCAAGACAATAAAATTACGGTTGATTCCGATTTACTTGAAAACTCGGCAAAAGGTTTTGAAACAACAGTTAAAATGGGCGAAAGAATTGCCGTTGCTTCTTTTAATTAATAAGTCCGTTGGCTGAAGCCAACGGCAAAGGATAATTGTAGAATTCATTATTGTTGTTATTAGAATTATCCTTGGCCGTCCCTTTTAAGGGGCGGATTCTAATATTACACCAGACTTTAGTCTGGTGGTTGCAAATATTGAACTGTTTTTGGCTTTAGCCATTAATTTTCTTTATTTCTAAAATTAATGGCTTAAGCCAAAAAATCTGGAACTTGCACACCACCAAGCTAAAGCATGGTGTAAAAGAATGGGTAATGCAATTTCTCGCAAAACGATTCCTTTGGAGCGAACCGCATTTTAAATCAGCAATTCAAAATCATGAGTATGATAATAATTTTGCAAGAATATCCTTTGCCGTCCCTTTTAAGGGACGGATAATGAAATCAATAATTAATCTCCGGGCTCAAATTCCATCAAAATCATATTTTTTAAATACAAATTATTCAGGGCTGAAGCCCAAATGTTTTTGGCATTCCATAAATCCGTTGGCTGAAGCCAACGGCAAAGGATATAGAAATATAATTCAATCTCCATAAATTTATTCCTATCTTTCGGATAGATAATCAATTACTGGTTTGTGAAGGAATAAAAACGAGTCGAAACAGTTTGGTTATCTCTTCACAATCGCTAAAACCGAATTGTATGAAAAAGAATAAAAGTTTTTTCTTAATTGTTCTGGCACTTACTTTTTTTGCCAGTCCGCTTTTCTCTCAAATAAAACCTGAAGCCGGCGACCCACCCAACCGAACAGATATTCCACAGTTTTTCAAATCGAAACTTTCCGATGTTCAGTCAGAAATAGAAAAAGTGAAGGCAGGAGAAGTGAAAACAATTGCTGTTTCTCCCGGAGGAAGACCGATTTATGCCGTTTATTACGGCGAGAAAGACGATTTTAAATCGCAGGCAAATTACAACTCGGCCGTGGCAGCTCGAAATCCGGCATACTATGCCCAAAAGGATAAGTCGACAAAACCGGTTCTCTTTTTTATCGGGCCGGTTCACGGACAGGAGGTTGAAAACATTGTGGGGATGGTTAACCTGATTCATATTGCCGAAACAGGAAAAGACTACCGTGGAAAAGAATGGCCTGAGCTAAAAGAGAAAATTAATAAATGCCGAACAATTATTATTCCCTGTGCAAATCCCGACGGGCGACAACGTTGTCCGTATAACACTTTTTTAGGATTACCAACCGATATAATGACAAAATACGGACAAGGCACCCGAAAAGACGGAAGTTTTTATGGCTGGCCCGGAGCAAAAGCTGTACACCCCATGAAAGGCGACGTAGGAATTTTAGGGGCCTACTTTAACGACAACGGAATTAATATTATGCAAGATGAATATTTTAATCCGATGGCAAAAGAGACCAAAGCAATTTTGGAGATTGCACGCACCGAAGCTCCCGATATTACTGTCTCGCTGCATTCGCACGAAAACCACCCTATAATTTTACAACCTGCCTACATTCCAATGTTTCAGAAAAAGCGTGTTCACAATCTTGCAATAGCTGTAAATAACAGATATAAAAAAGCAGGTATCGACCATGTTGCCGATGATGGTTTTTGGACTCCGCAACCCGAAGACGAAAACTCGTTGCATACAACTTTTAATTTAATTAGTGCCGTTCACCATATTTCGGGAACAATGGCTTTTACTTTCGAGTGTCCGCACGGTTGTGTTTTAAACAATACTTCTGTTCCTCGAGTTAATTATAACGATATTCTCGACATTGAACTTTTACTTTTCGACGAAATGTATGATTATATCTTAAACAACAGAATTTATTGGGAGTTGAACTAATACCAGCCTTATAATGCCGTATTAATACTCAATCCATTTAAGTTTTCGGATAAACAGGCAAAGTTAGTATTGTTCACAACAACGCGAAAAACTATCTATTTGAAGCATATCCGCGAATTAATGGGTTAACTGTATCTTCCCCAAAAAGATTAGAAAATACAAAATTAGATGGCACAATAAATTTATTATCAAAAACTCTGAATACAGCTTTGGCAAATGCGTGAGAATTACCTGCTTCTATTGCAATGCCCAAATTGTTGCTTTCAACAAATTTTTTCATCATTTCGGCATTACTTACAATTATTGGTTTTTGCATAATTGCATATTGGTATATTTTAGTTGCAATGGTTTTGTTTATCTCATCGCGATTGGCAGGTGGAGTAAAAAAACAGATTTGGCTTGCTGAAATGTACGAGGGGAGCATCTCTTCATCAATCCACCCAACAAACTCTAAATGGTTGAGAACGTGGTGTTGTTCTGCAATTTTAAACGGATTAAAAGGGCTACTAATTTTTCCTCCCAAAAGCAATTTAACATTAGGAATCCTTTTTTTAATCTCTTCTAATGCAATAATTGCTGTTTCAATTCCTCTCAAGATATCTATTCCTCCGGCATAAAAAAGAGTAAAGTAATCTTTGTATTTTTCAATAATTTCAACATTAATGTTCTCATTATTAAAAATTCTTTTTGTTGGTGTATTGGGTACAGTAACAATTCTTTCGATATTATACTTTTTTATATAATTTAATTCGAGAGGTTTAGCAACTGTAATAACAAGGTCAGCCAGCTTTAAATAGTTCCGTTCATACTTTTCCCAGTCAGAGAATTTCGAAATAATTTTTCCCAACCGGCTATTCATATGGGCAGTCTCGGTTATCCAGTTACTGTAAAACTCATGTTGGTCGCACACCAGTTTACAGTTGTATTTTTTCTTAAAATAGTACCCAACTTTACTAAGAGGTAAATCGTGAATGTGTATGGCATCAAACTCATATTTTGCATATAACCGATTAATGCTTCGTCTCCATTTATTAAAAAAAACAGGAGAGATCAATGCAAGTGCACTCCACTTGTTTTTAAAAAAATTACTAACGTTCAGCCGGTGAATGGTACAATAATCTAATTCCTCAAATTGTGGTTCTGCCCCCTTTGAATAACAGACAATATGAATATTATGACCATTTTCGGACAAGCTTCTGGCTTCTTTTTCAACTCTCGAATCGGGAGGAAAAACAGCAGTCAAAACCATCAGAATTTTCATTGTAAAAGATTTATTGCAAATATAGTTTTTGTTTTATCTCTCGTAACAGAATAGTGTAAAGATATTAACCAAAAATAGTTTCATCTGCTCCCCGTAAGCATTGAGCTTCATTCTCTAAATGAATTTATTCAATACATAATTCTCTATATTCTTTTTGTGCATTTCGGGTTCCGCGATAAAACAGAATCGTTTTAACCCGATTATTTTTTTATAACTTTAAAAACTAATAGTTCGGTGTGTTTTTATAAATGCCTCATAAACAGAAAGTTGCAAGACACAAGGCAGTTATCGTAATTTGTTGAAAATCAGATTTTTGCGATTTTGAGGCTTTGCGAGAAACAAAAATTTAACTAAGTATTGAAAAACTAAACTACTTTTTTATGAAAGAATTCTATCTGTCTGTTCTTCTTTTTTCGATTTCACTATTTATTTCGGCAAAAGAATACCACGTTTCGGTAACCGGAAACGATACAAACAATGGCTCGGCAATAAAACCATTTAAAACCATCAACCGGGCAGTCGAATTTGCTTTTCCGGGCGACACAATTACGGTTCACGCAGGAGTTTATCGCGAATTAGTAAATCCAATTAGAGGGGGAGAAAGCGATGCAAACCGAA
>Ga0256831_1001337_pt1 | contig 13013 bp, 7 predicted proteins | sample 132544metaG_FD_189087 | JGI IMG/M metagenome (GOLD analysis project Ga0256831, IMG submission 189087) | Hydrothermal vent microbial communities from Lau Basin, Pacific Ocean - 132-544 | ecosystem: Environmental > Aquatic > Marine > Hydrothermal vents | place: Pacific Ocean: Lau Basin | collected... | reverse complement strand
CTCCCCAACCCTACCCTCCCCAGGACCCGGCGCAATTCCTCCAGGCCGAAGGACCCGCCCCTTCCGGAGGCCAGGGTGAGCACCCTCTCCAGGATGCTTTCGGCGTCCCGCATCCCCCCGCGGACGGAGGAGGCGATCTCGGAAAGCACCTCCGCCGGGATCTCTTTTTTCTCGGCCTTGCAGATCTGCCCGAGCCGGGCGGCGATCTCCTTGGGCCCGATCCGATGGAAGGTCAGAACCTGGCAGCGGGACCGGATGGTTTCCGGGACCTTGTGGGGCTCCGTGGTGGCAAGGATGAAGATTACATGGGGAGGGGGCTCCTCCAGAGTCTTCAACAGGGCGTTGAAGGCCTCCCGGGTGAGCATGTGGACCTCGTCGATGATGAAGACCTTGTAGCTTCCCCGGAGGGGTTTGTAGGAGACCCTTTCGCGGAGGTCCCGGACGTTTTCGATGCGCCTGTTGGAGGCGCCGTCGATCTCTTCTACGTCCGGGTCCCGCCCTGCCAGGAAATCCTTGCAGACCTGACAGACCCCGCAGGGCTCCGGGGTGGGGCCTTTTTCGCAGTTCAGGGCCCGGGCCAGGATCCGGGCCGTGGTGGTCTTTCCCACGCCTCTTGGGCCTGCGAAGAGCCAGGCGTGAGCGATCCTCCCCGACTTGAGTCCCTGAACGAGGGTTCCCGTCACGCCTTCCTGGCCCACCACCTCCTCGAAGGTCTTGGGCCGGAACCTCCTGGCCAGCACCTGATAGGTCATGGATCCCCGCCTGATGAGAAAAAAGAGGTCGTGCGCCGCGCTTCGAACCCTCCCGGAAAAAGGAAACCAGCGTCCCGGGCTCCAGCCAGGCGCCCCCACTGCACATGGGACCGCATGCTTATGGCTGCTCCCGTCAAGGCCTGACCAGGTTCGCACCGCCCCATTGCATGGGACCCGGCTTTCAACGTCCGGTCCAAAGGCATCCTCCGGCCGGGAAGAGCCCTCGGCGCGGCATCACCCCCGCATGAAGCGGATTTCGGGTTCAGGGCACCGCTACCGCCCCGGCTGCACGACCATGTTTTCAATTCCTTCCCCCTTCCTCAGGGGGAAAAGGCCCGGAGCCCCATTCAAGGACCCCGGGCCAGTCTGGCGGAGAGGGGGGGATTCGAACCCCCGAGGCAGTTTCCCGCCCACACGCTTTCCAAGCGTGCTCCTTAAGCCACTCGGACACCTCTCCACACAAGGCAACAACGAGAACGGCTTCCAAAGCCCATCAAAAAGCCGGGAAATCTCAATCTTTCCCGGGTTTTATTTTTTCTGGCGGAGAGGGAGGGATTCGAACCCCCGGTCGGGTTACCCCGACAGCGGTTTTCGAGACCGCCCCGTTCAGCCGCTCCGGCACCTCTCCGATCGGAAGGGTATCTTGCCAGATCAACGCCTTCCACGGAAGAAGGCTTTGAGGAGAGTGGCGGCTTCCTCCCCCAGGGGCCCCTGCTCCACTTGGAGGACGTGGTTGAGCCCAGGCGTGGCGGGCACATCCAGGAGGGAGCCGCAGCCCCCGAACTTGGGATCCCGGGCGGCGAAGACCACCCGATCCAGGCGGGCCAGGACGCAGGCCCCGGCGCACATGAAGCAAGGCTCCAAGGTGACGAAGAGTTCGCAGCCTGTGAGCCTGGGATCGTCCAGGGCGGCCGCCGCCTGGGTCAAGGCCAGGATCTCTGCGTGGGCCGTGGGATCCCTCAGGCGCTCCACCTGGTTGTGGGCCTTCCCGAGCAGATTCTCCCCCCGGACCACCACGCAGCCCACGGGGACCTCGTCCTCTTCCAGAGCCCGCTCGGCTTCCCTGAGCGCCAGGGCCATCCAGCGCCGGTCACGTTCCTTCCCGCCGGCCTGGGGCCGGGGAGGTTCCTCTCTTCCGGCCCTGAGGGGGTTGTCCCTCTCCTTCCAGGGGCCTTCATTCTTCAATTTTTGTAGGAACCTCTTTCCCGGCCATCCGCTCCACCATCTGGGCAATCTTCTCGTGGGCCTTCATGGCCCGCCATCCGACGACCATCCAGAAGATCATGATTCCCAGGTTGACCAGGAGGGTCAAACCGCCCAAGTCCCTCACGGTCTCCACACTTCGACCAGGATTGAAACTGAACTCCATTTCAAGCCTCCATGTTCACGGCCTTTTCGGGGAAAAAGGGCTGCACCGCCTCACCGACACCAGGTTCTTGATTCTAACCCTCCTTCCTTCCTTTGGTTCAGGATGGATCGAGGGCATCCCATCCTTACAATGCCGCCTTCGGGGAAGGCGGCTGGGCGGGGAAACCGAGAAGACAGGACGGCCCATCCCATGGCGGAAAAAAGAGACTTCCTTTGCGTGGACGACTTCTCCCGGCAGGAGATCGAGAATCTCCTCGAGCTGGCCGTGAAGATGCGGAAGGGCAAGCCCCAGCCCCTCCTGGCTGGGAAGACCCTTGGAATGCTCTTCTTCAATCCCAGCCTCCGGACCCGGACCTCTTTCGAAGTGGCCATGTATCAGCTCGGCGGCCACTGCCTGGACATCTCGGCCCGCTCCGATCTCTACGAGCTGGAACCCGAGGAGGGAACCGTCATGGACGGCTCGGCGGCGGAGCACCTCAAGGACGCCGCCCAGGTCCTCTCCCGTTACCTGGACGGCCTTGCCGTCCGGTGCCTTCCCGAGCGGAGGGACTACCAAAAAGAAAGGACCGACCCTGTCATCCGGGGCTACGCCCGTTACGCCTCCCGGCCGGTGATCAACATGGAATCCTGCATGGGCCACCCCTGCCAGGCCGTGGCGGACCTTCTCACCATGCGGGACAAGGCCCTTTCCCTGGAGGGGCGCCGCCTCACTCTCACCTGGGTGAACCACCCTGAGCCCCAGTCCATGGCCGTCCCCAACAGCGTGCTTCTCGCCGCCGCCCTCTTCGGGATGAAGGTCACCCTGGCCCATCCCATGGGCTACGAGCTGGATCCGGAGATCATGGAGAAGGCCGGGAAATACGCCGCCGAATCCGGGGGCAAGCTGGACGTGGTCCACGATATCCAGGATGCCGTAAAAGGTGCGGAATTCGTGTATGCCAAGTCCTGGGGCTCCATCAAGCTCTGGGAGGACAAGGAGAGGGAGCGGCTGATGAGCCGTTCCCACCAGGAATGGATCGTGGACAGGGCCGCCATGGACCGCACCGACCGGGCCTGGTTCATGCACCCTCTCCCGGTGCGCCGAAACGTGGCCGTCACCGACGACGTTCTCGACGGAGACCGGTCCATCGTTTACGACCAAGCGGAAAACAGGCTCCACCTCCAGAAGGCCCTGCTGGTCACCCTTCTGGCTTGAGGGCGGGCGCTGTCCCCCTCTGCTTGATCCATCCTTCCTTCCGGTACCAAGCCAGGGTCCGCCGGAACCCCTCTTCGTGGGTAAGGGCCGGACTCCAACCCAGTTCCTCCCGGATCCGGGAAGAATCGCAGGCCCACCCGGGCTGGACCATCTCCCTGGCCTTGTCGGGGGAGAGAATCCCCGGTTTTCCCCGGATCCAGGCCCAGAGCCAGGCGGCCCGGCAGGTGAAGGCCACGGCAAAGCCCGGAACAGGCTGAATCCTGGGAATCTTCCCCTGAACCCGCCCGGCGAGTTCCACCATCTCCCTCCCAGAGAGATCGGGAGGGGACGAGACGAAATAGACCTTGCGATGGGCCTGGGGCGCCTCGGCCGCCAGGAGGACGGCCCGGACCAGGTCCTCCACGTGGACCAGGGAACAGACCTGGCCGGGCAGGGCCAGGGGAACCCGCCTCCGCCGGGCCGCCTTGAAGACCAGGAAGAAATCCCGGTCCCCCGGTCCATACACGATGGGAGGACGGAGAACCGTCCAGGAGTGGGGTTCGGGAAGAGATGTCACGGCCTGCTCCCCGGCGAGTTTGGACCTCCCGTAGAGGGAGACCGGGGAGGGCTCGTCCTCTTCGGTCCTTGGGGCGCCGGCCCGGGTAGGACCTGCCGCGGCCAGGGAGGAGAGGGCCAGGAACCTCCCCTTTCCCTGGAGGGAGAAAGCCCGGGCAAGGTTGAGAGAGGCCTGCACATTGCCCGCCCAGTATTCCTGTTTTCGCAAGGCCTTGGTCACCCCCGCCAGGTGGAAGACCCGGTCCACCCCCGCCAGGGCCCGGAAGGCGACCTCCGGCCGGACCAGGTCCCCCTGGACCAGCTCGGCGCCCGCCTCCGCCAGGGGACGCCCCTTTTCAAGGGAACGAACCAGGCAGCGGACCTTCTTCCCTTGTTCCAGGAGCTTCCTGGCAAGGATGCCGCCGATGAAACCCGTGGCCCCAGTGACCAGATCCATGGTTCGTTCCCTCCTCGACCTCCCGGGGGGAATCTCTGGTTGCGCCCCGGCCGCCTTCCCTCTACCTTACCCGGGCTCCGCCTTCTTCACCCGGCGGGACTTTCCCGGGGGAACTTTTCCAGGAAGAAGGAGGCGCGACGCGGAAAGGCCGGAGTTTAGAAACCGTGGATCTCTTCGCCAAGTGCAATCGTTTCACCCGGGCCCGGGAATACGCAAAGCTCGGTCTCTATCCCTATTTCCGGGTCATCGAGGAAAGCGAGGGAACGGAGGTGGTGATCGAGGGCAAGCGGATGCTCATGATCGGCTCCAACAATTACCTCGGCCTCACCCACCATCCATACGTTCTGGAAAAAGCCCGCAAGGCCCTGGAAGACTTCGGCAGCGGTTGCACGGGCTCCCGGTTTCTGAACGGCACCCTCTCCCTCCACGTGGAACTGGAAGAAAAGCTGGCCCGCTTCTTCGACAGGGAGGCGGCCCTGACCTTCTCCACCGGGTTCCAGACCAATCTGGGAACCATCGCCGCCATCACCAGCAAGCACGACGTGATCTTCTGCGACAGGGAGAATCACGCCTCCATCATCGACGGAACCCGCCTCTCCTTTGCGGATGTGCGAAAGTTCAAGCACAGCGACATAGATGACCTGGAAAGGCTCCTCTCCCTCTCCCGGGACGACGACGTTGGAAGACTCATCGTCCTGGACGGGGTCTTCTCCATGCTGGGGGATATCGCCCCCTTGGAGGAGATCACCCGCCTTGCCGAGGAATACAACGCGCGGGTCCTGGTGGACGAGGCCCACGCCGTGGGAGTCCTGGGGGCCCACGGACGGGGAGCTACCGAGCATTGCGGCGTGGAGGACCAGGTGGACCTGGTGCTTGGGACCTTCTCCAAGTCGCTGGCATCCATCGGGGGATTCCTGGCGGGGCCCGAGGAGGTCATCCACTACATCAAGCACTTCTCCAGGCCCTTGATCTTTTCCGCCTCCATCCCACCGGCGAGTGTGGCCACGGTCATCGCAGCCCTGGAGGTCCTGGAGGCGGAACCGGAGAGGCGGAAGACCCTCTGGGAGAACACCGAAAGGGTCCGCCGGGGCCTTACGGACCTGGGCTTCAACCTGGGCCCGAGCCAGACGCCGATCATCCCCGTGATCATCGGGGACCAGGAACTCACCTTCCGGTTCTGGAGGATGCTCACCGAAGAGGGCATCTTCGCCAATCCCGTCACATCGCCGGCCGTCCCGCCCGGCATGGACTTGATCCGCACCAGTTACATGGCCACCCACACCCCGGCCCAGATCGACCGGGTCGTGGAGACCTTCGAAAAAGTCGGCAAGAAACTCCGCCTCGTGGCTTAGGGGGATCCCCCCGGCAGGTCCGCCCCTCAGGGGGATCGCGGGTCCCCGCGAGGGGGCCCGGCGGGGCTTCCCGGAAAGTTTGTCCCGCGAGCACTCAGGAAAAAGGGCGACAGGGAGAAAGGATGAGCAAGGAAAGACCCGGTTTCGTTCATCTTCACGTCCACTCCCACTACTCCCTCCTGGACGGGGCTTCCACGGTGGACGCCCTTCTTTCCAAGACCGCCGAATACGAACAGGATGCCATCGCCCTTACGGACCATGGAAACCTCTACGGTGCGGTGGAGTTCCACGACCATGCCCGAAAGATGGGGATCCGGCCCATCCTGGGCATGGAGGCCTACCTGGCCGTCAGGTCCATGAAGCTCAAGACCGACAAGGAAAGGAACCCCACCACCCACCTGACCCTGCTTGCTGAAAACGAGGAAGGCTGGCGCAACCTGATCAAGCTTGCCTCATTGGCCAACCTTGAGGGCTTCTACCGGAAGCCCAGGATCGACAAGGAGGTCCTGGCCCGCCATTCCAAGGGCCTCATCGCCCTCTCGGGCTGCCTCTCGGGGGAGCTGAACAGGCTTCTGGCCAGAGGAGAAGAGAAAAAGGCCCTCCAGGTCGCCGGCGAATACAGGGACCTCCTGGGGAAGGACAATTTCTTCCTGGAGATCATGCGCATCGGCATGCCCCGCCAGGAGGACCTGAACGAAGGACTCGCCCGGATCGCCCGGGAGTTGTCCCTGGGACTTGTGGCCACCAACGACGTCCACTACCTGGGAAAAGAGGACTGGCAGGTCCAGGACGTGCTGCTGGCCATCCACACGGGAGCCCTCCTTACGGACCAGGACCGGTTCCGGGTGCACACCCGGGAGATCTACCTCAAGTCTCCCGAGGAGATGACCCTCCTCTTCCGGGACGTTCCCGAGGCCCTGGAGAACACCCGGGCCATCGCAGGAAGGTGCGACGTGGAGATCCCCAGGGGCGTCTACCACCTGCCCGTCTTCAAGACGGAAGACGGGACCCCACCCGAGGAATTCTTCCTCCGCCTGTGCGAGAAGGGCTTGAAGGAACGCTACGGGGACCCACCTCCCAGGGAGGCCCGGGAGCGGTTGGAGAAGGAGACCAAGGTGGTCCTCCAGATGGGCTTCGCCTCGTACTTCCTGATCGTATGGGATTTCATCCAATACGCCCGCAAGAATGGAATCCCTGTGGGGCCCGGAAGGGGATCGGCTGCGGGCTCCATCGTGGCCTACGTCCTGCACATCACCGACGTGGATCCCCTGCGCTACAACCTCCTCTTCGAACGTTTCCTAAACGCTGAGAGGATCTCCATGCCCGACATCGACGTGGACATCTGCCGGGAAGGGCGCCAGCAGGTCATCGAATACGTGAGGGAGCGTTACGGGCGGGAATCGGTCAGCCAGATCATCACCTTCACCACCATGGCGGCCCGCCGGGCCATCCGGGACGTGGGAAGGGTCCTGGACGTTCCCCTTGCCGAGGTGGACAAGATCAGCAAGAAGGTCACGGAAGGAACCCTCAAGCAGTCCCTGGAGAAGGACCAGGAATTGGCGGCCTTGCGAAACGTGGACGAGGACCACCGGAGGCTCTTCGAATACGCCCTGAAAATCGAGGGCCTCGCCCGGGACCCTTCGACCCACGCGGCGGGAGTGGTCATCGCCGACAAGCCTCTCCTGGAATACGCGCCGCTTGCCAGGCCCCAGGGCGAAGTGGTCACCCAGTGGCAGATGACCCAGGTGGAGCGGATCGGACTGCTCAAGATGGATCTGCTGGGCCTGAAGAACCTGACCATCCTGGACAAGGCGGTCCGCCTGGTGAAGGAGAACCGGGGCGTGGAGATCGACCTGGACCACCTTCCTCTGGACTGCCCGAAAACGTTCGATCTTCTCCGGCGGGCCGACACGGCGGGCATCTTTCAGCTCGAGTCCAAAGGGATGCGGGACCTCCTGGTCAGACTCCAACCCACCAAGTTCGAGGACATCATCGCCCTCAACGCCTTGCACAGGCCGGGCCCCATGGAATCGGGCATGGTGGACACCTACGTGGCGAACAAGAGAGGGGACCTTCCCGTCACCTATCCCCACGAGGACCTGAAAGAGATCCTGGAGGACACCTACGGGAACATCGTCTACCAGGAACAGGTGATGCTGATTTCCGTAAAGATCGCCGGCTTCTCCATGAACGAAGCCGATTCCCTCAGGAAGGCCATGGGCAAGAAGAACGATGCCATCATGGCGGGCTTTCGGAGCAAGTTCGTCGAAGGTGCGGTCAAGAGAGGATACGGAAAGAAGTTCGCCGCCGATCTCTTCGGGAACATGGAAAAATTCGCCCGGTACGGTTTCAACAAGAGCCACGCCACGGCCTACGCCATCCTTGCCTACCGGACGGCCTACATGAAGGCCCACTATCCCCTGGAGTTCTCCTGCGCCCTCATGTCCTGCGACGCCGGGGACACGGACAAGCTCCAGCACTTCGTGGCGGACGCCAAGGCCAGGGGAATCCGGGTCCTTCCTCCCGACGTAAACAAAAGCGGGGTGGAATTCCATGTGGAGGGAGAGGCCATCCGTTATGCCCTGGTGGCCCTCAAAGGGGTGGGGGAAAACGCGGCCCAGGCCATCATCCAGGCCAGGGAGGGCCTGGAGGGAGGTTTCCAGGACCTGGCCCACTTCTGCGAGGAGGTGGACCTGTCCGTCTGCAACCGGGCAACCCTGGAGTCCTTGATCAAGGCGGGGGCAATGGATTCCATCACCCCAGGCCCCCTGGAGGCCCTGGAGGACCTGGACAGGTGTATGCGGGTGGGCATGGAATTCCAAAAGGACAAGAAGAGAGGCCAGGCCTCCCTGTTCGGCGCCGCCCCGGCGGGAAAGCCCAAGGGAAAGACGATCCCACGCCCCCCGAAGCGCGCCAATCGTGAACTTTCCCCGGCCCAGAGGCTGGCCATGGAAAAAGAAGCCTTGGGTTTCTTCCTAACAGGGCACCCATTCGAGGGGAAGAAGCCCTTCTACCTGACTTTGGCGGGGAATTCCCTGGAGGGGCTTCTTTCGGCCGAAACCAACGGCTCACCCATGGAGGTTTCGGTCTCGGGGATCATCACGGAATTGAAGGAAAGGCCCATCAAGAAACCGGGCCCCCACCTGGGAGAGAAAATGGCCCGGGCTGTCCTGGACGACCTGACCGCGAAGGTCCCCTTGATTTTCTTTCCCTCCTCCTGGGCGGAGGTCAAGAGCCGGGTCCACGAAGACGCCATCGTCTTTCTCCGGGGAAACCTCCACGTCTCTCCCCAGCCGGAGATACGGGTGGAGACGGTTTACACGCCCGAAGAAATGATGCGCCTGAGAATCAAGAGCCTTCTTCTCACCCTCCCCGACGAGTGGATCCAAAGAAGAGAGAAGCTGGAAGAATTCGCCGAATGGATCGGCCGAAACCGGGGGGACAAGCGCATCTTCCTGGCCTTCCGCGGGGAAAGGGACAAGGCTTGCGTCATGGCTTCCCCCGGCTTCTCCGTGACCGTCACCGAGACCTTCCTGGAAGAACTGGAAAAGCGCCTGGGCAAAGGCTCCGTGGAAATGACCCTTGCGCCCCTCCCCCCACTCCCCAGAAGAAACCGCTGGGCCAGGAGCGGCTGACCCTTCCGTCGCCCGCGAAAGGGTCTTTATCCACCACCGGTTCGGGCGATTTCCAATCTTTTTCGCCCCTCCCGGAGCCACTGCTCCAAGGCCGCCCAGTCCGTCACGTTCCTTCCCTGGAAAACCTTTGGAAGAGGGGGCGGGGGGAGAGCTCCAGGAAAATAATTTTTCCAGGTATGGGTGATCAACTTCACCGCCTTAACAAGGCAGGGGGAGACCCAATCCTTTTTGCCCTTCTCGATCTCCTCCCGGACCCATCCCAAAACCGGCCCGGGCTGGGCGAGAAGCAAATCCGACAGGCAATCCTCCGTTGGGAATCCATCCTCCATGGAAGCCCCTTCCCCGTCTTTCCCTTTGCCCTCACGAAGGAGCCGGGCGGTAAAAATCTTCCACCCTTTCCGGATCGACTTCACTCCCGGGGCTTTGCCTTCTTTGAGAAGGAAGTAGAGAAACAGGAAATAGAGGTCTCCCCCCACAGAGCCCTCCCGGATCTTCGCCAGAAAATACCGGAGAGTTCCCTCCGGCAAGGGCGTTTCACGGTTCCAGGTCAGGTAGGATGTCGTGACCTTCAGGAATCCTCCCGGCGCCTTTTGGATCACTTGGTCCAGCAACCGGAAGCCCCGGGGGCTCCAGGCCAGGAAAAGAGCTTTACAAAGTCTTGTTTTCTCCGGGTATTTCCAACCGAGGAAAACACCTTCGAAGGCTTTCCCCCACTTCTCCACCACCTTCCCGGCCAGTCGAAGCCTGGCGGGCTCGGGGAGTATCTGAGGGATCCCTGGTCCGGGAGCCCTGAGAAATTCGAGGAGGACCCGGACAGCCGAAGAGGCGTCCAGTCTTGGACCCGCCTCGAACCAGGCCTGGAAGGCCTCCGCCCACACCTCCCGGTCCCAACGGAGAAGGGCCTGGAAAAACTTCCAGGGACACCCTTTCTTCACCTCCGCCGCCTTCCGGGCGGCCCGCCGGGCGAAATCCATCCTTCGCGGCGGGGGAACCAGGGCGAAGTCCACATCCCCTTTCCAGAGGACTTTCAAGGCGAAAAGAAGGCCGTCCCTTCCGGGGGGCCGGAACTTCTCATCCGCAAGTGCCCGGATCCAGGGGTCGCGGCAGGCCTTCCGCGCTTTTCCCACCAGCCTTCGAAGCAACCCATCCTTTGCCCCTTCGGGTCTCCGCGAAAGGAGGAGGGCCGCTTCCAAGGCAACCGGGTCCTTCGCCGAGATGGCCGACCAGAGGCTCAATCTCCGACCCTCCCGTTTGCCCGGCCCCTTTTCCCCCCCGGGAAGGCGGCCCGCGGCGGGCCGGGTTTTCAGGACATCCCTCCACCCCTGGTCGTCCAGGGTCATTTCCACGGGAAGGGCGAATTCCCGGTAATCCAGGACTCCCCCCCGGGCGAGGTACCATTTGCCGCCGATCCGGACGAGGGCATAGATTCTCCTGGGAAGGGCCAGGGCGGCGAACAAAGAGGCTTCAGGGGCCTCGGCTTCCAGGGTCCTTCCCCTGTCGGCCTTCAGGTCCCCCACGTTGCAGGCATAGGCGTGGGGAGTCTTCTCCTGGACTCGGTTCCCAAAGCCTATATCCTTCCTAAGCTTGAGGGCTTTCCCGTAGTGGGCGAAGAAATCCTGGTCCTCCTGGTTCCAGGGCCGGCCTTGTTCCTGCTTCCGGCGCAATTGGTAGACTCTTTCCACGAGGCGGTTGGCCTTGGCCAGGGGCTCCCGGAGAGGTTTTACTCCCGGAGCGACCTTCCTGAGAAAGGCGACAAAACGCCGGAAACGTTCCAGCTCCGCGCAAGTGGGAACGACATAGCCAAGGTTGCTGAACCCGGCGGCTCCCACAAAGCACAGACATCTTCGGACGGACGGCCCGGCGGCGCGCCTCCACAAGACCCATCCGGCAAGCCCCGTCCGGGCGCGGCGTTCCGCCCAGGCGGGAGAGGAGAAATACCATTCTCTGTTGGCCTTCCCAGGGGGCTTGTCTCTCGTAATCGCCCGAAAGAGATCCCAGAAAAGGTCCTGCAAGGAAGCGGGCTTTTCCGCCCGGGGCGCGAGAATCCCGCGAACCAGGTTCCAATCGTAAGCCCCCTTGGCCATCCCGGGCGCCCAGGGAATCCCCGTGAGGAAATGGAGGCAATAGGAACGGGCCTTCCCCAGGGCCCAGGAGTTCCCCACTCCTCCCGCGAGAACAAGGCCCGAGGGATGAGCGGGCTTACCATATACACCCCACTGAAGGGCCTCGGCGTCTGGGGAGAGCCCCGGCCCGTCCAGGAGCAGCCCTTTGCCCAGGCGGACGCCCAGAAAGGACTCGGCCCAGGCGCAGGAAAGGGGAGGAAGAAGAAAGTTCCAGGTCCGGCCGCCCTGCCGGAACCGAATCCAACGTTTCCCCTTGGGACCTTCGACCAGCAGGGCCTTTCCCGGAACGACCCGGCCTTTCAAGAAGGCAAGGGCCTTCTCCCATCCCTTGGTTCCTGCTTGGACTGCTTCCAGCCCCCCCGCTTCCTGGAGGGCCTCTTGGTAGGCGCCGATTCCCAGGTTTTCCAGGGGACCCACAAGGGAACGGTCCAGGGAAAAAGCCTGCTTCCACCCCTTTGGCGCCGTGGCGGCCAGAAGGAAGGCCGCCCGGGTCTGGACCGGGTCGTCCAACATGAAGGCGCATTGGCCCAACCATGCTTTCAGGCGGGCCGGAGAGACCCACCCGCCGAAGAGACCCTCTCCGGGCAGGGGGGAAGAAAGGGGAAAAGCCCCATACACAATGGTCCGGCCCAGCAAGGGAGACCAGGCCGTCCTCTTCCGGGAGATCCGGTCCAGCTCTTGCCCCGCCGCCTGGAGGATTTCCCCGGGCAAAGGAAGATCCTGGAGCGCTCTCTTACCTTTCAGGACTCCCAAGGAAACGCAAAGCACTCCCCCCGCCAGGCGCCAGGCCTTGGGCCACGGACCGGCCCCCTTGCCGGAAAGCCCGGCGATCCAACGGCGGAGCAGAGAGGGCAGGCCCTTTCCTTCCTCGGCCCAGGAGGCCCGAAAGACCAGGAAGGCCGCCTCCATGACAGGCTCCAGGAGGGAATCGGTGGTGACCAGGGTGGCAAGCCCTCCGTCCTGGGGGTCGAAGACTTCGTAGAGATCGGCCATCCCCCTGGCCCGTTTTTCCGTGACCAGGAACCCCCGGCGGAGGAGGAGTTTCACCTCTTCCCCCTTCAACCTGCAGGTCTCCAGCCCAAGGATCTTTTCCCCATTCCCGGGTCTGGAAATGCCACCCGGCGGGCCGGCCCTCACCACACCAGGAAAACCCAATCCCAGAAAAAGCCCCAGCCAAGGCAACATCCCGAACTTCATGCATCCCCCCACATGTTGGACGTTAGAGTTATTTTAGGGGCTTGTGGAACGAGGACGGCTTGAAAAAAAGGATGAAACGTAAGCCGGGAAGGGTGGGTTCACGCCCCAGCGGGGCTTACGCCCAAAACCTGTCCTTGGGGGGCGGACTTGCCAACTTTCACCGGTGATTCCTGCGCACCCTTTGAAAAGGGCACTGGTTTGACAGACGCGACAAAAGTCTTGTCCAGTTCGTGACTCGGTGACTGCGTCGGAACTGGCCCCCCGACGTCACGAGCCCGGATCTCCGATCCGGCCTCGCTCCGGCGGGGGCTTCACAAAATTTCCAACTGGGGGAAGGTCACGAATTTCTTGGAATTTTCGAGGGTCCGGGACTTTTGTCGTGACCGTCACTGATTTCTTA
>Ga0256831_1001334_pt1 | contig 13025 bp, 12 predicted proteins | sample 132544metaG_FD_189087 | JGI IMG/M metagenome (GOLD analysis project Ga0256831, IMG submission 189087) | Hydrothermal vent microbial communities from Lau Basin, Pacific Ocean - 132-544 | ecosystem: Environmental > Aquatic > Marine > Hydrothermal vents | place: Pacific Ocean: Lau Basin | collected... | reverse complement strand
CCTGGGACATCGTCACCGGCGCACAGACGGTCACCAGCTTTCGCAAGCTGCGAGAAGACCTGGACCTGACCGCATACGCCTACTATTTCTGCGAGCTGCTGGATGCGTTCGTGCAGGAGGATGACCCGCATCCTGAGCTCTACGAGCTGCTGCTGAACGCGTTTCGGCGGCTGGAAGTCTCGCCCAATCCGGCTCTGACCGGGCGCTGGTATGAGCTGGCGCTATTGCAGCACGCGGGGTTTGCGCCCCAACTCTTCAATTGCGTGCAATGCGGTGAGCGCATCCAGCCGGTGACCAACTATTTCAGCCACGAGCGGGGCGGCGTGTTGTGTCCCAAACATGGCGAGGGCGCATCCGACGCCCAGCCTATCCCGCTGAATGCGCTGAAGGTGCTGCGCTACATCCAGACCCAGCCCTACAATCACATCATGCGATTGCAACTCACGCCCGGCTCCATGCGCCAGGTCGAGAAGCTGATGGGTGATTATTTGCGTTATTTGCTGGAACGCCGTCTGAAATCGACTGATTTTATTCATTTGATTCGCACAACTTGAGTGAAGGTAAGGAGTATGTTCGACGGCGGCATTTTCTATCTATGCTATGGCATAATACTTTGGTTTGGTATGGGGATGATAGCTGGAACGATTGTCGTTTTGAAAGCCACAAGGTTTCATCAAATAGGCAAATGGATGCTTGCAGGTGGCATAATGGCAGGAGTATTGGGACTGCTTTATGGTTTTTGGTTCATGTTCTCCGAGGTTCTCACACCCAGAGAGTTATCATCTGTTAGTGCCGCTATTCTTGTGGGAGTGTACTCTCTTATCCCCGGAGTGTTGTTTTTTATTTCCGGCTATGGCATTGGAGCTACTATTGGCTGTCTTATTGGTTTGTTTGGGAGATTTGTTTCGAAGCTGTTATCATCTCTATAGGTTGACCAATTTTCCTTTCGACTTGGCTTGCCCCACACTTTTCAAGGAGCTCTAATGAAACGCTGGATCAAACGTATTTTTCTTGCCGTTGTTTTATTGCTTATCATCGCCCTGATCGGGGGCTATTTTTACATGCTGCCTACTTTCAAAGTCGCCACCGGCTACACGGCTAAAGTCATTTGCTCCAACCACAATCTTACCGGTCAGAGCATCGAAGCCGCTCTGGCCGACATGCCCGATAACCCCCTGGTTCCCTTCCTGCGGCCCCGGTTGGAGGAGGATGGGCTTTCGGCCACGCTGTGGGGCTGGGCTGCGAAGCAGAAGGCCATCTATCGTCCGGGCCTGGGCTGCACCTTGCTGGCCGGAAAAGGCCCCTTCGAGACCCGAACGCCGAACTGGCCCCCGCCCGCAGCGCCCGACCCGGCCCAACCCTGGCCCGCGGGCGACGCGGTGGCTTCTCAGCCCAATCCGGCGCTGGAAGCGGTGTTGGATGAGGCCTTCTCTGAATCGAATCCCGAAAATCCCCGCCGCACCCGGGCCATCGTCGTAGTCAAAGACGGCCAGATCATCGCCGAGCGCTACGCCGAGGGCTACGGCAAGGACACGCCCTTCCTGGGCTGGTCCATGACCAAGAGCGTCACCCACGCTTTGCTGGGCCTGCTGGTCAAGGATGGCAAGCTGGACATCATGGCCCCGGCGCCCGTGCCCGAATGGGCCGCGGCCGACGACCCCCGCCACGCCATCACCACCGATCAACTCATGCGCATGAGCAGCGGTCTGGAATTCAACGAGGATTACGGCGATCTCACCACGGGCGTCACCCAGATGCTTTACAACAGCAGTGACATGGGCGCGTACGCCGCCAACATGCCTCTGGCCGCGCCTCCCGACACCGTATGGAGCTACTCCAGCGGCACAGCCAACATCCTCTCCCGCATCATCCGTCAGCAGTTGGGGGGCGATGTGGCTGACTACTGGGCTTTTCCGCAAAAAGCGCTCTTTCATCCCATCGGCGTCACCAGCGCCGTGCTGGAGCCGGACGCGTCGGGCACGTTCGTGGGGTCATCCTACATGTACGCCACGGCCCGCGACTGGGCCCGCTTCGGCCAGCTTTATCTGCAAGATGGCGTCTGGCAGGGGCAGCGCATTCTGCCCGAGGGCTGGGTGGACTACGCCCGCACGCCCACGCCGCCTTCGCATGGGCAGTACGGCGCGTTGTGGTGGCTGAATCAAGGCTCGGGCGACAGCAAAGAGTGGGAGGGCGTGCCCGACGACGCCTACGCGGCCGAGGGCCATGACGGCCAGTACGTGGTGGTCATCCCCTCCCGCAACATGGTCATCGTGCGCCTGGGCGTCAGCCATCATGGCGCCTGGGATCAGACTGCATTTCTGCAGGATGTGCTGGCGGCGGTTCCGTAAATAGAACGCAGATGACGCAGAAAAAGCCGATCTACGCAGATAAAAAGATAAAATCAGGATAATCTGCGGGTATCAGATGTTTCTGCGTTCCATTTTGTTCCGTAAGTAGATTATGAAAATTCAAGACGCGACAGAAAAAGAAAAGAATGAAAATTTCTGAGTATCAGCAATGGATCAAAGCCTGGGATGAGGCCCGGGGCTTCGACAAGGCCGATCCGGGCCTGACCGTGGTGCACGCGCTGGAAGAACTGGGCGAGGTCGCCCGCGAGGTGCTGTTCCTCAAAGGCTATAAGACCGATGTCCTGCCCGAAGAACATCATCAGGCCCTGGCCAATGAACTGGCCGATACGATCGTCTTCTTGTTCAAGCTGGCCTACCAGTACGACATCGATATCGAGCACGCGCTGATACAGCTCCAGAAAAGGGTGGACAAGCGCTTTCCCGAAGAAAGTCCCGGCTGGCATCCCAACGGCGGGAAGTGACGATCAGCTTTTCGTCGAGTCGTTGACGACTGGCGGCTCTTCGTTTTCTTTCTGACCGAAAATCGGCATGGCGGGGGGCGTTTCGAGGGGCGCGTGCTCCTCTTCGAGCGCCATTTGCTCGGTTTCTGCCTGCATCGCCTCTTGTTGCTGTTGACGCGCCCGCCGCGCCCGAATTTTCTCCTGGATGATGATGGATGTGAGCTCGTCCAGGATATCCAGCAGCTCGGGATCCGCCTGTTGGTCGGTGAACGCGTAGCGTTTGGGCGATTTTTGTGCACCCGCCGGAATGGTGATTTCGTATTCCTGCTGACCGGGCATGTAGAGGGCCGTTTTTCGTCTCGCCACGCGCGAGAGTTTCGTGGGCGTCAGGTTCGCCTCGACTTGCCGGGCCAGATCATCGGGCAACGACTCGATATCGACGCTGCCTTCCAGCGTGACGCCCATGCCGCCGGTCGTGCGCATAAAAAGTTGCGTGGGACGTTTTTCGTTCTCTTTCATAAGTGAATACCTACCAGTCTCCAGGCTCGCCGGGTCATCATCATCTCGAAACTGCCCTGGCCAAACATATCCCAGGCGGTTTGGACAGTCATATCGGCCCAATCGGCGAAGGTGGCCATGGGGTTGTTCAGTTTTTGCATGGCCTGATACCAAATCTGACCGGCTTTCTCCCAGGAATAGCCGCCCAGATATTGGGCCATGAGATAAAACGCATGATTGGGGATGCCCGAGTTGATGTGGACGCCGCCATAATCCGAGGATGTGTTGACGTAAAGATCCATGTGGAAGGGCTGCGGGTCTTTGCCGAGGATGTCATCGCTATAAGCCAGTCCGGGCGCTTTGAGCGAGCGCAGCGCCTCGCCCTCCACCTCCGGCCCGAAGATATCCTCGCCCACCAGCCAATTGGCCTCGGAGGCCGTCTGCTTGCTGGCGTACTGGACGGTCATCACGCCAAAGACGTCGGCGAAGCTCTCGTTCAGCGCTCCCGATTGATCTTTGTACATGAGCCCGCCCGAATACTGCACCACCCCGTGGCTCAGCTCATGGCCGATGACCGAGAGATCGGTGAACGACTTGAACAGCATCCCGTCGCCATCGCCAAAAACCATTTGTGATCCGTTCCAGAATGCGTTGTTGAACTTGCGTCGGTGGTGAACGGTGGAGATGATGGTCATCCCCTGGCCGTCGATGGAGTTGCGCTTGAACGCACCCAGATAAAAATCGAAGACCTTGCCTGTCAGATCATAGACTTTGTTGACGGTTTTATCCCGGCTGGGAGGATCGCCCTCAGCCCGCACCAGTTTGCCCGGAAGCCCCACCCTGCGCCCGCCGTTGTAGACTTCACGCGTGACGACAGGCGCTGTGGGGCCGGAGATCGTGGGCGTTCCCAGAAATGCCTTTTCGGGAGCGGCGGCTTCGCGCTGGCTGCGGGTTTTATCCGCCAGCTTCTCGGTGCGCTCCGCCATCTTTTTCATCTTTTCGTCTCCTCTCATCTTGATGGAATCCAGGATGTGAGGAGGCAAGATGCAATGGATAGGGTTTGGATGTTCGTGCATCATGATAACCTCCTGAATGCGAACATGAGCGGGCCAGCGTTTTTCAGCGGCTGGGAGCGGCTTTGAAGATGCGTTTGAGGATGGCGGTCCGCTGTGGGGGCGTGGCCCATCGAGGTTGGGCGTCATCATAAAGCGCGCCGGTGAGGATTTCGGTGTGGATGAGTCTGCCGTCGTAGATCGCGTGTCGCAGATACAATTCGTCATGTGCGAGCCTGATTGTGCTGGTTGGCGTGATAGCAGGCGTCGCTGCCCCCTGGACTGTGGGAGCTGGAACGGTGGTTTCTGCTGGCGATGTGGGAATACATGCCGCCAGAAGAAAGATGGTGGGGATGAAAAGAGAAACCCGTGATGTATTCACAGCCGCGCCTTTTGGAGAGCGTATGAGCGGAAATAGTGCACTTCTACCCCTATTGTACGACGTTTTGTCAAAAGATTGAAGAGGTGAAAACTGGATTGCCCCGCGAATTTTCCTATACTCCTACCCTTTCATAGCGAGGCAAAAACCACGAAGACACGAAGGCACAAAGACACGAAGGGGAAAATAGAAGGTTTTCTTCGTGTCCGCGAAAAGCTTCGAGCTTTCGTGGCAAAGCGTTGTGTGGGATACCTGTATAGTTGCCCGTGATTACCCTTTCTATCCGCCGATGTACACCCGCGCGGCCCGCGGCAGCAGGCTGGTTGTCACCTCATAGTTGATGGTCTGGGCCCAGGCCGCCACTTCTTCGGCGGAGATGCGATCTCCTCCCTGTTGCCCGATGATTACAGCCTCGTCCTCCTCCTGCACCCCGTCGACGTCCGTCACATCCACCATGATGTTATCCATGCACACTCGGCCGATGATGTGCGCTCGCCGCCCCCGAATCAGCACCTCTCCCCGGTTGGAAAGCAATCGATGCACGCCGTCGCCATAGCCGATGGGGAGCAGGGCGACGCGGGTGCGCTTTTTGGCGATGAAGGTGCGACCATAGCTGACGCTGGCTCCGGGCGGCAACGTGCGCACCCGGCCTACGTGGCTAACCAGGGTGAGCGCGGGGTGCAGCGCCACATCGGCGCTGACTTCGGCTGAGGGATAGAGGCCATAGATGGCGATGCCGGGCCGGGCCGCGTCCAGATGTGTTTCGGGCATGTCCAGGATGGCTGCGCTGTTGGCCACATGCAGGTAGGGGATTTCGAATTTGTCTCGGGCCAGAAAGGCCGCGTAGCGGAACATGGCAAACTGCTTGCGGGCAAAGGTTTTGTCAGCCTCATCCGCAGTGGCAAAATGCGTCCACAATCCCTCCAGCGTCAGTTGGGGATAGTGCGTCAGACGCTCCAGAAAGGAGATCAGCTCGTCGGGAAGCCGCCCGAAGCGCCCCATGCCTGTATCCACCTTCACGTGCACCTGCGCCTGAACGCCTGCATCCCGGGCCTGCTCAGCCAACGTCCGGGCAAAGGCCTCGTCGTTCACGGTCATGGTCAGATCGTGAGCGATGGCTGTTTCTGCTTCGGCGGGGGTGTGATAGCCCATGACCAGGATGGGGGCGGTGACGCCCGCCCGCCGTAGTGCGACGCCCTCGGCGATGCGGGCCACGGCCAGGCGCGTAGCGCCTGCGGTCAAGGCTGTGCGGGCCACAGGAATGATGCCATGGCCGTAGGCATTGGCCTTGACCACGGCCCAGAGCTCTGTGCCGGACCCCACGCGTTGCTTCAGCGCTGCTACGTTATGCGCAATGGCGTCGAGGTCGATGAGGGCATAGTTGGTGAGTTTTATTTGCTTTGACATGGGCGTTCGAAAATGACGGTGAATTGGAATATCGGAAAATTCGTTGAAATGAAGAAATCTATTTCAGTCGATTTGATTTTGGGCTTTTAGTCCCAGGCGGGAGCAAGGGAGACAGCGACGTCACTTCCGTACTGCATTCCCGGCTTCCAGTCATGCAACTTTTTGCATCTCCGCAACGTCTTAGAGGATAATGACAGCTTCAATTCTTTCAAGGAGAGATAGGCAATGCGACATAAGCGACAAATACTGATTTTTCTCACCCTGGCTCTGCTGATGCTGGCCGCTTTGGGATGCTCTAATTTGGGCTATGAGAATGGCGTCGTCACAGCGGATGTGACTTTGAGCGCAGATTCGTTGAATAAGATTATCGATAATATCGGCGTCGAAGGTGACAACTTCGTGGGCAAGATCGAACAAGTCGAGTTGATTGAGCCCAATATCATGCGTATCACCGGCGATTTCAAACTGTTGGGAAATGAGAAGAAAGGCAGCATTGATTTTGCCATCACCACTGGCAAGGATGGCGTCAATGTGGATGCCGTGCAATCGACCATTCCCGGCGTCGATGGCAATACGCCGGCCGTTAAAACTTTCAGCAATGCGTTGAGCAATGCCTTGAGCGCATTCGCCACGAAAAGCAACGATGGCAAGGGCGGCATTACCGCTATCAAGGTGAAGAATGGTGAGCTTGTCTTCACCTTGGGAGTGAAAGTGAAATAGATTCGTAACTATACATCTACCCTTTCATGGCAAGGCAAAAACCACGAAGACACAAAGGCACAAAGACACGAAGGGGAAAATAGAAGGTTTTCTTCGTGTCTTTTTAGACCTTCGCGTCTTCGTGGCAAAGCGTTGTGTGGGATACCTGTATAGTTATATAGATTCTTGCATGAAAGACCCCGGACGCACCAACGCCCGGGGTTTTTGAGATGTAGGGGTTGGATTAGCCGCCCAGATAGGCTTTTTTAATCTCGGGATTGTCGAGCAGTTCCTGGCTGGGGCCCTGGAGCACGATTTTGCCGGTTTCCAGCACATAGCCGCGGCTGGCGAATTTGAGGGCCAGGCGGGCGTTTTGCTCCACCAGCAGGATCGTGGTGCCCTCGCGGTTGATTTCCTCCAGCGCTTTGAACATGTCCATCATCAGCAGGGGAGCCAGGCCCATGCTGGGCTCATCCAGGATCATGACTTTGCGGGCGGTCATAAAGGCCCGGGCCACAGCCAGCATCTGCTGCTCGCCGCCACTGAGGGTGCCCGCTTTCTGGCTGATGCGCTCCTTCAGCCGGGGGAAGACGGAGAACATGTAGTCCATGTCGCGCTTGATGTTGTCTTTATCCTTGCGGGCGAAGGTGGCCAGCTTCAGATTTTCCATCACCGTCAGGTTGCCGAAGATGCGGCGGCCTTCGGGCACGTGGGAGATGCCCAGTTCACTGACGACTTTTTCGGGCGGATATTTGAGGAGGCTCTTGCCTTCGAAGAGGATATCCCCCTCCAGAATTGGAATCAGGCGGGAGATGGCCCGCAGCGTGGTGCTCTTGCCAGCGCCGTTGGCCCCGATGATGCAGATGATCTCGCCCTTGTCGACCTCGAATGAGATGCCTTGCAAAGCCTTGATGTGGCCGTAGGAAACATGCAGGTTTTTGACAGATAGCAGCATTATGTATCCACCTCCGCGCCCAGATAGGCTTCGATGACCTTGGGATTGCTCTGGATTTCTTCCGGCGCGCCTTCGGCGATAACTTCGCCGAACACCAGCGTCTGAATGCGCTCGCAGAGCTCCATCACGAATTTCATGCGATGCTCGATGAGGAAAATAGCCAGGCCGATCTCCTGATGCACCTGGCGGATGATGGCCATCATCTCCGTCAATTCTTCCGGGTTCATGCCAGCGGTGGGCTCATCCAGAAACAGGATGTCCGGCTCCACCGCCAGCGCCCGGGCCATCTCGACCCGGCGCTGCATGCCATAGGGCAGGTTGGTTACCTTTTCGCTGGCGACATCGTACACGCCCAGCATATCCAGCAGGTTTCGGGCGATCTCTTCGGCCTCTGCTTCTTCCCGGCGTCGTTTCGGCGTATCAAAGAAGGCTCCAACGAGCCCATAGGTGAGTTTGGAATAGCGGGCCATCTTCACATGCTCAAGCACCGTCATGTGCCGCCACAGCCGCAGATTCTGGAAGGTGCGACCCAGACCCATGGATGCGATCTTATAGGGAGGGAGCCCAACGATATTTTGTCCGTTCAGCAGCACCTCGCCCTCGGTGGGCTTGTAGATGCCGGTGATAAGGTTGAAGATGGTGGACTTGCCGGCGCCGTTGGGCCCGATGAGTCCGCGAATTTCTCCCTTATCAATGGCAAGATTGAAGTCGTGCACCGCACGCAATCCGCCAAAGTAGTGCGTCATCTGTTTTACTTCAAGAAGAGGCATCGTCCCCCTCCTTCGGAGTCTTGGGTTTGACTATTTCGGCAATATCAAATTCCCGAAAGGCGATGAGGCCCGTGGGGCGATAGATCATGACCAGGATGAGGATGACGGGAATGACGATCCATTTGAAGAGCTCCAATGGACGCAGAGCTTCGCTGAGCAGGTTCATGCTGACAGCGCCGACGATGGACCCCAGCACTGAGTTGAGCCCGCCAAAGTAAACCATGGCCAGCACTTCGGCCAATTTTTGCAGGCCAAAAGAGCCGGGATTGATGTAGCGCAGCACATGGGCCAGCAGGCCGCCGGCCACGCCCGCCCAGAAAGCGCCGAACAGGAAGGCGGTCATCTTGGTCTTGCGGGTGTTCACAGTCATGGCGTCGGCCGCCAATTCATCATCCCGCACCGCGTTCAGCGCCTTGCCAAAGGTGGAGCGCACGAAGTTGTTGATGATCCAGATGCCGATGATCATCCACAGGAAGATGATGGGGAAGGAAGCCAGATCGGGCTGGCCGCCCAATCCGCGCGGGCCGCCGGCAAATTCCAGGTTTTCGAAGAAACTCTTGACGATAAACATGAACGCCAGCGAGATAATTGCCAGATAGTCGCCGCGGGTGCGAAAGGATGGAATGGCTACAATGAGCGCGCTGGCCGCCGCCACAGCGCCCCCCAGGATAAGCGCCACCGGAAAGAGAAATGGGGCCAGGGACGGAGGAAGTTTGGCTGCGCCAAACAGATTGCTGTCCGTGAACATGGAGATGGTGAGAATCGAGGTGACATAAGCTCCCACGGCTATGAAGCCGGGATGTGATGCTGAGAATTCGCCCATGTAGCCGTTGATGACGTTCAGGCTGAGGGTGACCAGCACAGCGATCATGGTCAAACGGGTCACCAGCTCCCGATAGGTGCTGATATCTGTCCACAACCGCAATATGATATAAAGCAACAGCGCATGAATCAGGACGGAGAGAATAACTGAACGTCGATAGAAAATGCCGGACAGTCTGTTGGCGATGCCAATCGAGAACCGGGCCACCAGAAAGAATGGGAGGATGTAGATGAGCAGGTCATAAAGGAGCACCGCCCCGATGGTCGTAAGGTCGTTGAAGATGAAGGGGAATTGCAGGCTTGGCTTGGTAAAGATAATCAGGGAGCCAAACAGGGCCGGGATTTTGGAAAGTCCCAGAAAGTAGGTGAGTTGCTTTCCTGCAAACATTTCCAGCAGGACGACAACCAGACCGGCCAGGAGCCAGCCCATCGCCGAAACATTTTTGAACGGCGACGCCAACCGGCGAAATTTTTGCCGCAATCCCCCCGATTTTGTCGAGCGTCGAGTGCTTTTTTGTGACATATCAGCCTCTTGCCTGGATGAGAGGAAGAATGAAAAATGGCGGGTGGAAGGAGGTTTCAACGCATCCTTTGGCCGCCGATCTAGAATCATGGATAATGATTACAAGCGAAGTTTGGATGTGTGTTCTTCGCCAAAAAGGCCATGGGGTCTGAAAACAAGAATGATGAGAATAATCGAGTAGGCGATCAGATCCCGATATGTGGATGGGAAGATGGTCGCCGAGAAAATTTCGATGAATCCCAGCAGGAAGCCTGCAATGGCGGCGCCCTTGATAGAGCCGCGTCCGCCCAGAATGGCGGCGACGAAGGCTTTCCAACCTACGGTGATGCCCATGTAGGGGTCCAACACCGGATAGGCCATGCTGTAAAGCACCGCAGCGGCTCCGGCCAGCGCCGAACCCAGCGCGAAGGTCAATGAAGCGATGCGGTTCAGGGGCACGCCCATCAGAGGCACGGCCGCGAAATCATAGGCCATGGCCCGCATGGCCATTCCCCACTTGGTATTGCTCACAAACCATTGCAAGAGCAACATCAGAATAATGGCAATGCCCACGATCAGGATTTTTTGCCATGAGATGATCACACCGCCAATGATGGGTTGGTCCATGGCCCCGAGATTCGGCAACAGATTGGGGAATTTCATGCGTTGCGCTCCGAAGATGGCCAACACCGCTGTTTCCAGGATGATGCCGATCATCAGGCCGGTAATGGCGGCGGAGGCCCGGGGGGCGTTGCGCAACGGGCGGTAGCCGATGCGTTCCACTGCCATGCCCAGAAAGGAGGTCAGGAACATGGTGGCGAGGATGACCAGCACCAGGATCAGCCATGAAGGCAGCGCGATGATACCGGCGCTGGCCCCGAAGGCGGCCAGGAATGCAGTGGCAACGAAGAACCCGATATACGCCCCCACCATGAAAATATCACCATGTGCAAAGTTGAATAACAGGAGAACGCCATAGACCATTGAGTAGCCTAATGCGATGAGTGCATAAAAACTACCCCATTGCAGAGCATTGACGACATTTTGAAAGAAGGCAGTCATGCTCACTCCTCGTTTTGGTTGACGACCAAGGATCAATGATTAAAGATCGCAGGGGGGAACGCTGAACCGCAATCGGTCGAAATCACTCTTGGCTTTCCTGAAGAAAGCTTCACTGCTGAGACACAGAGAACACGGAGAAGGAAAAAGGTGAGTCTGGGAAACGTTTTTCTCCGTGAATTGCCTATTTTTTCTCTGTATCCTCTGTGATTCCGTGGTGAATGCAGTAGCGCCAATCTTTAATCATTCATCTTCGATGAAGATTGGATGTTTGAACAGGGCCTTCCTGCGAGGTGAGAAAGGCCCTGTTTTCATTCCTGCGGGCTTCTTTGTCCGATTTTTCTGATAAGCGATTCGGGCTTATTGTTCCATTTCCGGAGGACAAACCTGCTTATAGAATTCGAACTCGCCCTGGTCATTGATCTTGACGATGACGGCGCATTTGATGGGGTCGCCCTGATCGTTGAAGCTCATCTTGCCAGTGATGCCATCAAAGTTTTTGATGTTGGCCATGGCGTCCCGTACGCACTGGCGATCCTTTTCGATGTCGCCGGTGATGTTGCCGCAATTCTGAATGGCTTCTTTGACGATGTTCATGGCGTCCCAGGTCAGAGCGCCTACGTCATCAGGCACATAGCCATATTTTTCGTTGTAGCGATCGATGAATTCTTTGGTGGCCCCGGTGGCGCCTTTGGCTACATAGTGGGTGCTGAAGAAGTTGCCGTTGCAGTCCGGGCCGCACAGTTTGGTCAGCTCGGCAGAGCCCCAGCTATCGGAGCCGAGGATGGGTTTGTCCCAGCCCAGTTGATGGGCCTGGGGCACGATGAGCGCCACTTCGTTGTAATACTGGGGCAGGAAGAGCACATCTGCGCCTGAATCCTTGATCTTGGTCAACTGGGCGCTGAAGTCTGCATCCTTGGTGGTGAAGCTTTCGAAGGCCACTACAGAGCCGGGGCCGTGGATTTCTTCCCACGCGTTCTTGAAGTACTCGGCCAGACCCTTGGGATAGTCGCTGGCCACGTCGTAAAGCACAGCGGCTTTCTCTGCACCGAATTCCTCAGTGGCGAATTTGGCCAGCACCGGGCCCTGGAAGGGGTCCAGGAAGGGGGTGCGGAAGACCCAGGGGCGGTCTTTGGTGGTGGCCGGATTGGTGGACCACGGGCTGATCATGGGCGTCTTGTTGTCATTGGCGACGCCGCCCGCTGGCACTGCCTGCTTGGATGACTGTGGCCCCACAATCACCAGCACATCATCCTGCGTGATAAGCTTGGTGTTGGCTTTGGTGGCTGATTCGGCCTTGGATTCATTATCTTCGATCACCAGTTCCACCTTGTATTTCTTGCCCCCTACTTCCAGCTCGGGATTATCTTCCAGCCACATTTGCGCCGAATACTTGGTGCCCTCACCAACTTTGGGGATATCTCCGGTTAATGGGGCGTTGATGCCAATTTTGATTGTGCTGGGACCGCTGGCGCCGCCACATGCGGCAAGCAGGGCCGTAACTGCAATCAGAAGAACGATGACTAAAATCGCGCGCTTGGACATAACTCTCCTCCTGGGGAAAGGGCGCCTCGAGTCCTCGGCGTGTCAATTTGTGCATCATCTTCACGCCGGAATCTCTTAGCGTGGACGAAAGAACCTCTTCAATTGTGAAAAAGGCGAATCAATATCCGCAAGTTTAGCATATAATGAGAGCTCTGTCACATTTCGTAAATTGGCAGATTAAAACTTTCTCATTTTTCTTTCAGGAGGCGTCGGGCTGTTGCCGCCAACGCCCGCGCCCGCTGTGGCGCTTCGCCCACATAATTGCCTGCCTCCAGCAATGCCCGGATGCGCTGCGGGGAAAGCAGTCCAGTGATGATGGGATCGGTGGCCAGCGAATCGGCCAGAGGGTTGGGTTTTCCTTGTTGCATCGCAGTCCAGGCTGTGAGGCTGTGCCCGCGAATGATTTCGTGCAACTGCTGGCGGTCGCCGCCCGCCTTCACCGCCTCCATCATCAGCCGCTCTGTGGCGGCGAAGACGCCGTAGGCGTTTAGATTGCGCTGGATGGCTCCGGGCCATACGTTGATCTCC